>Ga0190313_1001873_pt1 | contig 10837 bp, 6 predicted proteins | sample 4870071011_MG_FD_169989 | JGI IMG/M metagenome (GOLD analysis project Ga0190313, IMG submission 169989) | Hydrothermal vent sediment bacterial communities from Southern Trench, Guaymas Basin, Mexico - 4870-07-10-11_MG | ecosystem: Environmental > Aquatic > Marine > Hydrothermal vents > Sediment ...
TAAAGTGGAAGAAAAAGAAAAGAAGAATACGCATTTTCAGTCCGGGAAGGTAATTACATTTTCAGATCGGCCCTGACACAAGGCAAAGTGTAATTGCCTCAAAAAGGCAGTTGCTCAAAACTTTTGAATGAATAATTTGGGCTATTGGCCTGCTTTTTATGTTTCTTTCACTTGTTCGAATTTCATTGGATCTTTCATGATATGCTGTAATAGATTTGATAAATTCGCGACTATTCAAATCAATCGTAATTACAGAAATATATAATGGCAATTGAATTAGATATTCCGCAATGTCAATGGCCTTCCTTGCTGATATTTTCGCATTTTTTAGAGGCTTGGTCTTATTAAAACCAATAACATCCTCTACTTTTTTAAAGATTAACTCTTCATCCGATTTTTTGTAACTGACAGCTACTCCGACAAACACCTCGTTTTCTCTGTCATGATTGAGAGTAGGAGTTCCATATTCATCAAATAGAGTTATCATTTTTTCAGAATGCATATTTGAAGTCCTACAAGGCTAGTGCTGCTTTTCACCGGCTGGCTGGAGCCCCTGTTGCCCAAAAAGAATGCCAAAGGACTTTTCCGGTAATTCCGTAGTAAATTCGCAAGGCCCAGCCGGTCTGTGTGAAAAAGCGTTGTTAGAGGGGCCGAATAAAATCTGGAAGTCGTTCAGTTAAAGTTTGGGTTGTCCATGATCCTAATATGTGCCCATCAGCTTTTAAAATATTCCAATAGGTCCTTGAGCGATTGCGATGTATCGGGACTATTACCGCCATTAAAAGTGCAAATGGAACTAAAGCCTCCAAATCCGATTCCACATAAGTGAATAAAGGGCCACCTATAGAATCTATTTCCATAGGTCCCAATACTCTTGCGTTTTTCATTGAATTTGGTTGAAGTACTTTATCAGAAATGACATCTTGCTTCGATTTGCTAAATAATAACGGGTAGGCTATCTTTTTTGTAAGATGTAATTTTTTCCCAAGCGCATGGACAGCTTTTATCATCCCCCATAATATCAGCCCAATTTCAGCTGCATTTTTAATTGCTTGAGCCGGATCTGAAAGAATCACCTTGATTGCTTCACCAGCAAGCTCTTGGCCAACCACAGCAGGAACATGTTCTGAGGAGACTTCAATTTTAGTAAACTTTTCAAGATTTGATATATAGTCTTGAAACCCTAAAATTGGTTCAGAACTACTCGTATTTAGTATTGTCATCACAGCATTATCACTCATATGCAACCCCTCTAACAGTGCAATAAATGTAAAAAAGTACATGCTATTTCGCATATAGGTTGCACTTTTTTACATATCTTGTTCTATTAAATAATAAAATTTGTAGAAAATATATATTTAGCACACATATTACACCTATTGCTATATTAAAGTAAATGTGCTGCAAAATAAACACAAATTTCGTCCTGATCCAAAAGCAAAATTAATGGATCAGATCAAAGAAGTTTTATGTTACCATCATTACGCCTATCGCACAGAAGTTGCATATTGTCAATGGGTTGTCCGGTATATTCACTATTATTGAGGAAAGACTCATCCACGAGAAATGGGGAGACAGCAAGTTGAAGCCTTTCTCTCAAACCTGGTGAGTAAAAAAAAACGTGGCGGCATCCACACAGCGTCAGGCTTTAAATGCTGTTTTTTACAACCGAAAATTGACCCACCTTATAAAAACAATAACACCCAATTTTGATCACCTGCTACACCTTACAAAAAAAATAGAAGATTGAGGTGAAAATGTAATTTTTGTGAGATTTCCAACGGATAGGCTGCCATGGGAGTTTGACAATGTCAAATATTCCAAATAGATATTCTGGAATGAAATAGAAAAAAGACATCCTAAAAGTATTTATTTAAAAGATTATCCAGAAATCTCAAAATTTCATTTAAAAGATGGGTACATCTTGATTTTCGAGATAAAAATGAATTTACAAAAGGATTAATCAGTGTCATTTTACATAAGCAATTAAACAATATTTAAGCATGAACTCAGATAGCTAATAAGGATAGATTGTGTGAGGAACGAACACCACGATCTTGACAAGCTCCTTAATATCACGATAGACGGCAGAAGATTCATTGGGGTTATAATTGGAGTATATGGTTTTAAGAGCAAAATCCTTTGGATTTTATTTTTTTAAATGATGCAGAATTCAGGCAAGACTCTGGAAAAAAGTCCTCGGTTATCTGATCTACAGGCAAGATTTAAAAATATTCTTGTTTTAGATTTTGAAATGGTTCCCAATGGGGATACATATCATATAGGGGCGTTGTTTAACGATAAAACATTCCAGAAAAAAAATATAAAAGATTTAAAAAACGCGCTCATGGAGTTGTCCGAATTTTCAAACGGGGCAGATTATATTTTGGGACATAATATTTTCAACCATGATCTCAGGATTGCAAATGATGCCTGCCCTGAAGCAAAATTTCTAAAACTTCCTGTCATTGATACGCTTTTTTTGTCTCCCCTTGCATTTCCTGAAAACCCTTACCACAAACTTGTTAAAGACTACAAGCTGGCAAAAAGAAGTAAAAATAATCCGCTTGCCGATTCAATCCTGGCCAGCGCTGTTTTTGAGGATCAGCTTGCAGCATTTTTAAACATTCTGGAAAAAGAACCGGAGCGTATATCTTTTTTTGCCTTTTCCTTTAAAAATTTTTGTTTTAATAATGGAAATCCCGGTTTAAGGGGTATCTATGACCTGTTTCATTTTTTGTCCGGTTTTTTATTGGGGGGAACTCCGTCTGAAAAAGAGGCCAAAGGTATATTCAGGTCTCTTTGCCTGGGGAAAATATGCAATAATGGGTTAAAACAGATATGGGATACATATTTGCAAAATGCTTTCCAGAGACCGGTTCTTGCCTATCTCCTTTCCTGGCTCATGGTTTCCGGGGGAAATTCCATTATACCCCCCTGGGTAAGTCGCCAGTTCCCTGAAATTTTCGGTATTGTTAAAAAACTGCGATATTCATGCAAAGATAGCTCTTGCAGTTATTGCAGAAAAAATAATGATTCTGAAAAACTTTTAAAAAAATACTTCGGGTTTAAAAAATATAGAAGACTTCCCGATGGAAGGCTGCTTCAAAAAGAGATTATTGATTCAACCTTAAGTGGAAATCCGCTCCTGGGAATTCTTCCCACAGGAGGGGGAAAATCAATCTGCTACCAGATACCCGCCCTTCACAGATATGACCGGCTAAGTGAGCTGACAATTGTCATCTCGCCCCTTAAAGCATTAATGAAAGATCAGATTGACAATTTAAACAGGGCAACCGGCGCTGAATCAGCAGCAGCAATTAACGGGAGCCTCACCCTTCCGGAAAGAGGCTCCGTGATGGAGAAAGTAAGGCTTGGAGATATCGGGATTTTATATATTTCTCCGGAGCAGCTCCGAAATTTTTCCATTGCTCAATTGATAAAATCCCGGGTTGTCGGCCTTTGGGTTTTTGATGAAGCCCACTGTCTTTCCAAGTGGGGGCATGATTTCAGACCGGATTACCTTTATGTTTCCGACTTTATTCGCAAATATTGTAGTGATACAGATAACCAGCCCCTTGTCTGCGCCTTTACGGCAACAGCAAAAAAAGATGTGATAGAAGAAATTTCAAGCCATTTTAAGGAAAAACTTTCCATTGATATTGAGCTTTTTGTGGGAGACATACAAAGGGAAAATTTGAATTTTGAGGTGTGGCCTGTAAGAAAAAATGAAAAATATGGTCTAATATTAAATTGTCTTAAGGAAAGTTTTACAAAGCACAAAAGCGGGGCAATTGTTTATTGTTCAACGAGACGCGGCACAGAAGAGATAAATCTTTTTTTAAATGAACAGGGAATATCTTCCGAAGCCTTTCATGCAGGAAGAAGTGAACCGGATAAACGAAATATTCAGGATGATTTTGTGGATGGGAAGATCCCTGTTATCTGTGCCACAAACGCCTTTGGAATGGGAATAGACAAAAAGGATATCAGGCTTGTCATCCATGCTGATATTCCCGGTTCCCTTGAAAACTACCTCCAGGAGGCAGGCCGCGCTGGAAGAGATATGGAGCCCTCTGACTGCATTCTTTTATATGAAGAGGAGGATATTCAAAACCAGTTTTCCTTGAATGCATATTCACGGCTTTCCATAAAAGATATTAAAAAAATTTTAAGTGTATTAAAGAAAAGAGGGGCAAAAACACCTGAAATTATCATTACCCCGGGCGAAATTATGCGTCTGATCGGGCATAGCGGGGACGGCGAAAATGATGCCAAAGCCAGGATAGGTGTAAGCTGGCTTGAAAGAAAGGGGTTTGTTGAGCGTTCCTTTAATCAAACACTTTTTTTCAAAGGTGCGCCTGTTGTAAAAAGCATGGAAGAAGCGGAAAAAAAGATTGAGAAACTCAACCTTTCCAAAACCATGCAAGCCGTTTTTACAATCATCATGAATTTTCTGTTCAATGCCGATGCCAACGACATCCTGTCGGCAGACGATATATGCACAGCCCTTGGAAGTATAAAAAATCTCCCTGCAAAATATTTGGATTCCCGTGAAATTATCACCCTTTTGTCTGAAATGGCAGAAATTGGTCTAATAAGAGAAGGGATTATTTTAACAGCCTTTGTGAGACCCGGGGGGAAAAACAGTTCTCCAAAGCTTTTAGACTATTTTTCAGGCGCTGAAAACCGTATGCTTAAGATAATGGAAGAGATGTCGCCTGATTCCGGGCTTTCCCCTGATTCGGCTGAAATGTTTAATCTTCGCCTAATGTCCCAGCGGTTGAAGGATAATGGTTTTGAAAATATTAACCCTGCCATTGTGGAAAAAATTTTGCGGTCAATCGCAAATGATAAAGGGGAAAACCAGGGTAAAAGTATTAAGGTGAGCGGCAAAAGTGGGGTTGACCAGCGGTGGGTTTATATGAAATTTTCATGGCAGGAAATTAAAAAAAGAGTGCTACTGCGGCATAATGCTTCAAGGGTAATTCTTCGGGAAATAATATCATCTCTTCCGGATGCCTTGAAAAAAGGGCGCGCAGAAGTCCTGGCTGAATTTTTTATCTCGGATATTATTAATGCCATGCGGGCAGACATTTTTCTTTCCAAAATAAAAGGAGATTTTAAACCTCTCATTGAAAGGTCTCTTTTATATATGCATGATGTTAAAATCATTACCCTGCAAAACGGACTTGGTGTTTTCAGGCAGGCAATGACAATAAAAATGCTTCCGGAAAGCAAAAAAAGGCAATATACAAAAGGGGACTATGAACCATTATCCCATCATTTTGACCAAAAAAATGTTCAGGTTCATGTCATGGATAAATATGCCGGATTAGGCATGGAAAAGATAAAAACCGCCCTTGATTTTGTGCGTGATTATTTTTCAACTTCCTACGATTCATTCATAACGCAATATTTTCCGGGTCAAAAAGAGATTATCAAGACAGCAATGACCGCAGAAGCCTATAAAAAGATCGTTCAATCTCTTGAAAACAGTATTCAGGAATCTATTGTGGCAGCGCCTCCTGAAAATAATATACTGGTTCTTGCAGGCCCTGGTTCCGGAAAAACAAAAACAATCGTTCACAGGTGCGTCTGGCTTATTAAAGCCAAATCTGTTGATCCAGCTTCAATTCTTGTTTTATGTTTTAATCACCAGGCCATGCTCGAACTTAAAAAAAGGATAAAAAAACTGGCCGGAAAAAGCGCTGATTCAGTCACTGCAATGACCTATCACGGCTTTGCCATGCGGCTTGCAGGAATCTCCCTGTTAGATAAATCCCATCAGCCCCGGGGTTTTAATTCTTTACAGAATTTTGACAGCATCATTGATGAAGCAGTCGATATATTAAATGGGAATAAAGCCATCCCGGGGATAGACAAATCTGAAGCAAGGGAGTATTTTCTTGCAAGATACCGGCATATCCTTGTGGACGAATATCAGGATATTGATGAAAGGCAATACAGATTTATTTCAGCGCTGACAGGAAGGCTTGAAGAAGATAATGAAGCAAAAATTTCCATCATGGCAGTGGGAGACGATGACCAAAGCATATATGGATTTAGAGATGCAAATATTGCGTTTATTAAAAAGTTTAAAGAGGATTATAATGCAAAGACCTTTTATCTAATTGAAAACTATAGATCTTCATATCCAATTATACAGGCATCGGGGGAATTTATTGCCTTAAATAAAAACCGGATGAAAAAAGATCAGGTTTGCCGTATTAATTCAAAAAGAAAATCCCGGCAGCAGCCCCCTGAAAAAATCAAAAGAGAAGCTCTTGTCCAGATAATTTGCGCTGAGGATGTAGAATCCCAGGCTGTCTGGATAGCAGGTGAGATAAAGCGGATACTACACGAAAACAAAGGAACAACGATGGATGATTTTGCCGTTATCTCAAGGCATGGAATTTCCTATCCCTATCTTGTTTCAGTCAGAATGGCGCTGGCAAAGGAAAGTATCGATTTTTGCTATTCAATCAAGAGCGGGTCGGGGTTTCCCATGTTCAGGCTCAGGGAGATACAGGAATTTCTCGAATATCTTGATACCAATAAAATTAGAAGGATGCGTCCTGTTAATTTGAAAAAGGAGGTTCTTGAAAAATTTAATCAGAAAAATATCCGGACAGACCGGATTGAACAAATTCTTGAAACCTGGTGTGAGATAAATTCCGATATTGAAATATCAATCTCGGAAGTTAAGGATTTTGCCCTTGAAATTTTTCTTGAAGAAAGAAGAGAACAGAAAACAGGAAACGGCGCATTTCTAAGTACTGTCCATGGTGTAAAGGGGATGGAATTTCCTTATGTTTTTATCCTTGACGGCGGGTGGAAAAGCAGGGCAATAGAGGAGGAGCGAAGACTTTTTTATGTCGGGATGACACGGGCGAAAAAAAATCTTTATTTATGTCATCTTGAAACTGCGGCCAATCCTCATATTCCAGTATTAATGGAAAACAGCTTTACTTATAAAAAAAGAGCAAAACCTGCAACTATCAATGCTTATACTGATGATCTTACTGTATCAATCCTTGGGATGGAAGATCTTGTTATCAGTTATCCAGCCCGTTTCCCTGAAAACCATGAAATCCACAAGAATCTATCGGAACTTGGAACAGGCGATAAAGTTTATTTAACAGAAAATAATAATGAGCTTTACATCGAAAATGATAAAGATGAAACTATAGGATTACTTTCAAAAAAAGCATATTTAAAATGGAAAGATAATACTCAAAAAATACTAACCGCAAAACTCCTTGGCATTATAAAGCGTAAGCAAGAGGATAATGAAACTGATGGATACAAAAATATTAAAAAGAAATCATGGGAATTGCCCATTGTGGAAATTCTTCACAGGAAATTAAAAAGTGTATAAACTTGACAAACCCCTTAACATCAAGATAGACGGCAGGAGATCCATTGGAGTTATAACCGCAAATTAACAAGGAGTATATTCATGTCAGATATTTTTCAGTTTATAAAAAATAAGGATCCAGGTGAAAATGAGTTCCATCAGGCTGTTCAGGAGGTGCTTGAATCTGTGCAGCCTGTTCTTGATCGTAACCCTGAATACAGAAGAGCGGCTGTTCTGGAAAGAATTACAGAGCCCGAACGGGTTATTATGTTCAGAGTTCCATGGATGGACGATAGTGGTCAGGTCCATGTAAACCGTGGCTTCAGGATAGAAATGAACAGTGCCATAGGTCCATATAAGGGAGGCTTGCGGTTCCACCCTTCTGTAACTTTGAGCATATTAAAATTTTTGGCTTTTGAGCAGGTTTTTAAAAATGCACTGACAACCCTTGCCATGGGCGGCGGAAAAGGCGGTTCTGATTTTGATCCTAAAAATAAATCGGATAATGAGATCATGCGATTCTGTCAGAGTTTTATGGCTGAACTTTATCGCCATATAGGCCCCAATACAGATATACCCGCAGGGGACATAGGCGTGGGAGCCAGAGAAATCGGTTATCTTTTTGGCACATACAAAAAACTCAGCAATGAATTCACAGGTGTATTAACAGGCAAAAGCCTTGCATGGGGGGGAAGTCTCATACGTCCTGAAGCAACAGGATACGGGAGTGTCTATTTTGCATCCGAGATGCTTGCCGCAAAAGACGACAGCCTTGAAGGAAAAATATGCCTTGTATCAGGTTCCGGCAACGTGGCACAGTTTACAACAGAAAAAATCATTGAACTTGGGGGGAAGGTTGTAACAATATCTGATTCTTCAGGCTATATTTACGATGAAGAAGGTATAAACAAGGAAAAACTTGAATTTGTGAAAAGGCTGAAAAATATTAAACGGGGAAGAGTTGAAGAGTATGCCCAGGAATATCCATCATCTGTATATACAAAAGCCGATGAATCTGTCAGTTATAATCCTCTGTGGGATCACAAGGCTGACTGCGCATTTCCAAGCGCTACACAAAATGAAATAAACGAAAAAGATGCAGAAACTCTGATTAATAATGGCATTTATCTTGTCTGTGAGGGAGCAAATATGCCTTCCACGCCCGAGGCCATTAATGTTTTTATAGACAAAAAAATTCTCTTTGCGCCAGGAAAGGCCGCAAATGCCGGAGGCGTTGCCGTATCCGGTCTGGAAATGGCGCAAAACAGCATGCGTTTAAACTGGCCGAAAGAAGAGGTTAATGATCGCCTGAAGATTATCATGAAAAGCATACACCGCACCTGCCTGAATGCAGCCGCAGAATATGGTGAGCCCGGCAACTATATGGCAGGAGCGAATATAGCGGGGTTTGTCAAAGTGGTTGATGCAATGCTTGACCAGGGTGTGGTTTAGGGCTGTCGGTGGGGGATAAATCAAAACTATCGGAGGCGGGGAAAGTATAATGAAAAGAAAACCCAATTATAAAAAAATTTTTTTGGAACTGATAAACAATATCACAATAATAGGAGAAGTGAATATTAACAGGATGGAAGAGGAAAAAGAGGAGGAATTTTACAAAAGGTTGTCTGATATGTTTACCTATGATTATCAAACACCTTATCTGATTGTAACAAATGCAAAAATAGCCAGGCCTGTTGAATCTAAACAGAGCATTGCTTTTGCTCCGGCAAAGATTCTTTTTGTTAACAAGCAAAATATTATTTTTGCAGAACCAATAGAAGACGAACAAGAAGCATAAGTTCAATCCTATGGTTTTGATTGAACTTATGCGTTATCAGTTAAGTTTTCAACAGCTTCTTTTACTTCAGAAAGAATTTCGTTTAAATCTTTTTCCTGAAGTCCGAGAAATTCCAGTGAACCTTCTTCAAGAATGGTTTGCAAATATTCCATATCTATTTCGTCTAACCGGGATATGGAATCTGCAATATGGATGATATAGGCAATATCATTTTTTTTCGATTCAGAGGGAAGGTGATGAAATCTTATTCCAACAGATTGATTTTTTGGCATCTGCCATTGCTCACACAATGCAGATGCTATTTCTGCATGATCAAAGCCCAATATATGTTTTTCAGCCATAAGAAAGGAGAGTTGCTGGTTTTTCATAAAATTATTGAACTGATCTTTTTTTTCTACAATATACTTATCCAGAACAAGTTTGCCTGAATCATGTATAAGGCCTGCTGAGAAGGCTTCGTTTTCAATGACCGGTCTTTTTAATTTAGCTATGGCTTTTGAACCCAGTGCCACTGCAAGGGAATGCTGCCATAATGCGTTTGAATCTAGTTCGTAACCTTTTAAACTTTTACCCAGCAGCGATGATGCACCGGCAACTGTAACTGCTTCGGATAGTGTTTTATAGCCCAGCACAACGCAAGCCTGATGAATTGAAGCCACCATGCCGCTCATGCCATAGTATGTTGAGTTGGCAATTTTTAAAAGTCTTGCTGCAATTGCCTGGTCTGTTTCAATGGCTTCGGCAATATCTTTAAAACTTAAATTCGGGTTTGCCATTATCTCCCGAACTTTTAATACAACCTGGGGCATGGGCGGAAGATCGGATATGGATTTTAAAATCTTTTTTTTCAAAGAGTTGCCAATGTTTTCATGGTCTAAGCCAGTGTTTTCATGGTCTAAACCAGTGTTTTCATGCTCTAAATCAGCCAAATCATCTTTTTGAGCAGAAACCCCGGGGTCAGGTCTGTTTTCAGTTTTTTCAGGTCGCAGGTCTAAGGTAATAACTCCCTTGCAGTCAGGGCAGTTAAATGAGATTTTTTTGGGGGGCAGTTTATCATCCGGAAGATCGTATGTTTTATGGCAGCCAGGGCATGTAATTTTCATTTTAACCTCTTTTAGCTTGATATATTCTCAAAAATGGCTTTTAAATTGCATAAGTATATTACAGGTGCTCTATAACAGAGGATCTAAAAAAAAACAATATTATAAAAAGGAATAAGATGCTGAATAAAACAAAGGTAATAGCAACAATAGGTCCATCGTCAAACACCCGATCAGTTTTGCTTAAACTTATTTTATCCGGCATGAATGCCGCAAGGCTGAATTTTTCCCACGGAACTTATGAAGAGCATGGCAATGTAATAAATATGATACGTTCCGTGTCGAGAGAGATAAATAAACCCGTTGCAATTATAATTGACCTGCAGGGCCCAAAAATCAGAACAGGGAAATTAAAAGAAGGCAAACCTGTTGTTTTGAAAAAAAACAGCGAGATCAAAATAACCACGAATAACCTGCCAGGGACTGCTGAAATTATCTCCACAACCTATAAAGATTTGGTCAAGGATGTGAAAAAAGATGACAAGATACTTGTTGATGACGGTTTGATGGAATTAAAGGTTTTGTCAAAGAGCAAAGATTTTGTTACATGCAAGGTTATTAACGGCGGGATATTAAAAG
>Ga0190313_1001874_pt1 | contig 10833 bp, 10 predicted proteins | sample 4870071011_MG_FD_169989 | JGI IMG/M metagenome (GOLD analysis project Ga0190313, IMG submission 169989) | Hydrothermal vent sediment bacterial communities from Southern Trench, Guaymas Basin, Mexico - 4870-07-10-11_MG | ecosystem: Environmental > Aquatic > Marine > Hydrothermal vents > Sediment ...
GCCTTGGAAAAAAGCAAGCTTTTCCCGTGTTCAGAAAAGATGATGCGTTCAAGGATGCAGAGAAGAAGAAGCAGATTATTTTACAGTTTACTTCAAGGAGAGGAAGAAAATGTCTTGTTCCAAGAAGCTTATGAAAACAAGGGACATTCTTCTAATGGACAAGGAGGATCTAGAGGACAGAATACACTATCAGCTGGAACTGGCAAAAAGAGCAGAAGAGTATCACCCTTTTGTGTGGACAAGCGAGCCTGACAAGGTTCTTGGACCAAGTATAGGAATAAAGGACACGATTGCAGTGAAAGGAGCTCCTATGACCTGCTGTTCAAGAATACTTCAAGGGCATGTGCCTGTTTATGATGCCACCGCATACGCAAGAGTAAAAGAACACACTACCCTTTTAGGTAAGACCAGCTGTGACTCTTTCGCCTGCGGCAGTTCAGGGGCCACGAGCGACTTTGGCGTGACCCGAAACGCTCACGACCCACTCCGCGTTCCCGGCGGTTCCAGCGGAGGAAGCGCTACAGCTCTTGCGCTTGGTCTTGTGGATCTCGCTCTTGGGACAGACACGTTTGGTTCAGTGAGGGCTCCAGCAAGCTTTTCAGGGGTAGTTGGATTAAGACCTTCTTATGGTCTTGTGAGTCGAAAGGGCCTCGTAGACCTGTGTATGAGCATGGATACCATTGGACCTATGGCAAGGGATGTGTATGGTGTAGCGTATCTTCTCTCCATGATCGCAGGAGGCAAAGGGGACCTGACTGTTAGCATCACGCAGCAAAAAGATTACACGAGCCAGCTTGAAAAACCCCTTGCCCACAAACATGTTCTACTGCTTAAAGAGGGTTTTGAAGACCCTGTTGACCCCAGGATCGCCAGACTAGTTGAAAAAGAAGCAGATAAAATTAACGCAGAAACCTCTGAGATAAGTCTGTCCTTGGAACAGGTTGTTAAAGCGTACTACGTGGTGATGTCAGCTGAATTTGCTAGCAGTATGCAGAGGTATGACGGCATTAGGTATGGTAAAAGCAAGGATGGAAAAACATTTGAAGACCAGGTGGTCAGTACAAGAACACAATTCCTCTCAGAGGAAGTTAAACGAAGGATTCTTGTTGGAACAGCAGTTACAATGGCAGAATACAAAGAAAAGTACTACTCCAAAGCGAAGAAGGCAATCGAAAGATTCAAACAATCACTGAAAACCACACTCCAAAGTACAGACTTTATAGTATGCCCCACAATGCCTTGCGTTCCTTGGAAAATTGGAGAAATTCAAGATCCCTTGAAGGAATACGCTTCAGACCTTCTTACAGGGATAGCGTCGGCAGCAGGCCTCCCTGCAATCTCAGTACCCTGCGGTACTGTACAAGGCCTGCCAATAGGCCTCCAGATAATCGGCAAGGATGATGAAAGCGTGCTGCGAGTTGCCAGAGAATATGAAAAAGAGAGGGATAAAGAATGATAAAAGTAGGTCTTGAGGTTCATTTTCATCCTGCAACAAGCTCAAAACTGTTCTGCAGATGTCCAACGTCTGAGGAAAGCGTGTGTGAAATATGCGCTGCACATCCAGGAGCAAAACCTTTAGAACCTAACAAAACAGCTCTGCTCAAAACGATACTCGTTGCAAAAGCATTGCGCTGCAAAGTCAGTCCGCAGATAACCTTCCTGCGCAAGCACTACTTCTATCCTGACCTTCCTGCAGGATTCCAACGAACAAGCACCCCTGTAGGCACGCAAGGCTCGCTTGAGGGTATTAGAATAAGGGAAGTGCATGTTGAAGAGGATGCCGGAAGGTACGACCTTAAAAAAGGTACTGTGGACTACTCAAGAGCAGGACACCCTCTTATAGAAATAGTTACAGAGCCTGACATATGCTCTGCCCGTGAAGCGGAGAAGTTCATCAGATCACTCAGGGATCTGCTTGAATGCTTCGGAGTCTGGTCTGATAAGACCCTTCGGACGGATATTAACATTTCAGCAGGAGACGGGAAAAAAATTGAGGTCAAGGAGGTTAGTACAATAAAAGGAATCATTCGTGCAATTGAATACGAAAAAGAGATACTGCAAAAAAGATCTTACTTGACAGAAGTTACCAAACACTATGACGAGAAGAAAGGAATAACTGTTCCACTCAGGGAAAAAGAGTCTGCAGTAGAGTACAGGTACATCCCAGATCCTGATATTCCCTCTATTGACCTGGTTCCCCTTTTCCCTCTTGTTGATGTCGACAGCGTGTTCCGCATAAAAGAAAGGATGGAGCGTGAAGGAATACCCTCAAAACTAATACGCACAATCATGGTAAGTGGTCTTGCTGTGTTCTACTCCCGCTTGTCAGAGTATACTCCTCCTCTTAAAGCCGCGCAGTGGATCTCATCATCCCTGATTGGAGAACTTAAAAGAGAAAACGCGTCCATTGAGCACGCGGAGCTTCATGAAATCGCCAGGCTACTGATTCAGCAAGAAAAAGGCCAGATAAGCAAGGTACAGTTCACACGCGCACTACGCAGAATGCTAAAAGGAGAAAAGCCATCTACTACTGGATTGCTTAGTTATTCTGAAGTAAAAGAAGTCGCGTTAAAAGTAGTACGCTCTGAACAGAAGGCTGTTGACAAGCTTATGAAAGGCAAAAAGAGCGTACTCCACTACCTTATAGGGCAGGTTATAAAAACATCTGGGGGAAAGGCCACTCACAAACAGGCGGAGCAGGCTATACTTGAACTGATTCCAGTTGACCTGTCAAAAAAACTTGATTAGTTTTTCCCGCCTTTTTTACTTTTACCACGCCTCGTTCTTCAAGCCGTTTTATTATCCTATGCGCCTTTACTTTGCCTAGCCCAAGCTTCCGTCCTATTTCTGCCTGCGTTGCAGGGCCTTTTGTTAAAAAAGAGACCACTTCCGCCTCTTCTTCTGGAAGGCAGGACAAAAGTTGGGTTATGAGTGCTTGTGCTTCAATCTGGCTTGCTCTATGCTCGACCCAAGATTCTGTAAAATAAAACACCACGCCTCCTACAAACAAGCCCAAAGATGAAAGAAGAGGTATCAGATAAGGTAACCAGGCCCACGGACTACAAGAGCACAGTTCAGGAGGCAGGTTTGACTGTAGAGATAGGGCGAGGAAGGTGGTTACGAACACGAATCCTGAAAAAACTGAAAGCCCAAGCAACAAGCTCTTGGTGTAAAACCGCATGGTTTCATTTTATGAAACCAACGTTTATAAATGGTTTCAGCAATAATTTTTCCGGTGTAAAAATGAATCTGAAAATATTCCTCAGTATAATCATGTTGATAATGCCAGCAGCAGCTTCAGCGAACGTATGGTTCTTTTACTCGGTGAACTGTCCGCACTGTCATAACGTGATGCAGTCAGGAGTGCTTAACAACATCAATGCAAGCGTAGAGAACTATCTTCTTGACTTTAGCTCGGAAAACCAAGAGAAATTTATGCAGGTGGTAAATCAGTATAATATTCCTGCAGGGGTTCCGACCGCGCTTGTCTTTACAGATGACTGGAAAAACGGGAGGGTGATTCAAGGAGACAGACCCATAATAGACACTCTCCAGTCAGTGGTTGAAGAATACTCTGGAATACCCTCCCTAAACACGACTGCAGAGAACAAGACAGTTTCCCGGGTTATGCAGGACGGAGGAGTTACGAAGGTTGAAAGGAACGTATTGTCTGACCTGGCTCTTGTCATGGGTACGGGCCTTGCAGATTCAGTTAATCCCTGTATAATGGCTGTCCTGGGTCTTTTGTTCGCCACACTCAGCAGTATGAAATCAGACAAAAAAGACATGATTATTCTAGGGGGATTGTACACCCTGTGCGTGTATGTATCCTATTTCATTATCGGGCTTGTTATATTCGCAGGCGCCATAATGCTGGTGAACCAGTTCAGCTTCTTCGCGATGAACATAATGTGGATCGCAAAAATGCTCGTGGCAGTCTTCATAGTTTTCGCTGCAGCAGTTAACATAAAAGACTTCTTCTGGTATGGAAAAGGATTTACGTTCAAGCTTAACGAATCCCAAAAGAACAAAGTGATCAAGTTAATCAAAAAGGCGAGCATACCAGCAATTTTGCTTATGGGGCTCTTTGTTACAATAGTCGAGTTCCCCTGCTCTGGAATGATGTACCTTGGGATAGTAACCTACTTTGTATCAAGCGGCATAAGCCCATTACTCTTCCTGTTTTACTTAATACTGTACAACCTTTTGTTCATAACTCCCTTGATCATCATAACCCTGCTTTTCATTAAAGGAAAAAGCGCGAAAAGCATAGAAACCTTCAGGCTAAAGCACCGGAGACAGTTCAGGCTTATCATGGGCATTGGTTTACTGCTGTTAGCCTTGCTGATAGTGGTGGTGTGATGGGGCTGCTGACCAAGCTGTTGTCCGGAAAAGGAAAAACAGCTTACTATCCAGGATGCCTCACTAAATTCGCCCTGCCAGAAGTACAGCAGGACTACGAAAAGATCCTCAAGAGAATAGGTGTGAAATTCATTGAAGTGCCTGAATTCTACTGCTGCGGGTCCCCTGTCCTGAACGCAGGATACAAACAGGATTTTGAAGAACTCAGACAAAAACAAGTGCAAGCAATGAAAGAATACAATGTTGAGACCGTGCTATTCAGCTGTCCTTCATGCTACAATATGTTCAAAACATACTATCCTGAGTTCCAGCCGAAGCTCATCCTACAGGAAGTCCTGAATAAACTTGAAGAGCATGAGAAAGAATTTGAGCCCAAAGGTAAAATAACTTTTCATGATCCCTGCCACCTTGGAAGATACTCCGGAGAGTATGATCTTCCCAGACAACTGCTCTCCAAACTGGGATACGAGATAGTGGAGATGCGTGATTCGAAGGAAAACAGCATGTGCTGCGGAGCAGGCGGAGGACTAAGATCAAACTATCCTGAAAAGAGCAAGAAAGTGGGCAGGATGAGAATTGGCCAAGCGCTTGAAACAAAGGCAGAAACACTAACGACCTCTTGTCCCATGTGCTACCTGCACCTGAAAGAATCAGCAGAAGGCACTGGACTAAAAGTTGTTGAGACTTCACAGGTGATACTTAATGCACTTGACTAAGACGCAGGTGAGCGCCCTGAAAAAGACAGGAGTCAACTGTTCTGATTCACTCCGCGAGAAGATCAGCTACTCTTCAGACGCTTCACTGCTCAAAAAACCTGCGGATATCGTGTTCTGGCCAAAAGAAAAAAAAGAAGTTACAAAACTGGTTAAGGCCTGTTACGAGAATGATGTTCCAATAACCCCAAGAGGAGCAGGCACAGGCCTTGCTGGAGGAGCAGTGCCTACTGGAGTGGTCATTGACTTGAGCAGATTGAACGATGTTCACGTGCTTCCAGAAGAAAAAAAGGCAATAGTGGAGCCTGGAGCAATACTCTTTGACATAAACCATCACGCAGAACAGCATAGGTTATGGTTTCCCGTGATCCCTTCAAGCGAAAAAGTGTGCACGATAGGGGGTATGATAAGCACTAACGCAGTAGGCCTAAGAGCAGTAAAGTACGGCAGGACTTCTGACTGGGTGCAAGAACTGACCGTCATTAATGGAAAAGGAGAGATAGTAAAGCTTTCAGGAAACAAGGCAAAGGATTTTTGCGGCACAGAAGGCACGCTCGGCATAATCATAGAAGCAGTACTAAACCTTACAGAAAAGAAAGAAGAAGAAAGCCTTACACTGAAAGCATGCCCCTCTATTGATGAAGTAATCAAAACTGTTCTGGAAGAAAAAGATAAAGCGTCTTTCCTGGAGTACATATGTCCTTTGTCTTCTCAGCTGGCAGGACTCCAAGAAACGCACCATCTTATGATTGGATACCAGGACACTTCAGGAGAGATCACTTCCCCTGAAAAGATAAAAGAACTGACAACTCTTAGAGAGTCACTAGGTCCGCTTAGAGCATCAGCTGGTTACACTCTCATAGAAGATCCCTGGGTGCCAGAAGAAGGGCTGAAAAAAGTTTTAAACTGGCTAATGCAGAACAAAATTCCCACAGTAGCTCACATAGGGTGTGGCATACTTCACCCCAGATTCTCAGAAGAAAACAAGAACCTTGTTCCCAAACTGCACGCGCTTGTAATGTCTGTGAACGGTCTTGCTTCAGGAGAACACGGGTACGGGATCAAGAAAGTGAAGTACGTTCCAGACGAGTTCAAACAGAAGCTCAAAAAACTGAAAGAGGAGTACGACCCGAAAGGGATAATGAACCCGGGCAAGATAATCTCGGTAACAAGGTACTCGAAAAGCAGTCCTTTAGATGACTGCGTGCAGTGCGGGTTGTGCAAAACATGCCCAGTTTACCTAACAGAACTAAACGAGTCAATAGGATCGCGAGGAAGAGCAATCCTGTTCAATGACATGGATGACCTTGAAGCATTCTATTCCTGCACGCTGTGCAAGTCCTGTGACCAGGTGTGCCCCACAGGACTAAAGCTATCAGAAAAAATTCTTGAAAAAAGAAAACGCCTTGTCAAACAAGGGAAAGAAACTCAGGCTAACAGAAAAATGATAGAAAACGTGCGCAGGTACGGGAACCCGTTCGGTGAACCTGGAACAGAAGTCAAGGACTGGTACTGCTGTTAGCACTGTAACTAATATAACCCTTTACGCACTATATTCTTTCACATGCAAACACGTAAAAAAGGTTCGCAACGCCTAAAGATTAAACTAAGCCCGCGCAAAGAGTACAATCTTTCAAAAAAAGACGCGGTCCTATTGTGGCTTGTGAGCTTGCATGGCGCTAATCCTGAGAAAATATACCAAGAATTAAACCGTTTGAAACAAAACCGTTTCGTTTCACGGGGCTCTTCTGGAGTAGAATATGTAAAAAAAAGACTGGCAAAACTGGAAAAGACTGGCGTGCTCAAAGAACTGGAGGAGTCTCCAGGCGCTTTATACACATACCCTGAAATCCTCTCAAAACAGCTTAAAGAAGCAGGCATCTTGCGCGATTACATAGTGTACAAGGGCAAAGTGATTCCAGACGACCCTCTCCTAAAACAGCTCATAAGAGTGGGGGAAAAAGTGGGCTGGAACAGGAGAAAGATGTGGGAAGCAGGCGTGCAGGCCCCTCAGATGAGAGCCCTTGAATACTGGGGGCTGCTGCCCAAAGGTAAATTTGAAGTGACCCTGCCGGACGGCAAAACAGTCCGAGTCAGCGAGCATAAGAAAAACATCCTTGAAGCCTTGATAGAAACAAACGGGGACATCAAAAAAGCACGACAGCTGCTTGAGAAAAAAGGTGTCAACGTTAAGTACTCTACGCTGGCTAATACCCGTTGGGAACACCAGTCATCGTTTGGAGTGCATGTTATTAAAAAGGGGACGCACTACCTACGATTAGACCCTAAGCGCAAAAAAACGTATGACATAATTATGTCTGAAATCCAGAAAGGGAACGTAACGATAAAGGATTGGACGAAGATACTTGAAAAAAATGGGGTCTCATGGGATTATTCTGCTCTTGTGGTCTTTGTCAGGAAACTTAACGAAATGGGCCTTCTACCCAAAAAATACTCGCAACTCAAAGAGCCAGCTCGTATTAAAGTGAATGGGGAAGAGCTCACTAAATTTGAGTACCATGTCCTGAATGCGATTAGAGAAGGAGAAAGAATCTCTGCTGATGAGCTAAAGGAATTGATTGAGAAACGCACAGGCCGAACTTATTCTGAAAAATTTATAATACAAACAATTTATGCGCTCAAAAGAAAAGGCCTTTTGCCTCGGGACATGCAGGTGTTTAGGACAACTATCACAACTAAAGGCGGAGAAAAAGTTTCTCTTACAGAAAGGGAGTATGAAACTTATCAAGCAGTGACAAACATTCTTTCTAGAGGAGAAAGATTGACAGTGGAGAGAGTGCGGCTAGAACTTGCTAAAAAAGGCAAGATTATCACTCCTGAGTACGTGAAAACAAGGCTTGCAGACCTTGCCAAAAAAGGTGTTTACAGTGAAGAGTTGTCAGAATCTGTTGACATAGAATCCGCCCGTCGTGTCGCAGCGATCCGGAAACGCAAAACCCACAAGACAAGAGGTTTCACTAAAGCTGAGCAGTTCGTGTATGACGCAGTTAATAGGATACGCGGCAGAAACGAGAAGGTGACGATTGAATCCCTTCGTTCTGAACTGGAAAAAGCAGGTTACCCCTACTCTCTTTCCCAGGGTGCAATATACCATATGTGGAACTCTGTTAAAGTGAAAATGAACGAGATAGTGCCGAAAAAGCCTCTTAGAGTAACTGAAGAACGGCGTGTAGTAGAGTACCACAATAAGATGTACTCTGTTACTGAAGAAGAAGAGAAGGCCCTTAGCGTTATTAGGGAAATAGAAAAGGGGGGTAAAATTTCTTTGGAGGAGTTCATGTCAGGAGTTGGGATAAAAAACCCCCGTGAAGCCTGGGCTCTTATACGAGACTTGAAAGAGGAGGGTATTCCTATTCCGAAGGTTACAGTTAAGGAGTACAAGAGGGAAGCTGCAGTTTCAGTGCACGAGATACCAAAGGATAAAACACGCGGCCTTTCTGAAATACGGCTTGCTGATGGAAGAGTTTTATACCCTCACACTTGGGAATACTGGATTTATGAAGCCATGAATCATGGGCACTTAAAGCCATCCAACATTCAAAAATACATCCAGCAGGAGTTGGGAGTAGCACCTTCAAGAAGTCAGATCTCAGGGATCAAACGGAATTTGGGAAAAATAAAACCGTCGTCTGACGTGGCTGTTCAGGAAAGAGGAATGGACAGCATAGTAGAGGACATAATCCGTTCTACCGGAGAAACGAACCCCCTTAAGATATACTTGAGTCTTCCTGCAGAAGTAAGAAAAAAGGGCTCTTTTGACAAGATCTACCGCATGGTGTGGTATGCCACAAAGCGTGCAACTAAGCCCGAGGCGCTGAAGAAAGCATCACTTGAGGACAGTGTAAAGTACTGGATTTCCGTAGGCGTGCGTTCCTCAGAAGACATTTACAGGCTCTTGCCTGAAGAGATGCGTACAAAAGAGAACCTGAAGAAAATAAAGGAAATAATAGAACAAGAAGGATAAAATGCTTTCTTTTCATTTCTTCTCCAGTAAGATCGCGTTTATTGTTCCATCCTGCCCGGGCCTGCTGGTGATCTTTGCATCTCCTGCTTCTGTTTCTATTATTGCTCCTTTCGTGAGAATGTTTCCTCTTGCAAAGTTCCTGTTGGCAGGATTGCTTTTTTCCGTGAGGATCTTGGCTTTCTGGGCTTTTTTTGTTTTAGGATCAAGCACATTAGCATACAATGCGTGCAGCACCCTGTTTTTTGTATTCCCTCCATGTGCCCTGATCTTTTTTATTTTTTGGTATGCTGACACTTTCGTCAAAGCAGGGTCTCTGCCGAGCTCTGATTTTCTTTTGTCTCTTTTTTTTCCTACTCTTCCTCCGGACATTCTTCTCCGGTCTTTTGCGTGTGATACTGCCATTCCAACACCTTCAACGTTAATATAATCTGTTGATGTAAACAAATCTTATGGACATCCTGATTAAAAAGGTTTCCCTGAAAACGAATGCGGGAATACAGGAGTGGCTTGAGTCTCATCCCGGCTGTCAGGTTGTTGATCCAGGGGTTACAGGAGGCCCAACCCACATAAAACATTCTGTGATAGAGGTTTTAAAAGCTTTCGAACAAGGCAGGAACATAGCCAGAACAAAAGAACTGGAGTTCTTACTGCGCCTTGTGGGAGAACGGCAGGTTAGCAAAGCAGTGTCAAAAGCGTGCGTTAAAAATAAAGAGGCAGTCTTTGTCTCTTGGGTTGGAAAAGATAGTTGGAGAGACTTCAAGGCCTGCTTTGTTAGTAAAGAAAGAGAGTACACTGACTTGCCTGAGGACAGGCTTTTGGACATGATCGAAAAAAGCACGTTATTTTGGATGATATCATGAAACTAAAAGCGCTCACGCTGATTTCGGGAGGTATAGATTCTCCGGTTGCATCATACGTGCTCAGGGAGTACGAGCAGATTCCAGCATACTTTGATAACTTTCCGTTTGCAGGAGAAGACACAAAACAAAGGGCTCTTGACTCAATGAAGGCACTTGGGTTCAAGACTGCGTATGTTCTTCCCCACGGCCAAAACCTTGCTGAGTTTGCAAAAAACTGTGACAGAAAGTTTCAGTGCGTCCTGTGCAGAAGGATGATGTTCAGGGCTGCTTCTGCACTGGCAGAGAGGGTTGGTTGTGATTTCATAATAACCGGAGAAAATCTTGCGCAGGTCGCGTCACAGACAATTCAAAACATTTACACAGAATCTTCTGCGTCAAGCAAGCCCATAATACGGCCTTTGATAGGGCTTGATAAAGAGGACATTATCAAGATAGCAAAAGACATAGGAACATATGATATTTCAGTAAGGCCAGCAGCATGCTGTATGATAGTTCCGAAAAAACCAGCAACTAAATCACGGCTTGAAAGAATTGTTGCAGAGGAAGCAAAAGTGAACCTGCAGGAACTAGTTGAAAAAACACTGCATAACGCCAAAAAGGTTGACCTGTAAGCTTTTTATATTCTCTTACCTTCTTTCTTTCAGGTGGTTTACTGTGAAAAAAGGATTACTCGTGCTTTCTGTTGCCGTTGTGGCACTGTTGTTAGGTTGCATAGGCCAGGCCCCGGTCGAATCAAACAAGACCACCGGCGCCGGGAACGTCTCAGCGCCTGTAATCAAAGGAACTTTACAGTTTATTGTCAGCACTCCTGACGGAACACCTGTTTCTGGCGCGCATGTTACTATTCTAGGCGAAGGAAAGGCCATTTTTGATGATAACGTTTTTGAAACACGGTATGTTCGTGATGTGCCTG
>Ga0190313_1001875_pt1 | contig 10833 bp, 8 predicted proteins | sample 4870071011_MG_FD_169989 | JGI IMG/M metagenome (GOLD analysis project Ga0190313, IMG submission 169989) | Hydrothermal vent sediment bacterial communities from Southern Trench, Guaymas Basin, Mexico - 4870-07-10-11_MG | ecosystem: Environmental > Aquatic > Marine > Hydrothermal vents > Sediment ...
ATCCAGAGAAAATATCTCAACATCTTTTAACTTGTCCGGAATATTCCCGCCTGCTATTTTTTGGGCAAGACCTTCGGCAAGCGCTGTTTTACCGACCCCAGGGTCACCCACAAAAACAGGGTTATTCTTGCGTCTTCTGCACAAAACCTGCATGATCCGCTCCATTTCAGGTTTGCGCCCTATAAGTGGATCAAGCTTCCCTTCAGCGGCTTTTTTAACAAGATTAACCGTAAAAGCTTGCAGAGGGTTAAGTTTTTTCTTTTTCCCCTTATCTTTTTTAACAGGTTCATCCCTGTCTTCTTTTAGTTCATGGGAAATATAATTTAAAACATCGAGACGCGAAATATTTTCTTTTGTTAAAAAATATTGGGCATGGGAATCTTTTTCCTGAAAAATAGAAACTATTATATCACCAACTTCCACCTCTTTTTTTTCGGCAGAACGGGCATGATTAACAGCTCTCTGGATTACCCTTTGAAATCCGACTGTCTGCTGGAGCATATATTCACTCTCAATGGGTATTTTATCCAGCTTTTCATTAAAAAAAAGCTCAACTTCTTTTTTAAGATTTTCTATATTCCCGCCACAGTGCTGGATAATTCCGGTTCCTTCATTATCATGCAAAACAGCAAACAGTATATGTTCCACACATACATACTCGTGACGTCTTTTTTTTGCTTCTTTAACAGCAAAGCCAAGTGTTATGCTAAGTTCTTTATTAATCATAAAATCAATCTTTCTCTATAACACATTTTAAAGGAAAACTATTTTCTGCGGCAAGTCTATGTACGTTATCCACCTTGGTTTCAGCAACCTCAAAAATATAAACTCCGCAAAGGCCCATCCCCTGTCTGTGCACATTCAACATAATATGAGTGGCTGCTTCAACCGATTTATTAAAAACAGACACAAGAATTTCCACAACAAATTCCATGGTTGTATAATCATCGTTTAAAAGAAAAACTCTGTACATTGGAGGGTTTTTCACCTCATCTACAGTTTTTTCTTTTATGTCAGGGCTAATTATATTCATTCAATATTTTCCCATATCAAAAAAAGAGATCATCACTAAGATTACATGCCGCAGCATTTCTTATATTTTTTTCCACTGCCGCAAGGGCACGGAGCATTTCTTCCAATTTTTTTTTCATCTCTTTTGGCAGGTCTCTTTTTAACCGGTTCATCACCACTGGAAAATACAAGTTGCTGCTCCTCAGATTTTCTGAGATCATCAATTCTCTCCGGTTCAGCCATCTGTACTTTAAATAGAATGCCAAGGGTTTCTTCCTTAACCCTGGCAATCATTTCATTAAACATTTCAAAGCCCTCTTTTTTATAAATTAAAAGAGGATTTTGCTGGGCATAACCCCTGAGCCCTATTCCCTCCTTAAGATGATCCATTGAAAGAAGATGATCTTTCCACAGATTATCCACGGTTTGCAGCATTACAATACGCTCTAAATTTCTGAAATTTTCAGCCCCTATCACAGCCTCTCTTTCATTATATTTTTCAACGGCAGAATCACTTATACTCTGAGCCAGACCTTCCTTAGCCAAACCATCCATGGTCTCTTCATCAAATTCGTTTAAATAAAAGTTAAACTGCTTATAAACAGCATCGTTAATACCTTTCCAGTCCCAATCTTCGGGGATAGCTCTTTCATCGGCAACAATGTCTGAAATATCTTCGGCTTTCTCATGAATCATATCCAGAATCGAAGGTTTCAGGCTATCACCGCTTAGCGTTTCACTTCTCTGTTTGTATATTACTTCCCTTTGCTGATTCATCACGTCATCATATTCAATGAGCTGTTTACGGATATCAAAATTATGGCCTTCAACCTTTGACTGGGCATTCTCTATTGCCCTGCTTATCAGCTTATGCTCTATGGGCTCACCCTCATCCATGCCGAGCCTTTCCATTATTCCGGTTATTTTTTCCCCCCCGAATATCCTTAAAAGATCATCATCAAGGGAAAGATAAAAACAGGATGATCCAGGATCTCCCTGTCTTCCTGAACGACCCCTTAGCTGATTATCGATCCGCCTGCTTTCATGTCTTTCAGTGCCGATTATGTGTAAGCCCCCGGATTCCACTACGCCATCGCCAAGAACAATATCGGTTCCGCGACCGGCCATATTTGTTGAAATCGTAACAGCGCCTTTCTGTCCGGCCATGCTTATAATTTCGGCCTCTTTTTCATGATTTTTCGCATTAAGAACAGTATGCTTTATCCCCCTTTTTTTAAGCTTTCCGGAAAAACTCTCGGATACATCAATGGAAACCGTACCCACCAATACAGGCTGTCCGGTTTTGTTAAGCTCTGATATTTCATTTATTACAGCATCATATTTTTCTTTTTTTGTTTTATATATCAAATCGGGAAAATCGTTTCTTATCAGGATTTTGTTTGTGGGAATAACCATCACATCAAGGTCATAAGTCTTTTTAAACTCAATGGCTTCAGTATCTGCAGTGCCTGTCATTCCTGAGAGTTTGTCATACATTCTAAAATAATTCTGAAAAGTGATGGTAGCCAGGGTCTGATTCTCATTTTCAATCTTTACATTTTCCTTTGCCTCCAGCGCCTGGTGCAGCCCTTCGCTAAAACGACGACCCGGCATCAGTCTGCCTGTAAATTCATCAACTATTATCACTTCTCCATCTTTAACAATATAATCCACATCACGTTTAAAAAGAGTATAAGCCTTTAACGCCTGATTTATATGATGAAGAAGTTCAATGCATTTAGGATCGTAAAGATTATCAACCTTTAAAATACGTTCTGCCTTTGCAACCCCACTGTCCGTCATCAAGACGGTTCTGGCCTTTTCATCCAGAGTAAAATCATCGTCTTTTTGAAGCTTGGGAACAACCCGGTTTATTTGATAATAAAGGTCTGTGGATTTTTCTGCAGGGCCGGATATTATAAGGGGAGTTCTTGCTTCGTCTATTAAAATTGAATCTACCTCATCCACTATTGCAAAATTCAGTTTACCCTGAACAACAGATTCATAATCGAACTTCATATTATCCCGCAAATAATCAAACCCGAACTCATTATTTGTTCCGTATGTTATATCTGCGGAATACTCGACCTTTCGTTCTTCATCATTTAGCCCATGGAGTATGCAGCCGACAGACAGACCAAGAAAGCTGTAAAGCCTGCCCATCCATTCTGTATCACGCCTTGCAAGATAATCATTAACCGTAATTATATGAACCCCTTTCCCCTCAAGAGCATTCAGGTAAGCCGCTAAAGTTGCCACCAGTGTCTTTCCTTCACCTGTTTTCATTTCAGCTATCCTGCCCTGGTGAAGGACTACTCCTCCAATAAGCTGAACATCAAAATGCCGCATTTCAAGAGCGCGAACCGAAGCTTCCCTGACAGTTGCAAAGGCTTCCGGCAGAATATCATCAAGGATTTCGCCCTGATTGATACGCTTTCTTAACAGTTCCGTTTGTGTCTTAAGCTGTTCATCGCTCATTTTTTGCATTTTCGGTTCAAAAAAATTTATCTTTTCCACAAGAGGCAGAATTTTTTTTATTTCTCGTTCATTTTTGTTTCCGAAAACCTTAGTCAAAAAATTAACAAGCATATCAAGTAATGTCCTTGTTTAGATTTAATTGGTAAAAAAAATAACTTCTAACAATAATAATAATTAAAAATGCAAAAAATGCAATTTTATTATGTATAAAATTTTTTATAATAAAAAAATATGGTGTAAAACAGGATGGTTAATAGAAAAGAAAAAATTTAAAACCGCTTCTAAAGAGGCTCTTTATATTTTGAGGATTTTACTTTTTACGAGCAATCTCAAACATTAGTTTATTATATATTTTTTGGGATTAACAGGGACCCCGTTAAGACGAACCTCGTAATGCACATGGGGACCTGTGCTGCGACCTGTGCTTCCAACCAGCGCAATGGGTTCCCCTCTTTTTACTTTAGCCCCACGCTTTACCAGTGCCTTGCGGATATGACCATAACGTGTAATAATTCCGTGTCCGTGATTAAGAGTTATCAGGTTTCCCAGCAGCCCTTTTTTGCCCACATAATTAACAACTCCGTCTGCCGTAGCGACTATAGGCGTCCCGCTCCGTGTTGCGATATCCAGACCATTATGAAACTCGCGGCGACCTGTAAAGGGCGATTTTCTGTACCCGAAAACTGATGAAACCCAGCCTGTTGTCGGCTTGATTGTCGGTGTTGATGCCAGAAAATTACGTTGATCTTCAAGGTTTTTCAGCAAAGATTCAAAACTTTTATTCTGGTATAGGGAAGCATGTTCCAACTGCTCCACCTGAACATGCATTTCTCTTAAAAGGTCATCGTGATTTTTTGAAATTTCAAGCTCAGTATCCAGATCTTCCGGCACTGCACCGCCTATGCCGAAAAGTCCGTCGTGGTTTACAGCATTCTCAAGGTTGGCAATAATGCGTATTTTTTTTTCAAAACCGTTTAAAACAGTAATTTTTGTTTTTAACGAATTGATTTCACATGCAAAATTTTGAATTTGCCTGCGCTGCTCACCTATCTTATTCTTATAATTAAAAAAATATTTTTCAAGCCCACGAGCATGTAAAACCTGCTTTTTAAGCTTTATGTAGTCATGTATATAAAAAACGGAAACAGATAAAAAAAATAAAAAAAACAGACTGCATAAAAAGAGGATTTTTTTAGAAACAGATGTCCGGTTTACAGTCGAGCCCTTTGTGCTTAAAATTAGAAAGGTGATTTTATTATCCATGGCAATATATATTAAACGATTAAACTATATAAATTTTAATGCCTTATCAAAATAGCATTAATATATTCATATTACAAACCTAAAAAAACTATTTTTCATATAATCACTATCGGCATAAATAAAAAAAACATTATTTTTATTTGGGGGAAGAAAACTTCCCCCAAAATTATCTATTCAACAATTTTTTTATTGTATTCCGAGTTTGAATTTAAGGGCTTTTAAAGTATTTTTCATAAGCATGGTAATTGTCATCGGACCTACACCACCTGGAACAGGTGTAATTGATCCTGCAATCTCCTTTGCTGCGTCAAAATCTACATCACCTTTAAGTATGGCAATTTTTTTACCGGTTTTTTCACTGATTTTTTCGCCAACTCTATTTACACCCACATCAATTACACATGCGCCAGGTTTAATCCACTCAGGCTTAACAAGACCCGGAACACCTGCCGCAACAATTAAAATGTCAGCGTTTTTGCAATGTCCTTCAAGATCTTTTGTTCTCGTATGTACAACTGTTACTGTTGAATTAGCGCCCTCACCTTTTTGAAGCATCATGTTTGCAATAGGCTTTCCAACTATATTTGAACGGCCGACAACAACAACCTCTGCCCCGCTTGTCTCAACACCGGCGCGTATTATCATCTCCTGTATTCCGGCAGGTGTGCATGGCGGAAATTTAACTTCATCTCCACCAATCATCAGACGCCCCACGTTAACCGGATGAAAACCATCAACATCTTTGTCAGGATCAATGGCATTTAACACCTTTTTTTCATTAATCTGTTTTGGAAGGGGGAGCTGAACCAGTATTCCGTTAATCGAATCATCTTTATTATATTTATCAATAAGAGCCAAAAGGTCTTCTTCTGTAATATCAACAGACTGGCTGTCCTGGATCTCATGAAAACCGACTCTGTGTGCTGTTTTAATCTTAAGAGTTACATAAGAAATAGAAGCAGGACTTTCTCCAACAAGTATTGTGACAAGACCCGGAACAACTCCGTGTTTTTCTTTAATCTGAGCAACCTCAGCGGTAATTTCCTCAAGAATCTCTTCCCGTATATCAGTACCCTTTATAAGCTTTGCAGACATTTTAAATCTCCTTTCAAAAAAACTGTCCATTTATAATAAACATAAACCCTAATCTAAACCGTAAAAATTTAAACTAAGATTTCAGCAATGTCAAGGACATCTCGCATGAATATTTTTATTTAACCATGGATTTTACTTTTTACGAGTACATTAATCATATAGACATAAATAACTATAATAGTTTTTCATAGGTCTTAAAATTAAACCTTATTGGGTGATGCAAAGTGCCTTTGTTATAATGCCACACTAATTTTCTAAATTATGAGCCTTTTGCTGAAAAGATATAACTTATCGACTTTATTAAAATAGTTTATTTTTTAGTGTCAATAATTTCAATCTATTAGCTTGTTTCTACGAGTTCCTCATATAAAAAAAGTTGCTTGAATCAAAAAAAAATATGCCTTTTAAACAGTTTCACTAAGATAAAAGGTATAGCCTGTCACAAAAAAAAGAGTCCTTTAATTAAAGGACTCTTCTATTTGATACTATTTATAAGAAATTCGAATTAACCGGCATTTAAAAGTATAGGCATGTTCATTATAGGCCATACAACCTTTACAAAGAAAAAAACAACTATCATTAATATTATACTTGCAGGAATACCATAGAGAAAAAATTCTCCTGTTGTAAACTGCTTTGAGTCATATGCAATGGCATTGGGAGCCGCACCGACCAAAAGCAGAAAAGGCATGCCTGCAGCAGCGAGAGAAGTAAAAAGAATTACTTCAGGAGCCACATTCAGATAAGGCGCTATAACAAGAGCCACTGGAAGTGATATTGCAATAGCAGCCACATTCATTATAAAATTTGTCATCATCAAAACAAAAAAAGTAATTCCCATTATAAAGACAATTGCAGGGGCTGTTTTGAACATAACAAGCCAGTTTACAGCAAGCCAGTTGGCAGCGCCCGTATCCCACAGACAAAAGCCTATGCTCATTGCACCGCCGAAAAGAAGTATTATATTCCATGGAACAGCTTCAAGATCATCAAGATCGAGAATGTTTAATACATAAAAAAGTATAGTCGATATCAGGAGTATCGCTGTTTTATCTATTGCCTTCAGCGCCGGGACAAATGATCTTAAAGACATTGTAAGAATACAGGCAAAAATAATTAAAGCTGCAACCACCTCGTTTCTTGTTATTCCCCCCATCTCAGCGCCAAGCCTTCTTGCCTTTTCCCTTAGACCAGGAACTGTCTTTTTTTCAGGCTTAAAGAAAATCATAAAAAATCCCCATAAAATAAAAACCATTACCCAGCCTATGGGAAACATATAGTATGAGAGTTCAAAAAAGGTCACATCCCTGCCTATAACATCTTTAAAAAAGCCTAAGGCAATGGCTCCTCTTGCTGCGCCAAGCAGTGTTACAACACTACCTGCTCCTGCGACATAAGCCATTCCTATAAAAAGCCCTTTGCCGAATCTGGTCGGCCCTTCCTCATCAGTGTACATGCTGTATATGGTAATAAGGAGCGGATACATTGTCGCAGCCACTGCCGTATGCGCCATTATATGGGTTAACGCTGCTGTTACAACAAAACACCCAAGATATATCATGCTGGTTTTTTCACCTACTATGACAAGCATTTTATAGGCGAGCCTTTTAGTCAACCCTGTTTTTGTAAAGACCATTCCTATAATAAGTGAAGCGAAAATAAACATTACAGAAGGATCCATGAAATCCTTAAACGCAACCTTGGCAGGTCGGATCAAGAATAATACCTGAAGAACTCCTATGGTAAGGCTGGTGACACCTATTGGAACAACTTCGAACACCCACCATGTGCCTGCGAGAAGAAAAACAGCAAGGGCGCCTTTTGCCTCAGGGCTGAGAATAAAATGTTTCCCCATGGGGTCAATGGCATCCGGCCATGGTGGAGAAAATTTTACTACAACAAATAGTGTAACCCCTATCATCAAAAAAAGAAGCCGTTTCCAATCAAATTTATTTTTAGTCAAAGATTGCATTACATCTGATGTCATTTCTTTTTTTACTCTCCTAATAATCTTGATTATTACCCAAAAAAATAGATTTTTTTAAAATTCAAGCTCTGTAGATTTTCAGATAATTAATTTCACAAGGCCAGAGGGAGAAAGGCGTATTGTAATACTCCGACGACCGATAACACAGTGAAATTATTTATGTGAACATCTATACATTACCAGCCTCGGCGCTCTAATATGTGTCCTATTTCAGCTTCACGGATACGATTTTCATGCTCTGATTTAATCTTATGGGCAATTTTTATTTTGGCTGCAAGAACTTCCAGTTCAACAGGTTTCATTAAGAAATCAAAGGCACCTGACTTCATGGAGTCAATGGCATTTTCCACCGTCGCCTCACCTGTGAGCATAATGATCTGGGTGAGAGGCTTAATGTGCTTAATCTCTTTTAAGGCTTCATTCCCTGAAAGTTCAGGCATCATAATATCAAGAATGATCACATCAAAATCTATTTTTTTTATCAGTTCAAGAGCACTTTTACCTGAAAATGACGTTGTAACTCTAAAGCCTCTTAATTCAAGCCGTTTAGCCAGGGCTTCTGCAAACTCTTCTTCATCATCAACGAGCAAGACCTTAATTTTCATTTATTTCCTCCGTATATTTAATATTGCTTTACAGCCGTTTTCGCGCCTTGCCAGCCAGGCACCTTAACGCATTTCTGTTTCTTCTTTTGAATTTATTTTGTCGTATGCCTCTTGCATGGTTTTTGTTAAAAGATCAATATCAGCAGGTTTCTGAAGGTAGGCAAAGGCTCCCAGCTCCATACATGTTTTTCGATCTTCCTCTGACCCGTGACCGGTAAGAATGATTACCTCTATGCCCGGCTTTGTTTCTTTTATACGCTTTAATACCTCAAAACCATCAACACCCGGCATTTTAAGGTCAACAACCATTACTTCGAGATCTTCCTTCTCTGCAAAATCCAAGGCATTCTGACCGTCATATACAACATGGGTTCCCACATCCCGCATCTGCAGACGTTCGGACAGGGTCTGAACAAACTCCCTTTCATCATCCACAAGAAGTACTCTGGGAGAAAGCTTGAAATCATGCTGGCGATAAGTGTCTGCCTTATAGAACTCTTTTCCTATTTTTGTTTTTACGGATTCAACCCCGGAAATCGAAGCAGCTATTTTTTTAATTTTCTGTTCGTACATTGAAAGCATAATAACATGTTTATTAATTGTCAGCACTACCTCTCCCTGATCTGCTTCCACAAGAAGACAATGCCCCTTTTCAATAAGTATTCTTTCAACCCTGGTTGCAAGCTCAAAATTACCAACCTCCGGTTCTGATTTAAAATCAGGTTGAACAGCAACCTTGTTCAGGTTGTCTAATATAAGCTTTATTGATTCATTGGTATCAATCTTGTCCGTTGGTATTACAATATCGTACAGTGAATTGTCCCAGGGTTCGGTGTTGTGCAGGCTGTTTGTCCATAAAAATGCAATTTCATCGGCATCATGAATTTTTTTCAGAGCCCCCTTTTCAGACAATCCATGACTCTTTATTCCGTTTTGAACCCTTGTTTTTATATCGGAAATAACAAGAACTTTTAAAATAAAAGAAACTGTTGCGGGAATTAAATGACCGGACAAACCAAAAAAGATAATATCTTTTTTGGTTAAGAGATCAGATAGAACAGCTTTCATGCAGGCAATACATTTTTCTTTCTCATGTGTAAAATTATTAAAGGCAATCTGTTTTCCTTCAATAGTTTTTTTGAATATTTCAATCTTCATTTTATATTTATCAGCAGCTTTTTCAATAATATCATCATCTGAATATACCGTAAAGCCATGCTCATCTGAAAGTTTTTTTACTATTTCACCGGCTGTGCTGAAAATTCCGCTGCTAAGAGAGATTATAGCCATTTATGCCTCCTTATATTAAACCTATGCCTTCTGTATGTTGCAACAGCAATGATTATGCCATTTATTAATTTGAGACCTTTTACAAAGCCTCCCCTTTCGAAGTCTGCACTTATAAATTTCAGTTTTAAAGTATCAGGTTCAAATAAAAATCCTTAAAATACTCGTGGTTAAAAATTTCACCTTTCTTGAACCTGAAAGAAGTTGAACATTTTTGCAACAATCTAAACTTGTCATAAAAAAATTAGTTGCCAAAAAAAGTACTGGGACGATAAAACGTTTTGAAACATTTCAAAACATAGCGAAAAAAACATTATGAAACATTTTGAAACCTATGCAAACTACTGAAAATATAATTTTATACCGTTTGCTTCAATATCGGTTTTGGCAGTTGCGTTTATATCCCTGCATGTTTGCAGAATAAATGGCCATTGGTGCGAGGCAGAAATTAATTTGCAAAAAATCTCAGAAGAGGGAAGATCACCCTGGCAGCTAATTTTAATAATAATTTGAGAATCAATTTTCTCCAGACTTATATTTATAATACAACCCTTTTTTATCAGGTTTAAAATAGATTCCAGACATAAAAAAACTGTCATCTGAAATTTGACTAAATTTGTTGTTAAAACAAGCGGATCATTGTTTTCCAGCAGTTTAATCTCTACTGCCTTTAATTTTGCAAGACGTCTTGTTAAAAAAACAAGTCTGCCAACAGCATCCATTGCATTAATCTGCGTTTCTATTTTATCCGGGGAATGGGCAAATCTGTTTAAAGCAGAGGTGAGACCTACTCCCCTTTCAACCTGTTTTTTTAAAATCAGAATAGTATCTTGAAATTTATCTAAAAATTTAAATTCTTCTTCACGGTTCATCATTAAAATATCTTCCATTAAGCCGGAAGATTCTTTTATTATTGCAAGAACATTCTGAATTTCATGGGCAATGCCTGCTGTGACTTTTCCAAAGAACAAAGCCTCATTTGGTTCTGTTTCTTTCAATGGTAAAGCTCCCTTACTGTTTTTGTGTTACAGCATATGTTATCTTTTCAATCAGATCTTCAATATTAATCGGTTTCATAAGGTAATCATATGCCCCTATGCGCATACC
>Ga0190313_1001876_pt1 | contig 10831 bp, 6 predicted proteins | sample 4870071011_MG_FD_169989 | JGI IMG/M metagenome (GOLD analysis project Ga0190313, IMG submission 169989) | Hydrothermal vent sediment bacterial communities from Southern Trench, Guaymas Basin, Mexico - 4870-07-10-11_MG | ecosystem: Environmental > Aquatic > Marine > Hydrothermal vents > Sediment ...
TCATTGTAAAGATCCCAGCACCACCTAAAGCACACATGATTACAATCAAAACCCCAAATCCTGACGCTATTTTTGTTCCGAGTTTTATATCCTTAAACATTTTGGATGCTCCTTGTGAATTTTTTTAACCGCCTTTGTTCACCTATATTTAATTAAAAATCTTTAAAATCATCATCCATAGGAATTATCTGCGCAGGAGTTATTTCCCGTGCTTTATTGACAGTCAGTTTCATTTTTTTATTTTTTTTCACAGTAACGGCTGATTCCCCGGCTAAATACCTTGCCGGTTTTTTGCCTCTATCATAGGTTTCTCCAGCTCCGTTTACCATTGCCATGAGTTCCTCAACCATGCTTTTCATCTCGTGGGCCTGAGCGTTCAACTCTTCCGAAGCGCTGGCTGATTCTTCAGCATTGGCAGCGTTTTGCTGTGTCACCTTGTCCATCTCGGTAACCGCTATATTCACCTGCCCTATACCCTGGGCCTGTTCATTGGAGGCTGCAGAGATTTCGCCCACAAGTTCCCCGACCTTTGAGGTGGTTCCCGAAACCTTTGCAAATTCATCATTGGTTTTGTTAACCAGTTCAGAGCCTTCCCCGACTTTTTTCACAGTTCCTTCAATCAATACTGCTGTGCTTTTGGCTGCCTCAGCAGACCGCAACGCAAGATTCCTCACCTCTTCGGCAACCACGGCAAACCCCGCTCCTGCTTCACCTGCTCTCGCGGCTTCAACCGCGGCATTTAAAGCAAGCAGATTGGTCTGGAATGCAATTTCATCAATAGTTTTGACCACCTTCTGAGTTTCGTCGCTCGCGTTTGAAATATCTTGCATTGAAGATATAAGTTCCGTCATTGATTGATTGGCGGAACTTACCACCTGGCTTGCCTCTTTCATGAGATTGACGGCCTGACCGGCATTATCCGCATTCTGTTTGGTCATGGATGACATCTCTTCAAGAGATGATGAGGTCTCTTCAATGGATGCCGCCTGTTCGGACGCGCCTTCGGCCAGAGACTGGCTGGAGGATGATACCTGACCGGAAGCCGAAGCCACCTGATCGGCGCCTTCGCTCATGTTATTCGAAATCCTTGTAAGCGAATTAACAATCCCTTTTGCAATAAAATATGCAAGAGCCAGACCGAAAACAAGAGCAAGGACTCCCACAATGGAAATAATTGATTTCAACCTGCTGGCGCCGTTTAAAAGAACCTCTTGAGTAGCCATATTCTTTTCAACTGTTTCAGATATATTATGCATCAGCCCCTGAACTTTTTCCATGTTCGGTTGTGTGGTTTTAACTATAATTTTCTGTGCATCTTTCTGTCCGGATTCCATTTTTCGCACAAGATTACGGGCCTCCCTTAAAATATCGACAGTGGCTTCAATATTTGGGATAATTTTCTTATGAACCAGAGCCAGGGCGGCATCATAACCTTTTAATTCAAGCTTTGAATTTATCAGTTTGCCTGTGTCGTGTATAATTTTATGAGGTGCCTTTATCTTTTCGATAAGCGGAGCAAAGGACGGAAACTCTCTTGCAAGAGCATCTGCTTCTCCTTCATACAGCCATTTGCCAAGCCCGCATTTTCTGTAATCAAGCTGTACTGACAAAACATCTTTTTTGTTTATTATTTCATCAATAACCGTTTGCACCCATATACGGTGGGCAATCTCCACCTGGTAAAAAACTGTTATGGTTTCTCCGACATTCAGTTTGTTCATATGTTTTGCAATCTCTATCGCTGAATTATGAAGCAAACGGTGAGGTTCTTCAATCGCCTTAAAAATCGGAGCAATATCAGGGAAAGCCTTTTCTGCATCTTTTCTCTCCTGTCCATACAGTTTTTTTCCAAAACCGCATTTTTCATGGTCTATTTGTATCCCCAGTTCTTTTATCTTCGGATCAGTCATAAAAGCATTCAGACCGGCCATCCAGTTTAAATGATCAATCTCCCCCCCCTTCATTTCACCAATGACACCCTCGCCTGTAATCATGCTGACGGCGTTTGACACAATTTTGCTTACACCGGTAAAGCTTGTTATACCGATGATCACCAGCATAACAAGAATCATTCCAAAGCCTAAACCTATCTGTTTGCCCACGGTCATTTTCTTAAACATTTTGGATCTCCTTATACATTATTTGTTACGACCTTTTCGCCTCAAATATTTAATCAAAACCCTGATCATGCCGCATTTTCAAGAAGTTCAAGCTCCTCAGCGCTCAGCACCCGATCAATATCCAGCAAAATTTTAACTCCTCCTTGCATCTTTGCCATGCCGAGGATATATTCCGTGTCAAGTTTTGTTCCAAAGTCAGGTGTATCTTCTATATCCTCCCCCTTGATGTTTAATACCTCTGATACAGTATCTACGACTATGCCGATTTGTACTTTTCCAGTGTCAATCAGGATTTCCACAACTACTATACATGTTTTGTCGGTATACTCCGCTTCTTCCATACCAAATTTTTTTCTGAGAGTTATTACCGGGATAACCTTGCCCCGCAGGTTTATCACCCCCTTTACGAACTCAGGAGTCTGGGGCACAGTAGTAATCGGCATTACTCCGATAATCTCCTTGATTTTCAAAATGCTGATTCCATACTCCTCATCGGCAAGCCTGAAAGTAAGATACTTGCCCTCCCTGTTGCCCATTGCCTTTACCGCCTGATCAATTGAGGTTGCTTCAGACATAACTTTTTAATCCTCCCTTTGTTTTTTCTGCGTTAGTTTTAAAATGTTTTGTGATAAAAATGACCTTAAGGATTCATCATCAAGCATGCCCAGCTTTCTTCCAATCTCCTTTCCATCATAAAACAGAATAAATTCAGGAGAACCCAAAATCCCCAGATCATTTAATTGCCGTTGCGTTATAACTTCCTCTTGTAAAAGAAAAACCTTTAGCCGCTTGCTAAAATATTTTAAAAAAACTCTTTCAAGAATCCGTGTTTGCTTATGTCCTGAATCAAAATTAATATAAGCCAGGAGAACCGGTACGGTTTTGCCTGTTGCCATGACTTCAAAATCAAACTCATCTACTCCGATTAAAGTAAACATTTTTTTTAACCTTATAATTAATTCAATCCCAACAAAGAGCTATGAATTTTTTTTAAAATCTTAAAAGTAAGTTGTATCAAAATTTGTGCCATTTTTTTTAAAAAGCTGGTATTTTTTTATATGCTATAATTACAAGTAGTTGTGGTGAGTAATAATGAAGGATAGGTTATCCCCAAGAAAAAAAATGTAACAGTTACATCTGTGTAACATTACATCTGTGTAACATTACTTTGACCTTGTTTTATAACAAGAAGAGTTATTTCAACTCAAAGATTTGCCGATACAGTTAGATAAATGGTGCTAAAATCATGTTTGGTGTGAATAATGCTTGATTTTTCTATTTGGAAAATGTTAGATTTTTTGCCAAGTCACAAAAATAATCCCCAACTCCCATGCTTCAGCGTGTAAACGAGAAAACAACCTGTCAGAAAAAGATTTTCTGCCGTACAATCTAAAGACTTTGTCTTGTTTACACTTTATGATCTTCTTGATAAAAAAATCTGAGTCCCTCCCATGAAATATCAGAACCATTTTATCAGTGTATGATTATTGTCACATCTATCGAAAGGGATAAGAAACAGGGACGAACAAGATGAAAATAAAATTTCAATTTAAAAGCGTAAAAAGCCGTTTGACCTTCTACATGCTTGTTGTGGCATTTTTGCCCCTGCTCATTGCCAGTATGATTGTCTCATATCAGAGAGCCGGCGTGATAAAAGAGATACAAACAGGCAAGCTCTGCGCAATTCGGGATCTCAAAGCATCCCAAATAAATACCTGGATCAAACAAAAAATGGGAGATATCAGAACAATTTCTCATGATTTTGAAATTAGAAATATAGAAAAGATAATCAGCGGGAAAAACAGGGATGATAAAGATGCGGCTGTTTTTGAAAAATCAAGAAAGCTCTTGAACCGCTATCTGAAAAATTATACGGATTACGTTGAAATATTTATAATTAACGCAGATTCCGGGCGGATAGAAATCTCCACAGATAAGCGGCTGGAGGGAGAATACCGATCGAAAAACCTCTATTTTACAGTGCCTTTAAAAACAGGAGATCTGTATATCAAAGGTATCTATTATTCCAGAACCATGAAAAAACCCTTAATGGCTATTTCTGTTCCGATCTTTTCTCTTGCCCATCAAGGTGAACAGATAACAGGCATCCTCGTTGCCTATGTGGATTTGAAACAGTTATTATATCCACTTCTTCTTGATCGGACAGGCATGGGAAAAACCGGAGAGACTCTGATAGTGAATAAGAAATTGCTGGCCTTGAACGCATTGAGATGGCATGAAAATGCGCCTCTTAAACTGAAGATAGAAGCAAAACCTGCCCTGCTGGCCTCTATGGGTAAAACAGGAATTGTTGAGGCAAAGGATTACAGGGGTGTAAAAGTCCTTGCCGCATATACGTATCTTCCGGAAGTCCAATGGGGGTTTGTGGCAAAGCAGAATTTGCATGAGATTTACGCGCCGGTTCGATCTGTTTCCATAAATATTATGATTATTTTTATACTTTTGGCGATTGTCGGCTATCTTCTGATATTATTACTGGCAAAAAATTTTTCCCGTCCGCTCCTTAATATGGGGAAGGCTGTAGACAAAATAGCTAAAGGGGATTTGTCTGTCAGAACTGATGTAACAAGCGCTGATGAGCTTGGTTTTCTATCAGAATCGATTAATACTACGGCCGACTCCATAGTATCTCTGATGACCATCCAAAAGGCAAACTCGGATATTACAGAGATCTTGGCAACCGCCGGTGAATTCGTTTCTATTAGAAAAAACCTGCTGAAAAAGCTTATGGATGTTACCGATTCCAATCTCGGCATTTATCACAGGTTAAACCGGCAAAACAGCATGTTTGAGCATTTTACCTCAATCGGTATAAATTCCGATCTTCTAAAGCCCTTTGATGCGTCTATTAATGAGGGTGAATTCGGCAAGGCCCTGGCAACAAAAAAAATAGTCCGGATAAAGGATATACCTGACGATACGCTTTTCAAGTTTAAAACATTTACAGGCACAATCCTGCCCAAAGAAATTGTCACAATTCCTGTTATCATTGATGGCAAGGTGCCGGTTGTTATATCCCTTGCAAGTATCAACGGGTACTCAAGCGAGAGCCTGGAAATTGTGGATCATGTGTGGCAGGGAATTAACACGGGCATGTCAAACCTGCTTGGTAATGAAGAAACAAAAAGGCTTGGAGATGAGCTGAAAAACAAAAATAAGGAATTGCAGACCCAGGCAGAGGAAATCAGGCAAACAGCAGGGGAACTGGAAGAACAAAATGCTGAACTGGCATTACAAAAAAATAGGGTTGAAGAGGCCAACCGTTTAAAGAGCGAGTTTTTATCCAATATGAGCCATGAGCTTAGAACACCTCTTAATTCGGTTATGGTGTTATCCAGAGTGCTTATAATGCAGGCAAAAGAGAAGCTTTCTGATGAGGAAGCAGGCTATCTTGAAATCATTGAGCGAAATGGCAGGAATCTTCTTGAACTGATCAATGACATCCTTGATCTTTCAAAAATAGAGGCAGGAAAGATGGATATAACCCCAAGACTGTTTTGTGTCGACAGCATAGTTGAGACCATAATGGAAAGGCTGGAACCTGTTGCTGCGGAAAAAAATATTAAAATGATCCAAAATTTTTCTGACGGACTTTTTCAAATTGAAAGCGATGAAACAAGGTTGCACCAGATACTCCAGAACCTGATTTCAAATGCCATCAAGTTTACTGAAAAAGGGAGTGTGACCGTATCCGTCCACTCTGACGAAACAAACATTTATATTGAGGTTGCCGACACAGGTATAGGGATACGAAAAAAAGACCTGCCTCATATTTTTGAAGAATTCAGACAGGTTGACGGTGGCTCGGCCAGAAAATACGAGGGCACTGGGCTTGGTCTTGCTATTGCCGACAGGTCTGCCAAAATGCTTGGCGGAGGCTTGACAGTGGAGAGTATTACAGGAAAGGGTTCGACATTTTCCTTGATCCTGCCGATAAAATGGGATGAGAAGGTTCTGGGAAATGAGGGGGATAATGTGAATGTAGTGCGTGATGGCAGGCAGGAACTCGAATTTGGCAATGACACAAAAAAGCAGCCAAAGGTGCAAGAAGAAAAATTAAAACCACGAATGCCCAAACATGTAAAAACAGTGCTAACAAAGGACAGACCTGTAATTTTGATCGTAGAAGATAATGCCGACAACCTGATTACCATCAAGGCTGTGCTGCAAGATGAATATGATCTACTGGTGGCTGCAGACGGAAAAGAAGGGCTGAGCATGGTACTTGCGAGGCAGCCTGACATTGTCCTTCTGGATATGTCTTTGCCGGGAACAGACGGCTTTACAGTGGTTGAAAAAATAAAAGCAGACGAGCATTGCGCGCATATTCCGGTTATTGCCTTGACCGCAAGAGCCATGAAGGGTGAAAGGGAAAAGATGATGGAGGCCGGATGTGACGATTATATATCCAAGCCGTTTGATCCTGTTAAGATAATCAATAATATCAGAAAATTGTTAAACAGATAGTGCTTATTTAAAAATACAGTCCAATGAATTGGAGAAAACCGTGACGAAATTATTAGCTATTGACGACAAGCATGATAATTTAACCGTACTGTCTGCCCTGTTAAAAAATCTCATCCTGGGCTGTGAAATACTGACTGCTGAATCCGGCGCTGAAGGTCTTGAAAAGGCAAAAAACGAGCTGCCGGATACAATTCTTCTTGATATCAGAATGCCGGGCATGGACGGCTATGAGACCTGTAAAAGGCTTAAAAAAAATGAGGTTACAAAACATATACCTGTCATTATGCTCTCTGCGATCAAAACAGAACCAGTTGACCTTGTTAAAGGGCTTGATTCCGGAGCTGATGCTTATCTTGCCAAACCCATTGACGAACATGTACTGGCTGCACAGGTCAAGACCGTCTTGCGAATCAAAGAGGCGGAAGGTTATCTGCGCGATCAAAAAAAATTACTGGAATACATGGTGCAGGAAAGAACCGGCGAATTGCAGCAAACAAATCTGGAACTAAAAAATGAGGTGAATAAACACAGGGAGACAGAGGAATCGCTGAATGAAAGCGAAGTAAAATACCGTTCCATGATGGAAGCAATGAATGACCCTGTATATATTTGTTCATCTGATTACAGGATTAAATATATGAATCCTGCCATGATTAAAAGGACAGGACGGAATGCGGTTGGTGAGAACTGTTTCAAGGCTGTCCATGATCTTACCGAGCAATGCCCCTGGTGTCTTGATTTTTTTAAAACATCCTCCCATGAACATACTGAACATGACAACATCGTAAGTCCAAAGGATAAGCGTTCTTTTCACGTTACCCAGGCTCCTCTTTTTTACAAAAACGGATCTTTTTTAAAGATGACTATTCTCAGGGATACTACTGATTGGAAAAGAATGGAGGAAAAACTCCGCCAGGCCCAGAAGATGGAGTCCATCGGAACCCTTGCCGGGGGCATTGCCCATGACTTTAATAATATTCTTTTTCCCATTATCGGCTACACGGAAATGACAATTGATATTGTATCCAAAGACAGTGTCGCACAAAAAAACCTTTATGAAATTTTAAAGGCATCAATGCGCGCAAAAGAGCTGATTCAGCAGATACTTACCTTCAGCCGACAGCATGATCAGGAACTAAAACCGTTAATGACCCAGCTTGTGGTAAAAGAAGCACTGAAACTGCTTAGGTCTTCACTGCCCGCCACCATAACAATACGGCAAGATATCAAGAAGAACTGCGGTTATATACTGGCCGATCCCACCAGGATACATCAGATAGTAATGAATCTATGCACCAATGCATTTCACGCCATGGAAGAGAGCGGAGGCACGCTCAAAATCAGCCTGAGTGAAACAGAATTATCGCTGGATGATTTAACTGATCCTGGCATAATGCCAGGGCGATATATTTGTTTGAAAGTAAGCGATACCGGTCATGGAATTGACGAAGAGGTTTTATCCAGAATGTTTGATCCTTACTTTACCACTAAGGAAAGGGGCAAGGGCACGGGGCTGGGGCTTTCCGTGGTGCATGGAATAGTGAAAAGCATGGATGGAGATATCCATGTAGAAAGTGAACCCGGCAAAGGGACTGTTTTTCATATTTATCTGCCCATAATAAAAGAAACCTCTATTCCTGATAAAACTGAAATAAACGAGATCTTACCTGTTGGCAATGAGCATATCCTGCTGGTGGATGATGAAGAAATGATTATTTTCATGGAAAAACAGATGATTGAAAATTTTGGATACCATGTAACGGCACGAACAGGCAGCATAGAGGCTCTGGAGGCATTTAGAGCGCAGCCGGATAAATTTGATCTTGTGATAACCGACATGACCATGCCAAATATGACAGGGGACAGACTCGCCATGGAAGTCATGAAAATACGTCCCGACATTCCTGTTATCATCTGTACCGGATTCAGTGAAAAGATTTCAAAAGAAAAAGCAGATGTTCTGGGGATTAAGGGGCTTTTGCTTAAACCGTTTATAATGAAGGATCTTGCAAAAAAGATTCGTGAGGTGCTGCATACGAACATTTTGCTTTAAGCTTATGGCAAGTATTAAACATAACAACTCTGATTTTAATGTTTTACAAGATTATATTCTTTGATTTTACGATAAATTGTCTGTCTGCTCATCTCCAGAAAACGTGCTGCTTTGGCCTTGTTCCAGTCGGTCATTTTGAGTGCGCTGGAGATTTGTTCCAATTCATTTGTCATTGGTCTATACTCCGAATGGCCAATATCAATATATTCTCTGATTTCAGGTGGCAGGTTTTCAAGGGTTATGATTCGGTCATGACAAAGAATAAAGGCATGTTCTAAAGCATGTTCAAGCTCTCTTACATTTCCAGGCCAAAAATATTGCATAAATGCCGATAATACCTCATCTGAAACTCCGCCCATTGTTTTTTTAAAACGTTTGTTAAACTTGTCACAAAAATGATTAACGAGCAGCGGAATATCCTCAAGCCTTTCTTTAAGAGATGGCATTTTTACCTCCACCACCTTGAGCCGATAAAAAAGGTCTTCTCTGAATTCTCCCAGTCTGACTTTTTCTTTCAGGTTCCTGTTTGTCGCGGCAATAACCCTAACGTCAATCTTTATGGGGTCAGGATCTCCCACACGTTCAAATTCTTTTTCCTGAAGAACTCTAAGAAGTTTCAGCTGTATCCTCGGAGAAATATCTCCGATTTCATCCAGCAGCAAAGTGCCTCCGTCTGCTTTCTGGAACCTGCCCTGTTTGTCTCTGACTGCACCTGTAAATGCGCCTTTAACATGCCCGAAGAGTTCACTTTCAAGCAGGTTTTCAGCAAGAGCACTGCAGTTAACATTTACCAGAGGTCCGCCGGAGCGAGGGCTTATATAGTGCAAAGCCCGCGCCGCAAGTTCTTTGCCCGTTCCGCTCTGTCCTGTTATCAACACTGTTGTATCATATTCCGCCAGATTTTCGAGAAGATCATAGGTCTTTAACATTCTTTCACTCTTGCCGACAAAATTATGGAATTGATATCGTCCTTGTATCTCTTTTTCAAGCTCTGCCACTCTTGTTATATCTCTGACAGCAAGAACTACACCTGTCAATTCGCCATTACGGTTTTTCATGCCGGAGCAGCTCAAAAGCACAACCTGATCAGGCTTTGTATTATGCCGGCATTTGACCCTGTATTCTCTGATATTATCATTTTCTTTTAGATTTTTTTTTAAAACATTCAAACATGATTTACTGCAGGAAAATGGTATTTCGTCAAATTGTTTGCCAATATTGTTAGAAACCGATAACCCGCAAATTTTGTTTACTGCATCATTGGCAGCAATCACTCGCATTTCAATATCTACAGTAATAACGCCGTCCATTAAACTTGTGAATATGGCATCCAGAGTCCGCCTGTAATTTTCTTTTTCGTCCATAAGGGCTTTTGTGTTTAAAGCATGATCAATTACACGCAAAAGGATTTCTTTTCCAACAGGCTTTGTAAGGTAATCAAAAGCGCCCAGCCGAACAGCTTCGGCAGCAGTGTTTATGCAAGGTGCAGCAGTCATCATAATTACAGGAACGTCCGGGCTGATTTTTTTAACATGTTCGAGGATATTGATTCCATGTTTGTCGCTATTCAAAAAAATATCCGAAATTATCAAATCCGGTTCAAGCTCAGAAATAATTTCAACGGCTGAAAAATAATCCATGGCTGATAAAACATCATATCCCCTGCCTGACAGTAAAGCTTTAAAGAAAAGCAAAACACTCTTTTCATCGTCAACAATTAAAATTTTCGATTCCATTTTTTCACCTCAATTCGAGAATATCATGACTGACGGTTTTTCTTTATTACAGGGTAAGCTTTTCCTGCTATACCCGCGGCTTGCCATGGATTTGATTTTTTATCACAGATTACACTTAAATTTGTTGATATACCCTGACCAGCATATTTTATGCCATATATTGAATTTATTCAAAAAAGCTATGTTTTTTAGACTTAAAGAGGTCGCAAGGGTTGATTTCAGTGTAAAAGCCAGGATCTTTAGTTTGCCCATAAATCCGGAATAGTTGTTACTGCAAAATTTATATATAAAGATGACTTTATAATAACCTTTTTGTTTTTTTGACAGTCTGTCAAAAAAACTCCCGGCATATTCAGAAACTGGAAGCTATTTTTTCGACTGCTTTCATGCTTGACATAAAAGCAGTAATTAATTATATAGACCTGCAATATACT
>Ga0190313_1001877_pt1 | contig 10829 bp, 7 predicted proteins | sample 4870071011_MG_FD_169989 | JGI IMG/M metagenome (GOLD analysis project Ga0190313, IMG submission 169989) | Hydrothermal vent sediment bacterial communities from Southern Trench, Guaymas Basin, Mexico - 4870-07-10-11_MG | ecosystem: Environmental > Aquatic > Marine > Hydrothermal vents > Sediment ...
GAGAATCAGCTCACCTTTCCCCGGCAGAAGAGATGTCTCAATATATAAAACTTCACCACCGGCCTGGGTCCATGCAAGGCCGGTTGCCATGCCAACCTGACTTGTTTTAAGCTCCATTTCGGGATAATATTTTCTAACACCCAAATAATCCTGCAGATTATTCTTGGTAACAGTAAATGTTCCCTCGTCTCCCTCTGCGATTTTGCGTGCAATTTTACGACAAATTGTACCAAGTTCCCGCTCAAGATTTCTCAGGCCGGCTTCAAGAGTATGCTCCCGTATCACCTGAAGAAGTGCTGGGGAGGTCAATGAAACATCTTTTTGCTCTAAACCGTTCTCTTCAACTTGCCGGGGCATGAGAAATTTCCTGGCAATGGATGTTTTCTCCTCTTCAGAATAGCCGGAAAGTGATATTACCTCCATCCTGTCAAGGAGGGCTGAAGGTATGGTGTCTGTTAAGTTGGCTGTGAGTATAAACATAACATTTGAAAGATCAAAAGTCAGATTTAAATAGTGATCGCTGAATGCAAAATTCTGCTCAGGGTCAAGGGCCTCCAAAAGAGCCGAAGAAGGATCACCTCTGAAGTCGGAACCTAGTTTGTCTATTTCATCTAGCATAAAGACAGGATTATTTGTTTTGGCCTGTTTCAAGCCCTGGAGAATACGACCCGGCAGTGCCCCGATATATGTACGTCTGTGCCCCCTGATTTCGGCTTCATCCCGTATCCCTCCCAGGGAGATTCTTACAAATTTTCTACCCATGGCATCGGCAATCGCCTTACCTAAAGAAGTCTTGCCAACCCCTGGAGGCCCAACAAAACAGATGATTGGTCCCTTGATTTTTGCTTTTAGTTTCCGAACACTTAAATATTCGAGTATCCGGTCTTTTATTTTGTCCAGCCCGTAATGATTTTTATTTAAAACCTGTTTTGCTTTTTTTATATTTATCTCATCAGAGGTCGATTTGCTCCATGGCATATCAACAAGCCAATCCAGATATGTTCGTACAACTGAAGATTCCGCAGAGTCCGGGTACATCTGCTCAAAGCGTTTTAATTGCTTTAGAGCCTCCTTATTAGCCTCCTTGGACATTTTAGCATCTTTGATGTTCTTTTTGTATTCACTTATCTCCTTGGCCTTTTCATCATCATCTCCCAATTCCTTGTTGATTGCCCTGAGCTGTTCCCGTAAAAAATAGTTTTTTTGATTTTTTGAAATTTCATTATTTACCTCAGACTGTATTTTAGCCTGCATGGTTGACAATTCAAATTCATGGGAAAGAAATCCGTTAACAGTCTTTAAACGATTCACAGGGTCCAAATCTTCAAGTAATGTTTGTGCTTCTTCGATTTTTATTCTTAAATTGGAAGCCACAAGATTGGCAAGTTTGCCTGGGCCTTCAATGGTTTCTAAGATTGCTCCTACATCATTTGTTAAATCCCCACGGATTGATAGAATTCTGGCTGAATGTTCCCGGACATTCCTCATTAAAGCCTCAATTTCCATGGTAATATCATCCACATGTTGTTCTTCAATGATTTCCACTTTTACCCGGAACAGAGTTTTTTTCAAAACATATTTGATAATTTTTGCCTTGGCCACACCCTGGACAAGTACTCTTAACCGTCCGTCAGGCATTTTCAGGACACGCAAAATTTTTCCCACGGTACCCATGGTATAAAGCTCATCCGAGTTTGGTTCCTCAACGATCTTATTCCTCTGGGCAGTCAGTAACAAATACCCTTTTTTTGCCACAGCCTCGTCCACAGCACGCATGGATTTATCACGGCCAATAACGAGGGGCAGCAGCATATCTGTGAAAACCACAACGTCCCGGACCGGCAGTAATGGAAGAATGACCGGCAAATCATCAATATTGTCTTCTTCCCCTATAATGTCTAACAATTCATCCATGTCAGTGTGTGCCATTATTACTCCTGTCATTTGAACCTATTCTTCTCTTATAAAAAAAAATTATTAACTAACCTTGCAAAATTTCATATAAATCAATATATAGATGGTCATATAAATAATTTTACTCCTTTATCGGTGGCCTGCGTATTATACACTATGCCTCCCTCCGACCCTGTGAAATTTATTCTTTAAGCATCTACAGATATAATTGAGTTTTTGAAAAATTGTTCAATTGTACGGTAATATAAAAAAATGAATTACTATTTTGCAGAAATACTATTTTTCTCCTTTGGGATATGTATTGGAAGCTTTTTAAATGTTTGTATTTATCGGCTTCCTGCTTCAAAGTCAATTACAAATCCCAGACGATCAATATGCCCTTTTTGCAAAGAGACCATACATTTTTATGACAACATCCCTGTTTTAAGTTACATATGGCTCAGGGGACGATGCCGACATTGCAATACTGTTATACCTTTACGTTATCCCATTGTTGAATTGCTAAGTGCTGTCATGGCTCTATTCGTTTGCATGAAATTCGGGCCATGCTTTGAAGGATTGATCTATTTTACGTTTATTGCACTCCTGATTATTGTTACTTTTATTGATTTGGATCACAAAATCATACCTGATATTATTACTCTTCCCGGCATACCTCTTTTTCTTTTTTTGTCCCTTGGCATACCATCAATATCCTTGATAGATTCTCTACTGGGTATATTAACAGGGGGTGGCTCTTTGTTCACGGTTGCAATAACTTATAATTTTCTTACAAAAAAAGATGGTATGGGCGGTGGTGACATAAAACTTCTTGCGATGATAGGGGCACTCATCGGATGGCAAGGAGTATTATTTACCATATTCGTTTCATCTGCCCTGGGCAGCACAATCGGCATAGCCCTAATGCTGCGGACAAAAAAAGGGATGAACCTCGCCGTACCATTTGGACCTTTTTTATCTGCTGGAGCTGTTTTGTATATATTTTTCGGCACATCAATTATAAACTGGTATTTTAATTTTTTGGCAGGTTAGGAACGGAAATGAAATAAGTTGAGCAGAAATAGCACAGGATTTTGGTTCATCTGCAAGGCGCATTAAAGGTTGATGCAACGAAGTAGATGGGCCAAAAGACAAGCTATTTCGTTCAACTTATAAAATTTTCGTTCCTTAAGGTTCAAAAATTAGCTTCCCACATTTCTGCGTCAGCAAAAAAATTTAATCCTCAAATATTTTTTTTATTCCTTGGACTTGAAAAAAATTTATAATTTCTGAAAGAAAATAGCGCTAAATTATCGACAAAAAAAGCAGTTCCCTTGGGGTGTTATATAAACCTGTTGATCATATCTTCTATCACCTGTTCAACATTATCAGGGGTTATCCCATTTTCGTCACACACCGTTTCTGTTTTTTTCAATTTGTAATGATCATTCATATCCTGCAAACCATAAAAATGTCCCAGCCGTCTCCCCACCTGATATACACATTGCTGCCGGGGATCCATATCAATAAATGATTGGAGCATGTTTACCATCCGCTCTTTGTCATGGGGAAGAGTCCCCTCCAGATCCCCGAATAAATTTAATATATGATCGCTTTTTATTACACTTGTTATATCTTTAAGGGATTCAATAAAAAATAGAGTCTCTTTGGCCATCATAACATCTGTACATTTTTCAAAAATACCAGCCTTATAATCATCAAAAAGTTCAATCCCGTTTGGAACCGCAAGTGTTCTGATTCTAATGAAATCCGGATTAATTGAGTTTAACGCATCTGCGGTTTCTCTTGCATGAACTTCTGATAATTTTATTCCCCCAAGACCTGGCATTACATACTCAGACAGTTCTATTCCTGCTTTTTTAATATTTAATCCTGCCTTTATATGAAGCTCTTTTGTAACCCCTTTATTAACATTGCGTAAAACTTCATCAGAACCTGATTCAAGGCCAACATGAATTCGGTTTAACCCTGCCTTGCCCATTGATTCAAGAATATCTGGTTTAATTTTTGCCACAGTATGGGACCGGGCATAAGATGTTATCCGCTGTATCCATGGAAAGGATGATTTAAGATGGTTTAATATCGCAATGAGCTCTTCAGGCTTTCTCACCAGACTGTTGCCGTCCTGCAGAAAGATTGATTCCATCCCCCCTGCAAACCAGTTAACCGCTGCATAATAAGGTTCCAATTGGTCATTGCCGATATTTTTAAAAGCCGTATTGACCTGTTCCTGAGTTAATCGACCGTATTGTAAAGCAATACCACGCAGAGTTTCCACATGGGCGGCAACAGAATCAATGTCCCTTATAACATGATCCAGGGGACGAATAGAAAATTTTTTTTCTCTGTATGCCCGGCAAAATTTACATCGATTCCAGGGACAATTTCTTGTGATCCGTATAAGAAGACTGTTTGCTTCGCTGGGGGGCCGTATGGGGCCCTGTTCAAAACCACTGTAAGATTCAATAATTTTCCGTTTTGCAGCCATTTACCCGTTTTCTCCAAAAGAATATGATTTATTTGTTTTTTTTATGTTAAAAAAAGATAAGCATTGATATGATAAAATCAAGGAGATTTATAAATCCACCTGACACCTTAATAAAAATTTAACTATCCGGCTAATATGCGCGGCAACAGGTATAATCTGATTAAATTATGAAAAAAATAATAATTTTAATATCAATATCAGCAATGGGCTTGGTTTCGGTTTTATCATATTTTTTATGGGACATTCATAATTATGGATTAACACCACTTAACACTGATCAAAGATTAAAAGATATAACCATACTTAAAGGGGAAAATTTCAGTACTGTTTTGGGCAAACTTCTTGATGGAGGAATAATAAATCAGCCGGTAAAGTTTAAAATCCTTGCCAGACTAAAAAAATATGATAAAAAAATTAAAGCTGGGGAGTACAGATTTTCTCCATCAATGGCACCTGTAAAAATACTCAAAATAATGAAAAAAGGGGAAGTATCTTCTTATAAAGTGACCATACCTGAGGGATATAATCTCAAACAAATCGCATCTGTAATAGCTGGGTCAGGTCTTGTAGATCAAAAAAAATTTATTAAATTATCCACAGATCCATCTTATGTGCGGCAAAAGAAAATTACTGCAGAAACCTTTGAAGGGTATCTTTTCCCTGATACTTATTTTTTTGCCAAAACAGCCCCATGTGAAAAAATAATTTCCATAATGCTAAAAAGATTTCAGTCAAAGATCACCACAGAGATGCGAAATCGGGCAAAAAATATGAATATGTCCATTCACCAGGTTATTACCATTGCATCGATTATTGAGAAAGAAACAGGGGCTCCTTTTGAACGCCCTGTAATATCTTCTGTTTTTCATAACAGATTAAAAAAAGGTATGCGTCTTCAAAGTGATCCAACTGTAATTTATGGTATAGAAGAGTTTGATGGGAATATTACAAAAAAAAATCTGAGAACAGCCACACCATACAATACTTATGTGATAAAAGGTCTTCCTCCGGGCCCCATAGCAAATCCCGGAATTGAATCGATAAAAGCAGCATTATACCCTGCAGAGACAGATTTTCTTTTCTTTGTTTCAAAAAAAAACAGGACCCATAAATTTTCAACAAATATCCGGGATCATAATAAAGCCGTTAGAAAATATCAATTAAAGCGAAGTACAAAAAAATAGGGTTTGGTTCTAATTTTGGACATACACTTAGGAACGGGGACGAAATAAGTTCGCAATTTTAAGTGTTGAGGCGCCTGCCTGGCAAGGCGCGAAAGCGTAGGAATATCAAGATATTGCTACGCTTTTGTAACGCAGTCAGGCAGGATGGATCGACGCTTAAAATACCAAGTTATTTCGTCCTCGTTCCTTAGCTTTGGCATCTGATAGCCGGTGTTATGACCAACTCCAATAGGTATTCAGCTGTTTAAAAAATGCAAACAGACAACAGGTATGATCTAAGGAATGAAAGTTTTATAAGTTGAACGAAATAGCTTGTCTTTTGGCCCATCTACTTCGTTCAACTTATTTCATCTCCGTTTCTAATTATCGTTTCAGCGTTTTAATAATTCTGTCAAAGGCACCCTTGACAAAAGTGATGAAAAAGTTTTTAAGGAGAATCATTGAACCCAGAGCAAAAATAAAAGTGATGCTGCCGGCCACCATAAATGCTTTTCCGGAAGATAGATTAAACCCATGCAATATTTTTATCATCAGACTTGCACATAATATCCCTGTAAAATTTAAAAAATTTGTTGCCGCTAAAACAGATCCGCGTATCTTTTCCGGAGTTTTCCACTGAATAAAAGCATTAATAGGTAGAATAAATAATCCTGCTGATATTCCAAAAAAGAATATCAGCACCATTGCCCATGTAAAAGTATGAGCGGCAAAATTTAACCCTATAAGTGAAGCAGCTAAACCAAAAGCGCCCAAAGGAACAATCCCCAGTTTAACTTCAGACCCTGACAACCAGCCGGCAAGAAGTGCTCCGGAACCTACGCCAAATGCAGCAAAAAGATATAAACAGCCTGCGAGATTACTGTTTTCAGAGGTAAGATGCATCAAATCCATTCCATAGGGGACAAGGTTCATCTGGGCAAAGGCGGCTGCAAACCAAAAATAGGATGAAATAAGAACAGCTGTCAAAAGCTCCCTGTTTCCGGAGATTGATTTTATAGTTTTCCATATCCCCAGAAAAAAGAAAATAGACACATCCCTTGTCCCTTTTTTTGAGGGTGTTTTATATATCTTTACGCTTGCACTGAAACCGAGCAGACTTACTACGGTACAAACCATGCCGCAATAGACGAATCCGTTTTGTCCCCCCGCAAAGAGTGACGCCATAAGCGTTCCAATAATAATGGAAATAAAAGTAACCGAAATAAGATAGCTGTTTGCTTTGGAAAGTTTCTGATCAGATACCAACTCAGGAATTATACCATATTTGGCAGGCCCGAAAAAGGCGCTTTGGGTGCACATTGAAAAAAGAACCAGGTAAAGCCCTATGGAGTTTTCCATATAAAAAAAAATCAGGCCTGAACCCATAAAAATAATTTCCAGAATTTTTAACCGAACTATAATTGTTTGCTTGCTGATTCTGTCGGCCAGAGCACCTGCAGCATCTGAAAAAAGTAAAAACGGAAGGACAAATACAGCACCTACACAGGCCATTATCGTGTCGGGAGCAATATTCGGGTTTGCTGCTATTAAAAAAAAGGCCATGGACAGCTTATAAAGATTGTCGTTTAATGCGCCGAAAAATTGAGTAATATTTAGCCATTTAAAGGTGTTTTGAATTATATCTTTAGTCATTACGTCTTCCCGCGGAATTTGATTTTAAAAAAACGTTTCTCTTGTGAGAATAAGAGGTTAGGCCAAATAATGATTTGCGTCAATAAATTCATTTAACGTTTATTTGATTTATTGACAAAATACGCTAAAAACATATACCATTTTTTTCGTTTGAGAAAGTATCGCCTTAAAATAAATTTTACAAGGAGACGGTTATGGATATTGTTGAACAGATAAAATTGTTTTTGGAACCAAGATCTATTGCTTTACTCGGTATATCCAGACAAACAGACCCTAACTCGTATAATATTATTGCTCCCTTGTTAAAACAGGGCTTTCAGGGAAAATTGTATCCTGTAAATCCCCATACTGATGAAATTATGGGGGTTAAGACATACCCTGAAGTTGCCCAAATTGAAGACGAAATAGACCTGGCGCTATTATTTACCTCAAGAAAAATAACACCAAAAATATTACAGGAATGTGCAGACAAAGGAATCAAGGCCGCAATAATAGTAGGCCAGGGATTTAACGATGCGACTGATGATTTGGGGAAAAAGCTGCAAAACGATATAACAGCCATTATAAAAAAAACCGGCATAAGGGTATTGGGGCCTAACACGCTGGGGACTGCCAATGCATTTTTAAACTTCAGCCTTTCTTTTGCAGAACAGTATGGACTCGAAAAAATTCCCGTGGGGCTCGTATCTCAAAGCGGAATTTTCTTTGGGATTATAAATGAATTGCGCATGCTGGGAAAAGGGATTGATCTTGGAAACGGCTGCGATGTTGACGTTACAGATTGCCTTGAATATTATGAAGCTGATCCAGAGGTTAAGGTTATAGCCCTTCATATTGAAGGGATTAACAATGGGAGGAAATTTTTTCAAGTTGCAAAACGGGTTGCTCAGAAAAAACCTGTAATTGTTTTGAAAACAGGAAGGAGCAAACAATCTGCCAAGGCTGCCCAGTCGCACACAGGTTCAATTATAGGAAAAGACGAAATCTGGGATGCCCTGTTTAAACAGACCGGTTTAATACGTGCCCATACCATAGATGAAATGTCTGACCTGATTAAACTTTTTTCCCATGCCCCCCCGATCAAAGGAAGGGGAGTTGGCATTGCCTCCTATAGTGGAGGAATGGGAATATATACCCTGGATGCTTGTAATAAATACGGCCTGAATATTGCCGAGCCCCATTCGGAAACAATGGAAAAAATTGTAAAGGCCGCCCCCCACTGGTTTAATGTGGGAAATCCCCTTGATCTATGGCCCATAATTTCTACTTCAGAAAAATCGATAGAAGAATCTTTAAAAGATACCATTCTTGCTTTTATGGAAAATCCTGCAATCGATTCGGTTATCCTGTTTCTTGCAGCATGGATGGAAAACGAAAATACCCCCCTGCTGCTGACCGAAATTATCTCTGCAATCGCGGATGCTTTCCCGGATAAAGCTGTAGTACTTTGTCCCTACGGAGGCTGGGTACATGATGTTGACATCCAAATCATTGAAAATAAATTGAAAAAAACTGGGAAAGTTCCTATCATTCCCACCCCCGACAGAGCCGCTAAAGCTCTTAGCACCGCTGCCACATATTATGAATTTTTGCAAAATACCTAATATCAAAAAAAATATAGGAACATCAATCATAGGGGAAAAAATGGACATAATCAAAAAAGCTTTTCATGAAGGAAGAACAGCACTTACAGAATATGAATCAAAACAAGTCCTTGCATTTTACAATATACCGGTTACAAATGAAATTATAGTCGATTCAATGGAAGATCTGGCAAAGGCTATTGAAACAATAAATTATCCTCTGGTTTTAAAAGGCTGCTCCTCTGAAATTACTCATAAAACAGAAAAAGATCTTATCCGTATCGATATAAGAGATGAAAAAGAGGCGGTTAATTCCTTTCAGGAAATAGCGGCGAATATGAATGGAGATACAAAAACAATACTGGTTCAGGAGATGATAAAGGGGAAACGGGAACTGGTGGTGGGTATGAATCGTGACCCCCAGTTCGGTCCATGTATAATGTTCGGCCTTGGAGGAATATTTACTGAAATATTAAAAGATGTTTCATTTCGTATAGCTCCAATAGAAAAAAAAGATGCCCTGGAGATGATGAAAGAGATAAAGGGACATAAAATTCTGGATGCAGTTCGCGGGATGTCAACCGTGGATTTAGAAATACTAACGGAAATTCTGATAAAAGTGGGGCAAATAGGTCTCGATAATGAAGAGATAAGTCAGATAGATATTAATCCCCTTATTATTTGCAAGGGAAAACCTGTTGCAGTTGATGCCTTGATTATACTTGAAGACCAATCGTAATATATATGGAAGGTGATGCGGTAATTACTTCTAACCCGGCATAGCCGGAGCCAAAAAAAATATCACGAAAGTACGAATGTTATTGTATTTCGTGTTTTCGTGATTGTTTTTTCGATTTTTGACCAAAAAAACACGAATTTCAGGAGTAAGGTACTAATTTCAGCAATACACTGACATCTGATGGCTAAACTTAAAGTCAGCCCTAAACTTTATGCAAGGAGTAGACAGATGATATACCAGTCCATAAGCCAAACCATAGGATCGACCCCCCTTGTAAGCTTAAACAGATTAACCCGGGGTATTGAAGGAAAAATACTTGCCAAGCTTGAATTTTTGAATCCGTTGGGAAGTGTGAAAGACAGAATCGGTTATTCCATGATTAAAGCGGCTGAAGAAAAAGGATGGATCAATTCTGAAACAAAAATCATTGAACCAACAAGTGGAAATACCGGTATTGCGTTAGCCTTTATTTGCGCTCAAAAAGGATATCGACTGACGTTAACAATGCCTGATAGCATGAGCATTGAGCGTCGAAAATTACTTCAACACCTTGGAGCAAAAATTATTCTCACAAAAGGGGCTGATGGAATGAAAGGGGCAATAAAAGAAGCTGAGAGGTTTTTTGCATCTGAAACAAATGCATATATGCCAAACCAGTTTACCAATCCGGCAAACCCCGGAATTCACATGGAGACTACTGCGGAAGAAATTTGGAATGCCACATCAGGTCAGGTTGACATATTCGTCGCAGGTGTGGGAACAGGGGGAACAATTACCGGGGTCTCAACTATTATTAAAAAGAGAAAACCGGACTTTAAGGCATATGCTGTTGAACCATACGATTCACCGGTTCTTTCCGGAGGTTTACCTGGAACCCATAAAATACAGGGTATTGGAGCCGGATTTATCCCGGAAATTTATGACAGTTCAGTGGTTGATGGCGTGATTACAGTTACAAATGATGAAGCCATTGAAACAGCAAGACTTCTTGCATCAAAAGAAGGACTCTTGTGTGGCATTTCATCTGGTGCAGCAGTTTTCGCTGCAATTAAAATCGCCAAAAGAGTCAGTTCTAAAGGGAAAAACATCGTTGTTATCCTCCCCAGTACCGGAGAAAGATATTTGAGTACCGATCTTTTTAAATAATAGCCAGGCTCTTAGAAACGAGGACGAAATAACTTGGTATTTTAAGCGTCGATCCATCCTGCCTGACTGCGTTACAAAAGCGTAGCAATATCTTGATATTCCTACACTTTCGCGCCTTGCCAGCCAGGCGCCTCAACACTTAA
>Ga0190313_1001878_pt1 | contig 10828 bp, 9 predicted proteins | sample 4870071011_MG_FD_169989 | JGI IMG/M metagenome (GOLD analysis project Ga0190313, IMG submission 169989) | Hydrothermal vent sediment bacterial communities from Southern Trench, Guaymas Basin, Mexico - 4870-07-10-11_MG | ecosystem: Environmental > Aquatic > Marine > Hydrothermal vents > Sediment ...
AGCATAATATACTTTAAATCTGCCCGGCTTGTCAAGGATTATTATTTTTAATAAAAAACTAATTTTTTCATAAAAATACAGGGATCAAGATTTCACTAATGCATCCCTGCAAAAAATATATATAACCCATTTTATATTAAAGTGTCAACAAAAAAGCTGAAGAATAAAAAAAATTTACATTTTAATACAAATCACTTCTTAAAAGGCTATTCCACTACTGACTAATTTCACTATTTTATAATCTTTATTTTATGGTATTTTTTCTTACCGGCTCTTAACATAATTTCCATATTTTTTATGTCACAAACCGATATCAAAGAATCGATGGCCCCTACCCTGACCCCGTTAACATATGCCCCCCCCTGCTGAATCAATCTCCTTGATGCACCACCTGTTTTTGCAAGACCCGTTAAATGAAATATTTTAAAGGCCGGTACACCTTTTTCAAACTCGGCAAAATTAAAAGCTGAACAGGGAACAGAATCATCACCCACAGGGACTATTTCTCTGGGGATTTCAGAAGACGCCAACAACCCCTTGGGAATAGCCCTTGCGCCAAACATACTAGCTGCGGCATCAAATGCTTTTAAAGCTTCCTTCTTCCCATGCAATAGAGCTGTGGTTTCAAAGGCAAGAATACTTTTCGCATTATTCAAATCAGCACCAGTCAACTTCACCACCATTCGGATTTCATCCATGGGGAGAAAAGAAAATAATGAAAGAAAACGAACAACATCTCTATCATCTGTATTTATCCAGTATTGATAGTATTCGTAGGGTGTAGTTTTTTCAGAGTCGAGCCAAACAGCACCCTTAACCGTTTTCCCCATCTTTTCTCCATTGCTTGTTGTAATTAATGGAAAAGTAATACCAAAAGCTGTTTTGCCATTAACCCTGCGTATCAGTTCAATTCCAGCAACTATATTACCCCACTGATCGCTACCCCCCATCTGCAACATACACCCATACTTATCAGATAATTTCAAAAAATCATATGCCTGTAAAAGCATATAATTAAACTCTATAAAATTGAGCCCTTCTTCAGACGCAAGGCGCATCTTATAGCTCTCCGCTTTTATCATCCGATTCACTGAAAAATGTTTACCAATATCCCTTAAAAAAGATATGTAGTCCAGATTTTTAAGCCAAGTAGCGTTGTTCAGCAAGAGCCCTCTTCCATTATCAAAATCTACAAAAGATGAAAGCTGTTTTTTTATACTAAGGGCATTCGCATCAACCTTTTCAGGCGTGAGAAGTTTTCTGGTTTCTGTCTTACCACTGGGATCACCAACAAGACCAGTCCCCCCCCCTACAAGAGCAACAGGCCGATGGCCGCTCCGTTGAAAATGAGCAAGAGCCATTATTGGAACCAGGCTTCCCACATGTAAAGTAGGTGCTGTGGGATCAAAGCCTATGTAACAGGAGACATCTTCTTTATTCAAATATTCAAAAAGTTCTTTGTCATGTGTTGTTTGCTCAATAAACCCTCGATCTTGAAAAATTTTAAAAACTTCGGACATATTACCCCACTTACTTATTGGCATATTCTACAGATCTAGTTTCACGAATAACAACAACCTTAATTTGCCCGGGAAAAGTTAAGGTTGACTCAATTTTCTTTACAATATCCCTGCTAACAAGAAGAGCATCTTCATCAGAAAGCATATCGCTTTTCACTATTACCCTGAGTTCCCGGCCGGCTTGAATGGCGTATGAACTTTCTACACCTTTATATGAATTGGCGATATCTTCTAAATTTTCCAAGCGTTTAATATAACTTTCAAGCAACTCCTTGCGGGCACCTGGCCTGGCGCCTGAGAGACAATCCGCTGCCTGCACGAGCAAAGCATATACGCTATTTGGAGCAACGTCTTCATGGTGAGCCGCAATGGCATGGACAACCTGTTCATTTTCCCCAAATTTCTTGGCAATATCTGCTCCAATTAATGCATGGGACCCCTCAACTTCGTGATCAATTGCCTTCCCAATATCATGGAAAAGCCCCATCCGTTTTGCAAGCTTCTGATCCAGACTCAACTCAGAAGCCATGATCCCACAAATGAAACCAACTTCAACAGAATGTTGTAAGACATTTTGGGCATAGCTTGTACGAAATTTAAGGCTACCTATATATCTTACCAATTCCTGATGAACATCGTGTACTCCCAAATCAAAAACAGCCTGTTCACCCGCTTCTTTTATTGTTAGCTCTACTTCTTTTCCAACTTTTTTAACAACATCCTCTATTCGGGCTGGATGAATTCTACCATCCGAAATTAACTTTATCAAAGAAAGCCTGGCTATTTCCCGCCTCACCGGGTTAAATCCCGACATAATAACAGCTTCTGGTGTATCATCAACAATAAGATCAATTCCCGTAGCAGCTTCCAGAGCACGAATATTCCGACCTTCCCTTCCAATAATACGTCCCTTCATATCATCATTGGGTAACTGGACCACGGAAACCGCACTTTCGACAATAAAATCACCCGCATACCTTTGTATAGCAGTTGCCATTATCTCCTTTGCCTTGATATCGGATTTTTCTTTTACTTCATTAGCTATTTTTTTGATACGTTTAGCGCCTTCATGACGCGCCTCATTTTCCATCGCTCTTACCAATAATTCTTTGGCCTGTTCAGCAGTTAAACCAGATATTTTTTCCAGATGTTTTCTTTGTTCCTCAAGAAGCCCCTTGCATTCATTTTCACTCCGTTTTATGTCAATTTCCCGTTTTGACAAATACTTTTCTCTTTTAGAAGTCTCCCTGGATCGCCGGTCAATTTGATCAGATTTCCGATCAACAGTCTCTTCTTTTTGTATCAACCATTTTTCTTTCCTCTTCAATTCTAAAAGGGCATCCTTTGTCTCTGTATCAAACTCAGTTCTCATTTTAAAAAAATTATCTTTTACTTCAATGTCAGCTTCCCGTAATATAGATTCAGCTCTTCGCTCAGCATCCTGTAAAATCTGATCATATCGCATTTCAGCCATCTTTATCTTATCTGATAAATACCTTACTTTAACAAAAGTCGAACATACAAAGCCAATTGCAACACCCATCGTGATAAACAATACAGTCTCAATCATTATTTTCTCCAGAATAACTATGGTTTAATTATAGATTTTCAGATACTTAATTTTACAAGGATAAAGAGAGAAACTTGGGAAGGGTAGTGATAGTACGTCGACCAAAGATTTTGACCGATAACAGAGCAGAATTATTCATGTAAAAATCTATAGAAATGCAGCCAAAATATCTTACCATCCAATGAATATCTCCTAAATAAATTCACTGTTTAAAAAAAAACAACTGTAAGAACGTACGAAATGCACACCTCATCTAACATTTTCCTTTGACAATGAAAATAAACATTACTTTAATCCGATGACAGTAAACTACTTTTTAAAATGAGATTATTGTTCGATGAATTAAAGAAAAGACATAAAAAATAAAGAAGAGAATTAAGAGACAGCAAACATGTTAAAACAGATATTGAAGGGAAGACCCCCGCAAAATGCAGTGTTGAAAGTCTTTGAACTAATCGTTCATTATATCAGGTCTTGTAATTTCTTTAGGCTTTTTTGCAATAGCAAAACATGCTCACCAAAATCAGGGAAGACACATATGTACAAAAAATATTGAGTCAAAGATTTTCTTCCAATCACTAACACAGCAGGGGTCAGATAAATAAAAAGGAGAAACATCTTGTCAAAAATCACCAGGGGTTGGGCCCAATAACGGAAAAGCTATAGATGTTCATGTAAAAGTTTCACTCCGTTATAGGTCGTCCCAGTCCGGCCCTGTGCCAAATTTTAAAATCGGGTATTACCTAAAAAACGATATATAAAACCTATAGTAGGTTCAGTTAATATTTTTTCTTTCAGCGATTTGTAAACTTCAATAAATTACCCAACCCTTTGTTCAACTACATCGAATTGCTGTATAATCAATTCATTTCCTTTTATTTCTGTAAAGAGTATATGCCTTCATTTAAGCTAAAGTCAAGATGTTTTACTCAAGCCTCTTACTAAAATTTTTTTCAACTATTTGAAGATCATATTGACTATTAACACCCATCACTTCGTTGGAATCACCACAGGTTATCGCACCAATTGACTTTGTCCCTTTTAGATAAGCCTTTCCTACAATATCTGTAAGATACAATTCCCCCTGCACATTATTTGACTGAATTTTTGGCAATATTTCCCTAAGCAAGTCCACATTAACGCAGTATATACCGGCATTAACAGTTTTATTTTTTTTCTGATCTCCTTGTGCATCAGCCTCTTCAACTATTCCACACAGGTTTGAATCGTCATCAAAAATAAGGCGGCCATATCCTTTAGGCTCATCTAATTCCACAGACAAAAGAGATAAATCACGTTTTTTTTCTTTATGGTCTTTTATCAATTTTTCCAATGTATTAGGAGTAAGCAGAGGGACATCGCCGCAAAGAATAATTACACTCCTTGCTGTTCGAGGGAGATGGGGCAATGCGCATAAAACAGCATGGCCGGTTCCCTTTTGTTCCTCTTGAAAGGCAAAGGTAACCTTATATTTCTGAGAAATAATTTGTTTAATTTTATCTGCCTGATGCCCCACAACTATCACGATATTTTTGCCGGCTACAGCAATTGCTGTCCTTGCAATGTGCAAAATCATCGGAACTCCCAATACTTCATGGAGCACTTTAGCTTTATCCGATTTCATACGCTTACCCAAGCCAGCTGCTAAAATTATTATTGCGATATCGTCAATGATATTTTTCATATATTTTATTCTCGCACCTGTTCTTAAAAATAAGATAATAGGCAACAACAAAAAAAGGGCAAACAAAATGTTTACCCTTTTTTTAATTCACTTTAATTATAATATAAATTCGATTATTTCGTTTTAGCTATAGCTATTCTGCGAATAGACCTTTCAAGGGCTAATTTTGCCCTCGCAAAATCAATTTCTTCTTTTTTTCTATCTTCTGCCAAAAAAGATTCAGCCCTTTTTCCCGCAGCTTCCGCCCTTGTTAGATCAATATTACGTCTTCTTTCCGCAGATTCTGCCAAAATTGTAACTTTATCCGGAAGCGTTTCTGCAAACCCACCACTAACAAAAATAGAACGTTCCTTTCCAGCATTATCAATATATCGGATGGCACCCGTTTGAAGTGTTGTTAAAAAAGGAGTATGCCCAACAAGAGCACCAAATTCGCCTTCTGTCCCTGGCGCAACGACCATTTGGGCATCTTCACTGACAACAATCTTTTCAGGAGTAACCACCTCCAGGAAAATGTCTCCAGCCATAAATCTCCCCTATTAGTTTACCTCAGCCAGTTTTTTGGCTTTTGCAACTGCCTCGTCAATACCACCTACCATATAGAAAGCCTGCTCAGGAATCTCATCATGCTTCCCATCACAAATTTCCCTAAAGCCCCTGACTGTCTCCTCTATTTTAACATAGGCCCCATCTGTACCGGTAAATACTTCGGCAACATGAAATGGCTGCGATAAAAATCGTTGGATTTTTCTCGCACGGGAAACTGTAATTTTGTCTTCATCTGAGAGCTCATCAATACCTAAGATTGCTATAATATCCTGAAGTTCTTTATACTTTTGTAAAATCTGTTGAACTTCCCTTGCAACTTGATAATGTTCTTCTCCTATATAGGCCGGATCAAGAATCCTTGATGATGAATCAAGGGGGTCAACTGCAGGATAAATACCAAGTTCAGCGATCTGCCTTGACAAAACAACAGTACCATCCAAATGAGCAAATGTTGTAGCCGGTGCTGGGTCTGTTAAATCGTCCGCAGGCACATAAACACATTGAACAGCAGTAATCGAACCTTTATCTGTCGAAGTAATTCTTTCCTGAAGTTCACCAAGATCAACTGCGAGAGTCGGCTGATATCCTACAGCAGAAGGCATACGGCCAAGGAGAGCCGATACTTCGGAGCCTGCCTGAGTAAAACGGAAAATGTTATCAATAAAGACCAAAACATCCTGGCCCTCTTCATCCCTGAAATATTCAGCAACTGTCAAAGCCGAAAGTGCAACACGGGCGCGTGCCCCTGGTGGTTCTGTCATCTGCCCATAAACCAATGCTGCTTTTGGAAGGACCCCCGAGTCCTTCATCTCATGATATAAGTCATTTCCCTCACGGGTTCGCTCTCCAACGCCGGCAAAAACGGAAATACCTCCATGCTCCCTACCTATATTATGAACCATCTCCATCATTATAACTGTCTTACCAACACCGGCACCCCCGAACATCCCCATTTTACCACCCCTTGGAAAGGGGACAAGAAGGTCAATAACTTTAACACCGGTTTCAAGAACACGAACAGTTGTATCCTGTTCAGTAAATTTAGGGGCTTCCCTATGTATAGGCAACATTTTTTCCTGGCTAACCGGCCCCAATCCATCAACAGGCCTACCGACCACATTCATAATGCGACCTAAGCTAGCCTCCCCCACGGGCATCATAATCTGTGAGCCGGTATCTTTTACTTCCTGGCCTCGCATCAAGCCATCTGTAACATCCATGGCAATGGTACGGACTACATTATCGCCTAAATGCTGCGCAACTTCAACAACAAGGTTACCTTCTTCATCACTGATTGCAGGATTGGTAATTAAAAGTGCAGTGTAGATCGTAGGCAGCTTACCCTGCTCGAACTCCACATCAACTACAGGTCCCAGGACCTGGGTAATTTTACCAATATTTTCTTCCATATAGTGAACCTCCTATGCAATACATTTGCAATGAAATTTTCTTATCCATTAATGGCCTCTGCACCACCTACAATATCCATCAAATCGGCAGTAATAGCTGACTGCCTTGCCTTATTATATGCCAGTGTAAGAGTGTCGACTAAATCATTACACGCTTTGGTTGCGTTGTCCATGGCGGTCATACGGGCCGCATGTTCACTTGTTGATGTTTCCAAAAGCGAACTATAAAGCTGGACATACACGTTTCTCGGCAACAAATCCCCAAGAAGTTCTCCTGGCGAAGGCTCACAAATATGCTCTGGCTGGTAAGGCTGATCTTCAACCACTTCTTCCGTTACCACCGCTATGGGTGGTATGGGCAGAAGCTGCATTATTGTCGGTATCTGGCGACCCATATTTATAAAATTTGGATATATTATATAAACTTCATCATATGTCCCATTCAAATACAAATCAACAAGTTTGCGGCCAAGATTAGAAGCCACGTTGAATGGGATATTACTACCCACAAGTCCAATATGTTCATCGGTTATATTGGAACCAGTCTTGCGGCACCAATCACGTCCTCTTTTTCCAAAAGCAGTGAACCCAATCTCCTTATCTTCATCCGCTGTGAGCTCATTAATAAATTTTTGAGCCTTATTAGTAAGATTCACATTAAAACCACCACACAACCCTCTATCTGAAGTACACAAAACTATATGAACATTCTTGACTTCTTCACGAGGAGTAAGGAGTTGATTAGCGCCATCAGAAACCCGTTCAGCAAGACTACCTAAAACCGCACTAAATTTCTCAGCATAAGGACGGAACATTTCCATCTCCACCTGACATCGACGAAGTCTGGAGGTTGCCACCATATTCATAGCTTTTGTTATCTGCTTGGTTTTTCCCACAGCAGATATTTGATCTTGAACATCCTTTAAACTTGGCATACTGCCTTGCCCTTATTATTCTTAAATTGTTTCAATTAACCTATCGGAAATTTTATTTCTATAAATTTATAAAAAGCTATAACACAGCAATACCCGATGGGATCGTGAAATAATTTTAACTATTTCAAAAAAAAATACTAATTAATAGTATCTTTAAATTCTTCATCATACGCAGTAAGTGCTTCACCCAACAATTTATCCAAATCATCGGTGATTTCCTGCTTTTCTTTAATACCCTCGAATATTTGTGGAAATCTATCGGCTATAAATCCATATAAACCATCTTCATATTTAGCCACAACATTTACAGGATATTTATCCATAAATCCCTTGGTACCGGCATAAAGTATTACAACCTGCTTTTCAAGGGGCAATGGCTGATATTGGGGCTGCCTTAAAAGCTCAACAAGGCGAGCACCCCTGGTCAACTGCTTTTGAGTTGCAGCATCAAGATCAGAGCCGAATGCAGCAAAGGCTTCCAACTCACGATATTGAGCAAGGTCCAGCCTGAGCGTACCTGCAACCTGCTTCATTGCTTTAACCTGTGCAGCTCCGCCAACCCTTGAAACTGAAAGCCCAACATTGATAGCAGGCCTTACACCAGCGAAAAAAAGTCCGGGTTCCAGATATATCTGACCATCAGTAATTGAAATAACATTCGTCGGAATATATGCAGAAACATCCCCAGCCTGAGTTTCAATTATTGGAAGTGCAGTCAAAGAACCTGCTCCCAATTCATCACTAAGCTTGGCACTACGTTCAAGCAATCTGCTGTGATTGTAAAAAATATCACCAGGAAATGCTTCTCGTCCAGGAGGACGTCTCAGCAAAAGTGAAACCTGACGATAAGCAGCAGCCTGTTTTGACAAATCATCATAAATAATTAAAGCATGCTGGCCTTTGTCCCGAAAATATTCACCCATGGCACAACCAGCATATGGTGCAATATACTGAAGTGTGGCAGGATCACTTGCACAGGCCGACACAATAGTTGTATATTCCATGGCACCATGTTTTTCAAGAACTGCATGAATTTGCGCAACAGTCGATTTTTTCTGACCACAGGCCACATAGATACAGTATATATCTGTATCTTTCTGAGCCAATATTGCGTCAATGGCACATGCAGTTTTACCGATCTGCCTGTCACCAATAATCAGTTCCCGTTGCCCCCGGCCAACAGGTGTCATACCGTCAATAGACTTTAAGCCTGTATAACATGGCTCATGAACACCCTTTCTTGCAATAACACCCGGTGCAACCACCTCAATACGACTCTTGGTCTTTGCATTGACGGGCCCCTTTCCGTCCAGAGGCTCACCAAGGGATGAGAGAACTCTCCCCAAAACAGCCTCACCAACAGGAACCTGGGCAATCTGACCGGTACGCTTTACGATATCCCCTTCTTTAATATGGATATCTTCACCCATAATGGCAGCTCCAACGTTATCCTCTTCGAGGTTAAGAGCTAAACCTAAAATACCGCCAGGAAATTCGACAAGCTCGAGTGCCATAACATTTTCAAGGCCATAAATTCTAGCAATCCCGTCGCCCACGGACAAAACAACACCGGTTTCTGTTAATTCGACCTTTTTATCGTAATCTTTAATCTGTTCTTTTATAATCTGACTTATTTCTTCAGCTTTTAATTCCATTCGACACTCTCACTCCTTTTTAAAGATTCTTTCATGTTGAGTAATTGTGTTTTTATACTACCATCCAGCACCCAATCTCCGATTCTGGCAATAACACCTCCAATAAGGCTTGAGTCCTGCTCAACCTCTAACGCTATATCTTTACCTGTCAATTTTGACAGTGTAGCAGATATTTTTTTGATCGTCTGATCAGAAAGCTCCGTGGCTGTAATCAAACTAGCACTGGCTACTCCCTTTAATTCATCAACAAGCTTTTTATAAAACTCATTGATATTGCTCAGCAAACCAATTCTCCCCTTATCAAACAATAAAAGAAGAAAAGACTCCACTTCTTTGGAAAGACTAAGTTTTCCTATTACCGCCTGCAGAATTTTTTTACGACTCACCGCATCATACAAGGGGTTGCGGAGGGCATCATCCAACCCTTTTTCCGCAGAAATCAAAGCAGAAATCATATCAAGATCTTCCCTGTAAGTTTCTGCCTGACCGGATTCCTGACCAATCATAAGAAGAGCCTTTGCATAACGCCGTGCCACTGCTAAATTTTTCATTATGCAATCACCTTTTCCAAATATTCATCCACAAGTCTGTTATGATCTTTTTCCGTTATTTTTTCACGCATAATCTCTCCCGCCTCAGCAAGAGCCTTGTCCATTATCTTATTCATAATACTATTTTTCGCCTGGGCAAACTCCCGCTCAATATTTTTCTGAGCCTGTTCCTGAAGTTTACCTGCAGCCGATTCAGCTTCGCTAAGAATCCTGACTTTCGCCTCGTTACCCTGAGTGATATATTCAGCTATAAGAGATTCCGCCTCCTTGTCCAAAGCCGCCAGCTGGGCATCATACTGTTTCAGATGAGCCTCGGCCTCTTTTTTTTTCAACTCCAAAGCGTTTAACTGCTCTTTAATCTCCTTGATTCTACCACTGAGACCCTGTGCCACAGGCTTTTTGAGTACAAAAAATAATCCAACAGCTAAAACTGCAAAATTCATAACACGATAGGTATCTGTTGCTACCCACCCTTTTGGACCATTCTCTCCACCAGATGAACCAAAAGCAACCGATGAAAACACCATCAAAAAAAAGGAAATTACCATTGTAAACAAAAAATGGATAACCACTCTTTTTTTATCAAAAAAATAAAAAGGCTCAAACCAAGGCCGGTTATCTAATATCATTAAACAGCCCTCCCCAATATCTTTTTACTTATCGCCTTTGCAAACACATCAATCTCTTTTTGCAAGGCATCACTTACACCTTCCACATCTTTCAAGATTTTTCCCCGCACCGTTACAAGATCTGCCAAGGCTTTTGCATTTATCTCGCCAATAATTGTTTTTTCCTCTTCGGCAGCAGCCGAGACCAGGACTTCCCTCTCTTTGAGACCTTTTTCCCTTGCTTCTTTTATGCCCAATATATACGCATCTCGTCTTTCCATTGCATCACAATTGAACCTATCGATCCCCTCTTCAAACCCTTCAACTTTCTCTTTTCTCTGAAGCAG
>Ga0190313_1001880_pt1 | contig 10824 bp, 11 predicted proteins | sample 4870071011_MG_FD_169989 | JGI IMG/M metagenome (GOLD analysis project Ga0190313, IMG submission 169989) | Hydrothermal vent sediment bacterial communities from Southern Trench, Guaymas Basin, Mexico - 4870-07-10-11_MG | ecosystem: Environmental > Aquatic > Marine > Hydrothermal vents > Sediment ...
ATACTGGATTCCCGCCTCCGCGGGAATGACGATTTTTTACGAGTGCATCATTACTTCTCGTTCCCATGCTCCAGCTTTTTGGTGGATTCGCTTCGCTTAATCCACCCTACCAACTACCAACTTTTATATAAAATTGTAGGGTGGATTAAGGAGCGTAGCGACGAATCCACCAAAGTTAACAATATCAAACAGTTGTTCAGTTTGTAAATTTCTGATTATTGCAATTTTAACAAACCGGCAATGCTTCTTTTATTAAATCGGCATACATCTTGCTTCAATCTTAAGTCATTATAATTCTATCAATATATTCCATATTTATAAAAAAAGAATATTCTGTTTTTTTTAAGAAGGGAATTGGAAATGCGTCAGGAAATAATGAAGGTGCTGGTGGTTGATGATGAAGATTTTATCTGTGAACTTCTCGATGAATTTTTGTCATTAAAGGGATATGATGTAACTACGGCGAGAAACGGAGATGAAGCGCTTCTCGATTTTGTGGAGAATAAACCGGATCTGGTTTTGCTCGATATCAGGATGCCGGGAATCAGTGGAGTTAAAGTACTCAGGAAGATAAAGAATATAGATAAGGATGTCCGTGTTATAATGCTGTCTGCATTCGGAGATGCAGCCACGGTTCAGGATGCACTGGAGCTTGGGGCTGCTCATTATCTCCAGAAACCTGTTAAGTTTGAACAGCTTTCAAATATTTTGGATTCACTTGTTGCCTGAGTTCTCATGCTTTTAAAAGCTTTGATATAAAACGGGGTTTTTATGAAAGAATTTTATGTCACCAGATTAAAGCACGGGATGATTCTATCCGAACCCGTTTTTGATCTTCACGGGTTGCTGCTGCTTAAAAAAGGGGCAAAACTGTCAAAAAAAAATATTTCCATGTTAAAATCATGGGGAGTTGTCAGCGTTATTGTAGACGGAGAGTTTGAAGAAGATTACAAGCAACTCTACTGTTTTGATAAAAAGGTTAAAGAGACAATCGACAATGAATTAAAAGAGAAGTTTTCAGGAGTTTTGAATAACCCGGTTATGGAAGAAATAAAGAGAGCGGCTTGCAGGCTGCTTGTTAAAAAGGCTGTGGGTAATGAACAAAGAGAATAATGATAATCTGAGTCTGAGAAAAAAAATCAGGAGGGTTCAGGACCTTCCGACTCTTTCAAAAACCGTTTTCAGGATAACTGAGCTGGTTAATAACCCGAAATCATCGGCAAAGGATCTTGCACTGGTAATTACCGAAGACCAGGTATTGACGGCAAGGCTTTTAAAACTGGTAAATTCTGCTTTTTACGGTTTTCCGAGAAAGATTTCCACTATTACAGAAGCTGTTGTTTTACTTGGGTTTGATGCAATAAGAAGTCTGCTTTTAACAACATCCGTAATGGATCTGTTTTTCAGACAAAAGGAAAACAGATTTAAAAGTGAAGGATTATGGGATCACTCACTGGGCTGCGCTGTGGCTGCAAAGGTTATAGGAAACTTTTTGAGATATGATAAAATAGAAGAACTTTTTGTTGCCGGTCTTTTGCATGATATCGGGAAAGTGGTAATGCTGATGTATATGCCGGAGGATTTTAACATGGTCGTTGATGCGGCTGCAGACAGAAATATTCTTATGATGGAAGCCGAAGAAGATCTTTTGCCCTATAATCATGCCTATGCAGGGAAACTGCTTGCGGAAAGATGGAGACTTTCTTCAAAACTGGCAGAAATTATAGCATGCCACCATGAACCTGAACTTGCCGGAAGGTATACACAGGAATCAGCGATAGTACACCTTGCTGATATCTTTTCCAGAGCATTGAATATCGGTTTTGGAGGAGATGATAAGATACCGCCTTTAAATGAGAATGCCTGGGATATTTTGCAGCTTAAACCGGAAAATATTTCAGTTTTAATGGAAGAGATTCAGAATGAATTTGAAGATATAAGCATGTTTGCCAAAAATATATAACAGCGGTTGGGTTGAACAAAAAATAGAAATTATGAAAAAAACAACTGACAGTAAAAAAAAATTTGCCTTAATTGAAGAGAATTACTATTCTATTGTTGATTTTATTGAACAGATGGATCAGGTTGGTCGTTTTCAGAATAAACTTGATATTACTGCAAGTATAAGCCGGATATGGGAGCTGCTGCTGGAAGAGATTCAGAATCTGATTGAAACAGAAACCTGTGCATTATTTTTGGTGGATAAGACTTCGAGAGAATTTGTTCTGGAAAGTGTTTCGCCTGAAAATCAAAGAAGTTTATGTGAAAAAGAGCTTGAAGCGCAAATAGAAAGCGGTATGTTTGCCTTGATAATAAATAGAAGACTGCCAGCCTTAATCCCTTCTTTTACCTTAAAAAAGAATAAACAGATAATAATGCTTCCTGTCGCCACTGTAAAAAGGACTCTCGGAGTTGTTATGGTTTTTACTCCTATAAATGAGAGCGCCTTGAGACAGGAAGAGATGAAACTTCTGGCAATGCTGATCAGACAAAGTTCGATTGTTATGGAAAACAGACTGTTGTACGAGGACTTAAGGCATGAGCATGAAGCGCTCCAAAAAGTCCGGAAACAGATATTTATGGCTGAAAAGATTGCCTCACTCGGCAGACTCACTTCAGGCGCTTCCCATGAAATATTAAACCCTTTAAATGTTATTTCAGGAAACATTCAACTGCTTTTAATGAACAAGGATATTAATTCAGACATAAAAAAACGCTTTAATATAATATCTGAACAGGTGGACAGAATAGATAGAATAATTAAAGGGCTGTCACGATTTTCCCAGCATGGCGGCACAAAAACGGAAAAGATAAATATCAATGAAGTATTGGAAAACGCTTTATCTTTTCTTGAACATCAAATCAGGTTGAATAATGTGCAGATTGTAAAGGATTATGGCGATGATCTCCCTGAAATAACGGGTGACTCCAAAGGGCTTTTTCAGGTTTTATTCAATTTTATCTCCAATGCCAAAGATGCCACGCCAAATAATGGAACCATCAGTGTTTCAACCAGATTTTTTTCAACACAACCTGAAAACCCTGGTGTTAAGCCTGGCAAAAAAGGATTTGTAGAAATAAAATTTTCAGATACCGGATGCGGCATATCAAAAGAGAATATAGATAAAATTTTTGATCCTTTTTTTACTACTAAAGAAAACGTGAACGGAACCGGTCTGGGACTTTCAATCAGTTTTGGAATTATTCAGGACCAGGGAGGAAAAATCAGTGTCGAGAGCGAAGTTGACAAGGGAACATGTTTTACCGTATCTCTTCCTGTGTAATATTTTTGTCCATGATAAAAATATAATGGACTCGTAAAAAGTGCCGGGAACACCTTTTTTTTGTCATTCCCGCGGAGGCGGGAATCCAGTAAAAGCAATGAATTCTGGACTCCCGTTTTCACGGGAGTGACGGGGTTGTGACTTTTTACAACGTCATCAAAATATACATTAATATGTTTTATTAAAAGAATCTATCTGGTTAAAAATTATGGAATACGTTGTTTCAGTGGGTGATATGAAGTTGGGAAAAGAAGGCGATTTGATCATAACCCATGCTTTGGGAAGCTGCCTTGGTCTTATGGTGTATGATCCTGTGGCAAAAATAGGCGGGCTGCTTCATGCCATGTTGCCAATATCCAGAATAAACATGGAAAAGGCCAGGGAAAATCCCTATATGTTTGTGGATACAGGCGTGCCGTTATTGTTTAAACTTTTATACGAAATGGGATGCCAGAAAAAGAGAATGATAATTAAGGCTGCAGGATGCGGCAACCCCATGGGAAATAATGAAATGTTTAAAATAGGTAACAGGAATTACACTGTGCTAAAAAAACTTTTATCTAAAAACAGTCTGCTGATTGAGTCGGAGAATATTGGCGGAACGATCAGCCGCAGTGTGAATTTTAATATTTTAACGGGCAGCATAATAATAAGAAGCGCCGGAACGGAGATTGAGTTGTGAAAAATAAACATTTACACAAAATTTTTGCCAACGTAAAATCGTTTCCCTCAATTCCTTTTGTGGCATCTAAAATTTTTGGCATGCTTGATGATGAGGATGTGTCTGCTGAAGAAATTGAAAAGGAAGTAAAATATGATGCCGGCCTTACTGCCAATATACTTAAAATGGCAAATTCGGCCTATTTCGGGTTTCCCGCAAAAGTAGGTTCCCTTAAACAGGCTGTTGTTTTAATGGGCGCAAACAGGGTTAAGCAGCTTTTGCTTGCTTCTTGTATGAATGCTATTATGGATAAAGAAATTGAAGGATATGATCTTCCGTCCGGAGAACTTTGGAGACACTCTATTGCAGTTTCTGTGACTGCGGAAGAGATGGTTAAGGAACTGAAGTTCAATGATTCTGAAGATGTATTTACCGCTGCTTTGCTTCATGATATAGGAAAGCTTGCTTTGGGCAGATTTGTAAAGGACGAGATAAAAGAGATTGAAGAGGAATCGTTAAAAAGCAAATCATTTGTTGAAGCGGAAAGAGTTGTCCTTGGAACAGATCATGCCGAAGTAGGCGCTCTAATATTAAAAGAATGGGCATTCCCGGATGATATAATAAATACTGTAAGATGGCATCATGCACCTGATGAATCTGAAAATTCAAGCAGAATGCTCGACATTGTTCATGTTGCAAATGTTTTGTGCCTTATGATTGGAATCGGTTCCGGCAGAGAAGGTCTCAGGTATGAAGTGACGCAATCTGCTTTGGAAAGGCTTGGATTGAAATTGGGTCATCTTGAGTCTATTGCCAGCAGGACATTGCATTCTATAGAGAGCTTGTTTATAGAATAATTTTTTTAAAGTTTTTTATGAGATTGACGATAAGAAAATAAAATTATGTTTAAGATTTTATTTGGTAAAAGAGCACATATTGATGAGCCATAGTTATCTATATCAGGAGAAAACTGTATGAGCAAAATTGATGAACTGAATATTAAGGGCTTTATTGTTGGTGCGGTAAGTGATGTTTATGATACGATGCTTTCCATGGAAGTTGAAATTTTGGCTTCATCCATAACTCCAAAGATTGGAAAAAATCTTATTATAGGTTCGGTAAGTTTCAGCGGTAAAGCAATGGGAAGTGTAAATATTATGATGGATTTGGAATATGCATTTCGCATGACATCCGTTATGCTGGATATGAATATTGATGAAATCGAAAATGAAGATGCCCATGATGTTGTTGGCGAAATAACCAACATGGTTGGAGGTGATTTGAAATCACGTCTTTGTGACGCAGGCCTGACATGTGAACTTTCGATTCCGACAATAATAAGCGGGGGGGATTTTAAGATTGAAACAGTGGGCTGGGTGAGAAAAGAACGCATAGCTTTCAGGTTTGAGAATTATGATGCAATAGCCTTTATATATATTAAATAATTTGGAGGATGATCATGGCCTTAAAAATACTTACGGTTGACGATAGTAAAACCATTCGTATGATTGTAAAAAAAGCCTTTAAACCTTATGACTGTGAACTTATAGAAGGAGAAAATGGAGTTGAAGGTTTATCTCTTGCTGCAAAAGAAAAACCGGATTTAATTATTCTTGATATAACCATGCCTGTTATGAACGGTATTGAAATGCTGGAAAAATTAAAGGCCGAGCACTCTTTGAAAAACATTCCTGTTATAATGTTGACTGCAGAGTCAGGAAAACAAAATGTTATGCAGATTGTTAAAATGGGAGTAAAGGACTATATGGTTAAACCTTTTAAGGGTGATCAACTCATTGAGAGAGCAACTAAAATTGTACAGCTTGAACTAAAAAAAGATGATAAAATCAGCGATCCTGCAACCGCTAAATGTTTTTTGGAGGATGGAGGTGTTCATATTCTTGATATGCCTGAAAATATTGACAGAATAAAAGCTGTAAGTATAGAAGAGGCTGTTAAAGGGAAGGCAAAAGAGATGAATGCTTCGGGTCATGAAAAATTTATTATTGATTTGAGTAAAGCAGGCAAAATAAGTGTGGTACTGGTTGAGCTGATTGCAAAACTGGTTTCAACATGCAAAAAATCAAAAATTAAAGCGAGGATTTTGTGCCAGTCTTCAATGGAGCAGGAATTAAAAGGATTCCAGGAAACAGGTGATATACCTATAGATTTATCCTTAAAGGAAGCAAAAGAAGCATTTTAGCTGAAATACAAAGTCTGCTCTCTTTCATGGCTGTTGCCCCTTTTTGCAAAATGCAAATTTGGTTTTGCAAAAAGAAATATTCATGTTATTTTAATTGGTTATAAAATATGTTGCCCTTTTTTACAAAAAAAACATATTGTTTTTTGCAAAAAAAGAATAATTATTAATATAAATTTGATCTGCCTGTAAGTTTAAAGTTTGTAACTGGAGTTTTTTCCATATTTATTTAATCATAAACTTTCCCCTCTGTTGTTATCATCATACAATATATAGTAAAATTTATTGAATTTAATACAACATATTTGATTAAAAAATAATATTTATTTTTTAATCAAATATGCCAATATTTTTTTATGTTAACATATAACAAGTTGGCATACTCCTTGTAGGGTCATTATGCTAAATTCGTTTAATGTCCAAAATCAAATTTAATTTTTTTCTACCATTTTAGAATGGAGGCATAATGATGGCTTTAGCGGAAACTAATTTTACAGAAGATATATGTGTGGAAAATGATAATGTTATTTCATTAATAAAAGGAGAAAATAGCCGCAGATTCCATGATATCATCGGTAATAGTGAAGTAATGCAGAACATCTTTAAAATGATAGAGAAAGTAGCTGAATGCGAGAGTACGATAATTATTAATGGAGAAACAGGAACGGGAAAGGGCATGGTTGCAAAAGCTATTCATGAAACTTCAGCAAGGAAAAACAAGCCTTTTATTCAGATTAATTGTGGAGCTATCCCCGAAAATTTACTTGAAAGTGAACTGTTCGGTCATGTCCGAGGCGCATTTACAGGGGCCGCAACCACTAAAACAGGAAAGTTTGAACTGGCAAACGGCGGCACAATTTTTCTTGATGAAATAGGAGATATGGGAGCTGGTTTGCAACTGAAGATATTAAGAGTCCTTGAAGAAAAAGAATTTGAACTTCTTGGAGGCAGTAAAACAAAAAAGGTGGATGTAAGAATAATTGCAGCGACTCATAGAAACCTCGAAGAAGAAGTAAAAAAAGGAAGATTTAGAGAAGATTTATATTACAGGCTTTACGTTATTCCCATTGTTATGCCACCGCTTAGAAACCGACAATCAGATATTCCTTTAATAATCAAGCATTTTTTCAATTCGTTCAAGAAAAAAAACAAACAGGATATTGCAAAGATTTCAGATGAAGTAATGGAATTATTTGTTTCCTATTCATGGCCAGGTAATGTAAGAGAGCTGAGAAACACTGTTGAACGTCTCGTGGTATTGAATGGGAATGGAGAAATCAGCAGCAATGAACTGCCGGAAAAAATAAAAAAGTGTAAAAATGCAAACATGCCGTTTCCCAGGGTAGAAATATTAAAGGATGGTATTTCTCTTAATACTGCCGTAAGTGAATTTGAAAAAGCACTAATAGTTCAGTCTCTTGAAAAAACAAAATGGGTCAAAAATAAAGCTGCAAAATTACTTCAATTAAAAAGAACCACTCTAATAGAAAAGATTAAAAGGCATCAACTTCAGCAAAAGGAGATGAAGCAATGCCCCATTTTCTAAAATAAAAGTCAAAAAAATGACCTATAGTAAATTAGAATTGACTTTATTCTTTAAAAATCAATTCTTCCATAGCTGTTTTTGCTTCTGCTTGAATATATGTTAAACCCGTCCAAAATCTATCAGTAATTTTTTTTGAAGTTTTCATAATACTCTTCCATTTTGAATATGCGCTTTATCTGCCTGATTTAAAAGCCTCATGCTCAAATTTTAATCCGAAGATTTAGAGTTATTAGATCTCAATGCTGTATTTTTTTTATAGACCTTTGCACAACGCCCCCTTTCGAAGTCTGCGCTTATCTGCCCGATTTTGGTGTCAAACTAAAATTTTAATCCTCAAAATACTTAATGTATTCCTGCAGTTAAAATTTTCGCCTTTCTTAAACTCGAAGGAAATTGAACATTTTGCAAAGGTCTCTTTTAATACCTGATAACAATAATACTTTGTTTTATTTTGATTAATAGGCTTCCCCCTTAAGGCGCTAATTCAAAATTCATCATTTTCATATATAAAGTCAGAATAACAGATTCTGGATTCCTGCTTTCGTAGGAACAGTAGTAAAAATATACTTTCTATAATTTTTTTTATTAATTTTGTATTTAAATATAATGGCATATTTCTTGAAATACCTTATGTGAATCCAAGTTGAAATAATTTTTTTTGAGTTCATATGGAGGTAATGTTTTGCAGCTCAATAATATTGAATCTGATTTTATAGATAGCAGTAATGTATATGAATTTTTATCATCAGAAAAAGCAGCTGATGAATTTGATTTTAAGGCAGACAAGTTCGATTTACACTATATGCTTCTTCAAAAAAGGATTGATGAACTAAACAGAGAATTACTGACAAGTAAAAGAAAGTTAAAAATTTCCACTAAACGATATGAAAATATTGAGCGGAGCGCCCGTTTGTCGGTAATGGAAGAAATGGCTGTCAATATTGCCCATGAAATCAGGAATCCCCTTGGAAGCATAGAACTCTTTGCAACTTGTCTGCATAAAGAACTCAAAGATAATAATGAACTGAAAAACATAGTTGAATATATTTCTAAAGGAGTAAAGAGTATTGATGCAATTATATCGAATCTTCTTTTATTTATTAATTCAGAAAATACGCCAGAATTTGAAGTTGTTAATATAAATGATATAGTAAAAGATTCGATATCTTTTTCAACTCATCTTGTCGGTTGCAATGATGGTCTGGAAGTTGTTTCTGATTTTTATGACAAACCTGTTTTTGTCAGCGGTGATCATGAATTGCTTAAACAGGTATGTTTAAATATTATTTTGAACGCTATACAGGCTATGTCAAAGAAAGGAAGTTTATTTATTAAAACAGGCATAAAATATAACAGGTTTAAAAAAGAAGAAAATGTTTATATAAAATTTTCAGATTCAGGAGAGGGGATATCAGAGGAGAACATAAAAAAAATTTTTGACCCCTTTTTTACTACTAAAAAAAAAGGCACAGGCGTGGGTCTTTCTAATGCCCATAGTATTATTAAAGAACATGGTGGAAGCATTGATGTTAAGAGTGTCTTCGGTAAAGGCACCGATTTTACCTTAAATATGCCTTTGATTAGTAGGAATTGAGAGGAAGTTTTTATGAGTTTAGAACCTATCCTTGTAGTTGATGATGAGGCGGACATGAGGGCTGCTCTTAAATATTCACTTGTTCAAAGTGGTTATATTGTGGAAAGCGTTTCCGGGGGCGCTGAAGCAATAGATAAAATCAAAAAGCAAAGTTTCAGCGCAGTTATTACCGATGTTATGATGCCTGAAGTATCAGGCATGGATTTGCTTAATGAAGTAAAGAATTTCTCTCCGAAACTTCCTGTAATTATGATCACAGGGCACGGGACAATCAGCAATGCCGTCGAGGCAATGCAAAAAGGCGCTTCCGATTATATAATCAAGCCTTTTTCCTCTGATGTTATTAATAATGTTTTAAAAAAAATTGATTTCTATTCAACCGGTTTAAGCAAAAGAAAAGTTTCCGACAAGATTAGTAAAAAGTATGGTCATAAAAGATTTGTAACAGGGGATAAAAAGCTTTTGAATCTTTTTAAACTGGCTGAAAATATTGCCCAGAGTAACGCAACTGTTCTTATTCAGGGTGAAAGCGGCACAGGCAAGGAGCTCCTTGCGTCTTTTATTCATTATAAAAGTAAAAGAAAAACTCAGCCTTATGTGGCAGTAAATTGTGCTGCGCTGCCCGAGGCTCTCGCTGAGAATGAACTTTTTGGCCATGAAAAAGGAGCATTCACTGGAGCTTTTTCAAAAAAAATAGGTAAATTTGAAATGTCTCATCATGGAACTATTGTTTTAGACGAAATAAGTGAGATGCCTTTGCCTCTTCAGTCTAAGCTCCTGAGGGTCATTCAGGAAAGGGAAATAGATCGGGTGGGTGGACAGAAGCCTGTTCCCATTGATATCAGGATAATTGCTATCAGTAATATTGATTTAAAAAAGGCAGTTAAAGAAGGCCGATTCAGGGAAGATCTTTTTTACAGAATTAATGTTATTCCCCTTACAATACCGCCTCTGCGTGAAAGAATGGATGATGTCCCGCTGCTTGTTGATTATTTTATTGAAAAACAGAACCGTGACAAGAACAGTAACAGTATCAGTATTGCGCGGGAAACGCTTTCTCTTCTTTTGAAATATGAGTGGAGGGGAAATGTAAGAGAGCTGGAAAATGTAATTGAAAGAACCGTGCTGCTTAGTGAGGGCAATATGCTTTTGCCTAAACACCTGTTTTTAGAATCACCGGAAGATAATTCAGACAAAATTTTTAAGGCGAAAGTAGGTATGTCGGTAAGGGAAATGGAAAGAGAGCTGATTGTTCAAACATTAAAAGAAGTCCATAATAATCGTACACATGCTGCTGATATTTTGGGAATAAGTATAAGAACACTGAGAAATAAATTGAGAGAGTATAAAAACGCAAACCACTCTTAGGCAATTATTGCCCCTTAATCTATGCTTGATGGTTGTTTAAATTTTTATAAATAGTTTTATTAATTAAATTTTTTTGTAAAAACAGCAGGTTGCGTTAGCGGGGTAGTTGTTTTATTTTACATGGTACGTTTTTTGCTTTTGTAATATAAAAAGGAAAGATTAATATGGAAA
>Ga0190313_1001881_pt1 | contig 10813 bp, 11 predicted proteins | sample 4870071011_MG_FD_169989 | JGI IMG/M metagenome (GOLD analysis project Ga0190313, IMG submission 169989) | Hydrothermal vent sediment bacterial communities from Southern Trench, Guaymas Basin, Mexico - 4870-07-10-11_MG | ecosystem: Environmental > Aquatic > Marine > Hydrothermal vents > Sediment ...
TCTGCTGTGAAAAAATGTTTTACTCAAACACAAAGTTATTGGAAATTTATTGGAATTGATGTAGCTTTGAAAAATACTTTTGGACTTTATCTTCTTGAAAGATTGGTTTCTGCAAATCTGGAATGTGCACCTATCCAAAAGAAATGTTTCTTGCTCAAGCTCTTGAATTTATGTCTTGATTCGGAAAAACATTAAGATGGAAAGGTTAGATATTAAAATCCTTGTCTCTGCTTATGCCTGTGAGCCGGGAAAAGGATCTGAACCTGGAGTAGGATGGAATTGGGTAAGGCAGATTGCAGATTTCGCTAAAGAAGTATGGGTTATTACAAGGGCTAATAACAGAGAAGTTATTGAGGAAGCTTTAGCACAAAATCCTATGCCAAATGTTCACTGGGTCTATTTTGATCTTCCACAATGGGCACGGTTCTGGAAAAAAGGACAAAGGGGGGTGCATCTTTATTATTATCTTTGGCAAATTGGAATTTATTTTCTGGCTAAGAAGCTTCATAAAAAAGTCGGTTTTGATCTTGTGCATCATGTAACCTTTGGGAATTATTGGATGCCAAGCTTTCTTTCTTTGCTTCCAGTTCCTTTTGTATGGGGACCAGTTGGAGGTGGAGAGTCAAGTCCTAAAATTTTTTACAAAACTTTTTCTTGGCGTGGTAGGGTATACGAATACATGCGAGATTTTGCTCGCTGGTTAGGTGAACACGATCCATTTGTTCATCTTACTGCCAAGAGAACAGCCATAGCCTTATCTAAAGCCAAAGAAACTGCTGAACGTCTCACTCAATTAGGAATAAAATGGGTATATCTTATTTCAGAAGTAGCTTTATCTGAAGAAGAAATAAATTTTTTAAATTCTCTTTCTCAGCATGATGAAAATCCTTTTCGGTTTATAAGTATAGGAAGGCTTCTTCACTGGAAAGGTTTTCACTTAGGGATTATGGCTTTTGCAAAATTTGTGAAAGAGTATTCTCAAAGTGAATACTGGATTGTAGGTGATGGTCCAGAAAGAAGGAATCTTGAAAACTTAGCAAAAAGATTAAAAGTGTTGGATAAAATAAAATTTTGGGGTAAACTTCCAAGAGAAGAGGCATTGAAAAAACTTGCTAAATGTAATGTATTAGTTCATCCAAGTCTTCATGACTCAGGTGGTTGGGTTTGTGTGGAGGCTATGGCAGCTGGAAGACCTGTGATTTGTCTTGATCTTGGAGGGCCTGCTCTTCAAGTGACGGAAGAGACAGGTTTTAAAATTTCGGCTTATAATCCAGAGCAGGTAGTAGAGGATATGACCCAAGCAATGTTAAAAGTAGCTATTGATATAGAATTTCGCAAAAAAACAATTTGCAAGTGTAAGGAAAAAGTTCTAAAGGAATTTTCTTGGTTTAAAAGAGGTAAACAGATTCAAGAGATTTATAAAACTATTTTGGTATGAGTTCTATTATTATTCCATTAATATTTGGTTTAGTTGTAGCTTTAGGAGGAGCATATTTAATTACCATAGCAGAGACCTCTGGATACATAATTCTTTTGCTTTTTATACTTTTTATTCCTATAACTATAGCTTTCTTTTTTTCTGTCTCTAAAACCTTTAAAAAGTTTAAAAGTCTTATTTTGAGTCTTAAATGGTTTCATATTTTATGGGCTTTATATTTAATAAGTGGACTGACATTTCGTTTAAGATCTACTCAAAGCGCTATTGAGAATCCCTTAGACAAAGCTGCTATTTTCCGGGTATGTTTAGTAACTTTTGTAGGAGCATCATTATTATTAGCTTTTGCTTTTCAAAAAAATCCTCGTTTAGATCGTATTTTTGGAGGGGTTCTGAAATGGTTATATCTTTATAGTCTTATTTGTATCTTTAGTACCCTATGGTCTTATTTCCCACTATGGACTTTATATAGATCTGTAGAGTATTTTATTGGAGTATTTTTAGTTGGAATGATTGTGTCCAATATTAATGATGAAAAAGATTTTAAATGTTTTTTAGATTGGACAATTTTTTTATATGGAATATTGATATTAACTGTTCTATTTGGAGTTATTTGTTATCCAAATATGGCAATAAACCGAGGTATTGGTATTTTAGGTATCCAAATAAAAGGAGTATTTCCTAAGATAGCTGCCAATGGAGTTGGTGATATTTCTGCATTAGTTGGAATAGTTTCATTTGTTAGATTAATTTCTTATAATCATAATAGAAGTTTTTACTTTATTGTTTTTATTGTAAGTGTTATTACTTTAATTCTTTCTCAAAGTAGATCTCCATTAACCGGATTTCTTTTAGGAATAATTTTGATTTTGTTTCTTTCAAAAAAAATAAAATTGATTGTATTTTTAATATTAATAATAGTTATGTTTCTTGGAAATTTTTGGGATATTTTTATAAAATTTTTTATGCGTGGGCAAAGCAAAGAATTATTTTGGTCTTTATCCGGTCGTATCCCTGCTTGGAAAGTTACTTTTTCAGTGTTTATGAAAAATCCTATCTTAGGATATGGAGCTTATGCTGCTGGACGATTTTTTGTTGGTTTAAAATATGGATATATGATGAGTAGTCTCCATTCAGATTGGGTAGAAACTTTAATTGGTACCGGAATTTTAGGTTTTTCTTTTTTGTTAATTTGCCTCATAGCAGTTTGGTGGACTATTTTGAGGGCTTCAAATTTAAAAAATCCTCTTTGTAATCAACTACGTTTAGAAGTTTTGGGTATATTAACGTTATTAACTTTCCGTTCCATATTTTCTGTTCCTTTTACATGGCATTCTGCTATTCCTTGGCGATTAGTTATAGGGTTTGCACAATTTTTGGAATATCAAAAAGAATCAAAATTATTAAAAAATCAGTAAAGGGGGGTTGTGAATGAAAATTCCTAATTTTTTTCTTATCGGGGCTATGAGATCAGGTACCACCTCTCTTTATAATTATTTATCCCAGCACCCCGAGATATTTATGTCTGAAATTAAGGAACCTAACTATTTTGCTTGTGATGATAAAGATATAGATGGAGTAAATCATCCTTATACCATATGTAATTTTAAGGAATACATAGCACTTTTTACAAATGTAGATCAAGAAAAAGCTATAGGTGAAGCATCTTATACATATCTTTATAGTTCTTTAGCTCCTAAGCGGATATTTGATTTTAATTCGGAAGCAAAAATTTTAGTAATTTTACGTAATCCTACTGAAAGAGCTTTTTCTCATTATTTATTTCTTCGTCGTCTTGGATATGAGACTGCTGAAAGCTTTGAAAAAGCATTAGAGTTAGAAGAAGAACGTGTTAAAAAAAGAAAAGGATTTGGACATTACATAAGAAGAGGGTTTTATTTTAGACAATTAAAAAGGTGGTATGATATTTTTCCTAAAAATCAAATAAAAGTTTGTTTATACGATGACTTGCAAAAAGATCCACTTACTCTTATACAGAATATATATAAATTTTTAGAAGTAGATCCATATTTTAAACCTGATATATCTTTAAAATCACATCCTTCAGGTATAGTTAGAAATAAATTTTTGTATTCTTTATATCGTTATGGCCAAAAAAAACAAAAGTTGATTAAGAAACTTTTACCTTCAAAAATTTATCTATATTTAAAAAAAGTAGGATATTATGTGTTAAATAAAAGTATTAAGAAACCCCAACTTAGAAGTGAAACAAAGAAGAAATTAATTGAAATTTATAAGGAAGATATTTTAAACCTTCAAGATTTAATTGAGCGAGATCTATCTAATTGGTTAAAAGTATAAGATGTTCATAAAATAATTTGAGAATTTTTTTAGAATTTTATAATATAAAATCTTTGAACTTAATAAAAAATAAAACAATATTTTTCAATTATTGATGCTTTAGTTGATTGTAAATATTATGAAGCAAACAATAAAAATTATTACAACTAGTTGGGATGATGGTTATCCTTTAGATTTATATTTAGCTGAAAAGTTAGCCAAATATGGTATAAAGGGTACTTTCTTTATTCCTGTTCAAAATCCTGAACGACCGGTTATGAAAGTTTCTGAAATTCGTAATTTACGTGAAATGGGAATGGAAATCGGGGCTCATACAGTTACACATTGCGTTCTCCCTGGGCATTCTGAAGATAAAATAAAAGCAGAACTAGAAGAAGGAAAAAAATTTTTAGAAGATATATTAGGTGAAGAGATTTATGGTTTTTGTTATCCTAAAGGTAAATTTAGTAAAAAAGTAAAACAATTAGTTCAAAAATCAGGATATCGTTATGCTCGAACTACTATATCTTTTTGTATAGATATAAATGATCCTTATTCAATGCCAACTTCTTTTCAACTTTTTCCTCATTCACGTATTACTCATATCCGTCATGCTCTTAAAGAATTTAATTATTGTGGGTTAAAACGATGGCTTCTTAAATGGAAGGCAGAAACTGATCTTTTGTCTCTAACTCATTTAATATTAAAAGATATTCTAAAAGAGGGCGGAGTGTTTCATCTTTGGGGACATTCTTGGGAGATTCAAAAAATGGAACTTTGGCATAAATTAGATGATATTCTTCAAATACTTATAGAATATTCAGATTATTTTGAAATTTTAACTAATAATGAAATCATTTTACGGTTTTTTAGATGAAAATTCTTTTAGTTCATAATCATTATATACAACCTGGTGGAGAAGATGCAGTATTTGAAGCAGAAGTATCTTTACTTCGAAAAAATAGACATAAAGTTAGCATTTTTATAGAAGATAATTCTAAGCTAAAAAAAATAAATCCTCTTAAAGTAGCGATAGAAACTATATGGTCAAAAAACAGCCTAACAGAAATTCAGAAATTAATAAAAAAAGAAAAACCAAATGTTGTTCATTTTCACAATACCTTTTTGCGTATTTCTCCGGCAGCCTATTATGCATGTAAAGAAGCTGGAGTTCCAGTGGTGCAGACATTACATAATTATCGCCTGATATGTCCTGGAGCCTTGCTTTTTCGTAAAGGAAGAGTATGTGAACAGTGTGTAGGGAAAGCCATACCTTGGCCAGGAGTGCTTCATGGATGCTGGCGAAATTCACGAGCTGGAACAGCTCTTGTAACTACTATGTTAGTAGTGCATCGGTTACTTAAAACCTGGACGGAAAAAGTAGATATTTATATAGCTCTTACTGAATTTGCTCGTAAGAAGTTCATAGAAGGAGGTCTTCCAGCAGAAAAGATTATGGTTAAACCTAATTTTGTAGAACCAGATCCGGGAGCAAAAGATTACAAGATCGGAGATTATGTTCTCTTTGTAGGACGTCTTTCACAGGAAAAAGGTCTTTTTACTTTACTTAAAGCTTGGAAGTTAGTTAAAAATATTCCACTTAAAATTGTAGGAGATGGACCTTTAAGAGAAAGTTTAGAAAATTTTGTAAATTGTGCTAATTTGAATAAAAAAGTGGAGTTTCTTGGACGCTGTTCACGAAAGGAAGTTATACAACTTATGCACAAAGCTCAATTTCTTGTGTTTTCTTCGGAGTGGTATGAATGTTTTCCTATGACTATAGCTGAAGCTTTTGCTTGTGGTCTTCCAGTAGTGGTTTCAAGATTGGGGGCTATGGCAGAGATTGTAGAAAATGGGTGCACTGGGTTACATTTTAATGCAGGTGATACAGAGGATCTCGCAGCTAAAGTGGAATGGGCTTGGACACATCCACAGGAGATGGCTGAGATGGGTCGCGAAGCTCGCCGAGAATATGAAGCTAAGTATACTGCTGAGCGAAATTATGAAATGCTAATGGAAATATATCGTAAGGCAATTGAAAAATGCCGTATATTCTAAAAACGCGGGTAGACCCTATAAATTATAAAGAAGCCACACAAAAAATTATTGAATGGGCAGAAAAAGGAGAAAGTCGTTATGTATGCGCAGCTACAGTGCATATGGTAATGGAGGCTTTTGATTCTGAGGAATTTTGTCAGGTAGTAAATAATGCAGACTTAGTAACCGCAGACGGGATGCCTCTTGTCTGGATGCTCCGTCTTTTAGGGCATAAACACCAGAAAAGATGTTGTGGACCAGAACTTATTCTTTGGGTAAATGAAGCTGCAGCAGAAAAAGGTATCCCTGTAGGTTTTTATGGTTCTACACCAGAGGTACTTCAGGATCTTAAGAAAAATCTTTTACAAAAATTTCCTAAGCTTAAAATAGTTTATATGTATAGCCCGCCATTCCGTCCTCTTTTACCAGAGGAAGAAAAACAAATAATAAAAGAGATTAATCAATCAGGAGCACGAATTTTATTTGTAGGACTTGGATGTCCTAAACAGGAACGCTGGATGGCTCGTTACCGAGGGAAAATAAGAGCAGTGATGTTAGGAGTAGGAGCTGCTTTTGATTTTCATGCTGGACACAAACCTATAGCTCCAAAATGGATGCAAAATTTAGGGCTTGAATGGCTTTTTCGCCTGTGTTGTGAGCCACGACGCTTGTGGCGAAGATATCTTTATCATAACCCTCGCTTTCTTTATTATGCCTTCCAGCAAATTATTTTTAAAAAACAATTTATTTAACAGGTATATATTCCACAGCTCCTATATCTGGAGCTTTACCCCCAGGGCGTTTTCGACCTTCAAAATCAACTTTTACTTCCTTTAAAAAAATTCCTCGATCTATAGCAGGGCTTTCAGGACGCAGATGAAAATTTTGTTTTTGAGGATTAACAAATAAGGGATTCAAAAAGATAGAATGTGTGTCTTGTAACTTTAGCCAATTTTTAAGTGTGTTAAGTGATTTTTCCATGTGTTTTGACCAAGAAGGTAATAATACTCGCTTTTTGTTTGCCCACCACAGATTATAATCGCTTTTATGAGAAGCAAGATTTTCAGGTTTAGCACTCTCACCCCATACCCAAAAACTTAAACCAGCTACACCATTTTGAGCAATAATGTTATTTAATATTTCTACTTCTCTACTTACTGCATATTGTTTGGTATAAGTAATATATCTTTTTCCACCAGCAATAAGTATTCCATATCCTTCATTTCCGTAAATGGTATTGTTAAGAATTCGCACTTTTTCTGTCTCATAAATAAGGATGCCATTGCCTGTCTTTTCTTTTCGTAAAGCCCCTTCCCATACCTTGGCATTGCAAATAATATTATTTATAACATAATTTATGCCGAGACTTGCCTCAAATTCCAGATTTGCAATAAGATTACTACAAAGAAAAGAGCGTTCTACTCGATTATTTTTGCACCAATCAAACCATATACCTTTACCATTATTGTTTATAGCTATATGCCCTATAATCAAATTGTTTGAAGGAAGTCCTCCCACTATTTTCATCCCTCCAGCATGCCAGGTAGGACCAAAACGCCAGGAATTTTCATTTGTGATACACCAAGCTATAATGCTATTATGAATACTTGCAGAAATTCCACATCTTCCATTGTGATTAGCTACACATTTTATCATTTGAATATAACGACCTCTTATAGCAAAACCATCAAGATTATTCCACTCCGTACGACAATTTTCAATTATAATATGAACCCCATTTACATGAAAAGCAGCTTCTTTGTGATGATTCGCTACATACATAACTGTAAGCCCTTTAATTCCGAGGTAGCTTCCTCGCACTAAAATTCCCCTTTGACGGACAGCTACTTCTACATTTGAAAGAGGGGTTCCAAAAGGGACAGCTATATAAATTTTACCTTCCTTTTCATCTACATAAAAAGTGTTAAGTCTTAGAAGTCCTTTAGCTAATACTTGTTTTAAAGGTTTTCCATTTACAAAAACCATTTCACATTTTTTAGCATAAAGACCAAAGTCTTCCCAATTTTCAGGATAATGAGATTCAAGGTGATATTTCCAAGGAGCTACCCATACTGGATTTCCCGGTATCTGTTTCCAATTTCGGAAAATTTCACTGCCTTTAATAATAACTTTTCCTTCATCTCCGGGATAAGCTTTTATAATTATTGGTTTTTCTCGAGTTCCTTTAGCTTTAATAGTTACTGACTCGCGATAAACTCCGGCTTTGATGAGAATTATGTCTCCGGGGCGAAGATTTCTTACTGCTCGGCTTATGGTTTTAAAAGGCAGGTTTTCTGTTCCGGGATTGTTGTCAGAGGCTCGGGGGTGATTTTTGTCAACGATAAAAACTCGAGCAAAAGAGAGTAATGGGAATATTAGTGTTACCAATATTAAAAAAATTGCTAATATTAAAGAGTTTTTTGAGGGTTTTAGAGTCATTTTATTCTCCATTTTGTTTTTAAATATATCTTAAAATTACTCAGGAATGAAATTTTTAAGCTCTAACCAAACTAATTTAATAAAGTTATTTAACTCTTTTTCACCTTTTTCAAAAGGAAGCTCCGAAGGAATAAGCATCTCTACTCGTATTAAAGCTCCATCAGTTCTACGACGAGTTAAAGCATCCCATAGAAGATAAAACTTATGTTTCCAAGGACTAAGTATTGTTCTTCCTCTTTCAAAGAAAAAATAAGCAGCCAGGAGTTTGTTTTCTCCTTTCTTTAGCCATAAATATTTAATCTTGATTCCTGAATTAGCACTTAGAGGAAGAAAGCGATTTTTGGAATGCAAAATGGTCCAACCACCTCCTAATAAACAGCTTTGGGGAGTATGAGCTGTGTGTCCGGTAGTTTGATAATTATAATAAGCTATCAAAAGATATATTATAGTTTTTGAACCCTCTCGGGTATAAAAGCCATAAAAATAATCATCTGCCCATAAAGCTTTAAGGATTTCAGGAGAAAGTTCTAATTGTTTTCCCTGCCATTTATTGAATTGCAAAGGAAAGTAGAGTAAATCCTTTTTTGGGGGAACTTTGATTATTCCCGGAAGTTTCCAAAGAATTAATCCTTCAATAAATGTTATTAAACAAAATAAAAAAATCAAAAAGTATGGTTTTGAAACTTTAAAAGAGACCTCGGGAGGAGATTTAGATTTAGAGGTAGTTAAAAAAATCGATTCAATGCGCTTTAAAATTAATATTAACAAAATAAAAAAGATTCCAGAAGAAAGGAAAAAAATCCATCCTAAAATGGAATGATATGGTTCTTCTGTCAAGATTTTTAAGTTGTAATTATAAAATAGTGCTATAGTAAAAATCCTTAAAGCATTAACAAGAACTGAGATGGGAAGAACAGAAAAAAGCATTATTAGATAAGACCACCAACTACGCAGACCGTAATAACTTATTAATAAAGCTATTAAAAGCATAGGCATAAAATATCGCAATCCGCTACAAGCTTCTGCAACTTGAAGTTGAGTTATTCCTATATCCAAAATGTTTCCTTCTCGAAAAACACTCATCCCAGAAAATCTTATAAATTGAGTAGCTACAACTGAAGTAATTAATTGGAGTTTAAAAGTTAATAAGCGATTAATAAATGGAGGAAAAGGAATGCTAAAAATAAGTATTAAATAAGGAAAAAATAAATATTTGCATCTTTTTCCGTATAAGGTAAAAGTTAAAGCAAGAAAAGAAAGATATAATCCAAAATAAAGAAAAGTTTTAATAGAAGCTAAGCGCCCCATTAAAGAAAAAAGTAAAGATAAAAACAATAAAAAAATTCCGAAATAACTCGGTGAGAAAGTTAGAAAATCAAATTTTTTTCTTTTTTCCCAACAAAGATAAAAAAAGATAAAAGGAACAAAAAAACAATACCCATTAGTAGGAGATTTCCAGAGTTTGAGAAATTCATAGACAATCTCGTGATAAGTTATTAAAAGAAAAAAGATAGGAATAATTATGAATAAAATAATTTTGACCCGCATGAAATTACCCAGATTTATGTTGCACTATTTATTTTACCATCTTTTTTAAAATTACATACTTGGGTGAACATCCGCTTATGAATTTGATGAAAGTGGTTCTGAGAAGCGAGCTGTTGCAGTAGAACTTATTAACAAATGGAGACCTTCGGGTCAGATGGGAGGCATTAATAGTAACAGCAGCTCGGAAAGCAAATTGTAAAATACTTTTTACAGAAGATCTTTATAATGGGATGAAAATAGCTGGTATAGAAATAGTTAATCCATTTTTATGAAGCTTTTTGTTTGAGGTATGAGGTATTAGTTTAAAAATTTTAGAATAAATTCATAAGCAGGAATTATATAAACTTTTAAGTTTCCTTGGGTGGACACTCCCTTAAAAGTTGTTAGGTTTTTTGTTTTTTTCTAAACTCCATAGCTTCTTTACTTAACTCCTCAACATCTTTATCTTCCCATAAACTTCTTTGCCATTCTGTATAATCAAATGCTTCTTTTTTATTAGTGCTATAAATCTCTCTGCTTCCACTTTTCCTAATTCTTTTAGTAATACTTTTAATCCTTTGACTTTTAATTCTGTATCTGTTATCATTTTGCCTCCAATATTTTTATAAATTCTATTAGATCAATTATTTTTATTTCTTTAATATGTTTTCCTTTCTTTAAAATTTTGTCGTCAGTTGTTAAAAAATATTCTACCTTTCTTTCTATGGCACAGACTATATGTAAAGCATCTTTGTATTTTAATTCAATTGTCACTAATTTCTTTGCTCTTTTTAAAATAATTTCATTTTCTTCATGTCAAGAACTGCTAAATTTTTCCATTCTTTTATAGCTTCCCCACGTTCTATAAAAGGATTTTGTTCATTTTCATACTCTAAATACTCTAAAATATAAGACCAAACTAATTCAATCACATTTTTGAAAATTTCGTTTTGTATGTATAATTTGGCTTCTGTTTCTAATTTTATTCTTATTGAAGTTTGATCATCAAAAGGACGATTAAAAACACAATTGTCTAAATAAATTCTTATTTTTCTCATCTAACACTTAAGTTTA
>Ga0190313_1001882_pt1 | contig 10813 bp, 7 predicted proteins | sample 4870071011_MG_FD_169989 | JGI IMG/M metagenome (GOLD analysis project Ga0190313, IMG submission 169989) | Hydrothermal vent sediment bacterial communities from Southern Trench, Guaymas Basin, Mexico - 4870-07-10-11_MG | ecosystem: Environmental > Aquatic > Marine > Hydrothermal vents > Sediment ...
CTCATGCGCTGGGTCGATGACCACCCACCTCGGGAGGCCGGGCACCACTGCTCTCAGCACCCCCGTGCCGTTCACCAGCACCCTAAACTCGTATTCGCCCTCCGCCGTGACCACCACGACGGGGACTGCCGCTGGCCTGATGCCGCCCCCTCCGACCTGCGCCACGACCACCCTGACCACGTGCCCCGACAGGTGGGGGCTGGCCTCAGCCGATAGCACCTTGTACTCGGGCACGCCCGAGGAGAATAGCCACGCGTTGAAGAACCAGCTCAGGTCGCCCCCGTAAACCTCTTCAGCGACTCTGATGAAGTCCCTGATCCTCGCGAACCTGAACCTGTACCTCTCGTACCACGTCCTAAGCAGCCTGAAGAACTTCTCGTCGCCCATGAGCAGCCTCAGCATGTGGAGCACGTAGGCGCCCTTGTTGTAGACCGCGTTGTAGTACTCGTACGGACTGCTGTAGTTCCACACTGAGAGAGCTGCCGGCGCGTCCTCGCGCCTGCTCAGGTAGCGCACGTACGGCCCCCTTATCCACGCGTCGAACGCGCTCCTGGCCCTCTCCCTCCCGTGCACCCACTCAACGTACAGGATCTGGGAGTACTCAGCGAAGGCCTCGTCGAGCCAGGGCTCGTTGGCCTCGTCGTTCGCCAAGGTGGCGTACCACCACTGGTGCGCGACCTCGTGGGCCACGACTATCTCGAGCGAGCCCCTGGCACCGGGCCTGTAGAGCCTGCTGGTTATGAAGATTATCATGGGGTACTCCATGCCCCCGAACCACCCATAGGTCTCGCAGACCCTGAACTCGGGGTACGGGTACCTGCCGAAGTGCTCACTGTACACCCTTATGGCCGCCCTAGCGACCTCTAGCGCGAACAGCCCCTGGCGCTCGTGCTCGGGCAGGAAGTAGGAGTATATCTTTATGCCCCACAGCTCAGTGCTCACCACCCTGTACCGCCTGCTCCCAGCCATGGCGACCTCTCGCACGTTAGTGGCGACCCAGTGCATGAGGACCCTGCCGCCCCCGAGCCTCCTGGTCTCGACGAGCACGCCCGTTGAGGCGAGGACGAAGCCCTCGTCGACCTCGACCCACAGGTCGTAGTCAGCGAAGTAAAAATGGAAGGACTCGCCGTGCCAGAAGTAGGGGTCGAGGTGCCAGCCCCCCTCCTCGTCGTACACCGCCAGTATGGGGTACCAGTTCCCGAGCGCCAGCACGCCGCCCCAGTAGCCGAACCTGTCCTGGCACCTGGGGACCTTGACCACGAACGAAATCTTGAGGCGCAGGGCTCCGCCGGGCCTGAGGGGCCTCCTCAAGGCCACCCTCAGCAGCGTGCCGTCGACGCCCTCGACGGCATGGGGGAGCGGGCCTTCGTCGTCGCTTACGGAGGTCACGTTTATGCCCCCGCCGCGCGCCCTGAAGGCGTTCGGGTATATGTGGAAGTAGAGCTGCCTGAACTCCACGGGGTGGCGGTTCACGTGCTCGAGAAGTAGGTGCCCCACTACCGTGAGGTTGTGCTCAAAGAACTCGACCTTCATTGTGTACCTGTCCCTCGGGGGGCGAGGGTCGGCGTTAGCCGCAGTCAGCGCCAGTGCCGCGAGCGCTGTGATGGCTAGCGCGGCAGCGAGCGCGGCGCGCTCCGCTCTGCGCATGGCTACACTCCCAGCAGCCTCCTCCTCTCGCTCAGCCAGCCCTTGGCTATGTCCCTGACCACCACCGCGACCCTATCGATATACTTCATCGGCACCTGCATGCCGTGGGCGGGCGTGCTCGTGAGCTCTATCGTGTAGTAGTCCGCCTTGGGCAGCTTCGTCATAACTATCTCGTTGTCTATGATGTACCTCTTGTCGTCGACGGTGAATATGTACTTGAACTTGAACCTCTTGACCCTCCTGCCGTCTGGGTACTCCTCCTCGGGCTCCTCCTCGATCTCCTCCGTCCTCTCGGTGTAGCCGACGGCTAGGTCCTTGAGCCTCGTGTACAGGTACGAGAAGAATATCGGCGCCTCGCCCTCCTCCACCTTCACTGGTATGCCGACGCTCTTCCCAGTGGTAGTCCTCAGGAACACCTCCTCCCTCCTCTCGCGCTCCTCAGCCTCTATCTTGTGCTTCCTCACGATGGCTGGCGAGTACTTGAAGGCAGCGTCGAGCGCTGGCTTGAAGGACGATATCATGGACACTAAGACGGCTATGACAACAGTTATGACGCTCCAGTACCACTCGAGCTTCTCCCTCACCATTAGGCCTATCTCAGCGGCGTGAGCGCTCATGGCCCTGAAGGTCACTATGCCCGAGATGTACCCGATGCCGCCGCCGAGCAGTCCGTACACGATGGACTCTGCCAAGAATATCATGGCCACCTGGAGCGGGTTGAAGCCTATGGCGTTGAAGATGTATATCTCCCTCCTCCTCTCGTGGACGATGCTGTACATGCTGACTATCACGTTGAAGGCGACTATGGCGATGGGTATCAGGAAGGCAACGTTCTCCCGCCTCTCGAAGATGCTCTCGCTCTTCATGCCGAACATCGCCTTCCAGCACGTGCCCCCGTAGGCGAACCAGACTATGTAGTCTGGCCCCTTCCTCTCGATGAAGGTCCTAGCCAGCTTCCTCATGGTGGTCGCGTTGTGGCACCTCACGTATATCCTGTAGATGCCAGCGACTGACGACAGGCCGGTCTTGGGGTCAGGGAATATGCTGCGGAGCATGAACTCCCAGTTCATGATGGCCGTCTCGGTCGAGTTGGCGTAGGCGTACTTGCCCCTCACGAACAGCACGGGCTTTATCGGCTCATTGTTGACGTCTCTTATCATGTCAAGCCTCTCTGGGTAGAATATGGCCGCTACTCTGAGCTTGAACGCCCTGCTCGCCTGCCCGGGGATCCTGAAGTAGACCGTCACCTCGTCTCCAACCTTGACGCCGAGCCTGGCTGCGACGCCCTCGGGCAGCATTATGGCGTTGAGCTCAGATATAGAGGCGAAGTCGCCTCGCTTAATGATTCTCGAGACTCCTGTCACCTCGTCCTCGACCGGCGAGAGCCCGAGCGCCCCCTTCAGCGTCACGACCCTGCCGGCTGGTGACTTCACTATTAGGGTCAGGTTGGCTATTGGGCTTGCGAAGACCCTCGGCGAGACTAGCGCGACCCCAGACCTGTTCAGGAACCACAGGTAGTCGTAGTAGCCCAGCGGCATGAGCTTAGTCTGATTTATGATTCTCATGGCGAGCATGCCCTCGACGGGCGGCTTATACGGCTCAGTGCTCTCCACGTACCCGTAGACGGTCGCTATCGATGCCAGCACGGTGAAGGCCCATATCAGCGCTGCCAGCGAGAACACCGTGATTATGGTCCTCGACTTCCTCAGCCTGGAGTACCTCTTGGCCATCGAGAAGGTCACTGCCACTAGGGCCCCCCTGCTCAGCTTGCCCGGGACCTCTGGCTCTCTGACGTACCTGGGCACCACGAAGATCAATATTAGGACGATGGCGAAGGCGGCCCCAATAGAGGCGAAGAGGAGCGCAGGCTCAGAGGCCATGAGCGAGAAGCCTGGGTACGAGAAGGCGAACACCGTCATGAGGATCGCGTAGAATATCACGAAGAAGTACAGCTTCTTGCGGCTCTCCTCGAAGAAGTAGAAGGCCAGCGTGACGGCGAACGCTGAGATGAACATCGGCAGTATGAGGGCGCCCTCCTTGGCCACCAAGCTCATGAAGTGCAGCCTAGCTATGATTATCCTCCTAGCTATCACGAAGGCCCTCTCGAGCCTATCCATGACCGCGTCGGGAGACTCCCTCCCGAAGATGGCCTTGGCCTCCTCGACCAAGGTGGTGGCCTTGGCCAACTCCTCCCTCTCCGCAGCTAGGTAGAAGCCCATGGCCTCGTACCTCCCCATCAGGTTCTCGGTGTACCTAACGTCCTCCATGACTAACGAGACCGACCTCCTCAGCGACTCCCACGTCAGATCTATTCTGAGGGCCTCAAAGGGCCTGAAGACCTTGGGGTTGTCGGGGGAGAACACGTCGAAGACGAACTCCTTAGCGGTCCCCTCGACGCTCACCCTCTTGTCCAAGACCGTCGAGACGACTCTTAGCACGACCTCGCGCCCAGCGGGAACCAGCCCTATCCTCTTGTGCAGCAGGCCCTTGGGTATGACGCCCTGCCTCTCGGCTATGTAGAAGGCGAGGGTCACGTCGAGGAACGTCCCGTAGCGCGAGAGCAGCTCGACCCTCCTCTCGACCTTCTCTATCAGCGTCGTGACCTCAGCCCTCCCGGCTGGCAGCGCGTCGGAGACCGGCCTGCCCTCTGGGGTCAGCACGAATAGGCGGAGGTCGCGCGTAGTTGCCCCTCCCACGTAGTATATGTCGCCCTCCAGCAGCACGTAGGCCGCCCTATACAGCGTGAAGTTGGCCCTCACCTCCAGGGCGTCGTCTATGTCCTTGATGTCGAGCTTGGCTGGCACGTAGTCCATCATGCCCCTCTCGGCGTCGTAGTGTATGGCGTAGATGATGTAGCCGACGCCGCCCTTGACGGTCATCTCGTAGTGCCCGCTCTCGTCAGTCGTGGCTACGTTCTCCACCCTGACGCCGTGGTAGTTGAATGCTAGTACTGTGGCACCGCTGAGAGGCCTACCGTCCTCGTCGAATACGTAGCCGTGAACCTTCAAGTACTCCTGCGCCCTGACTTGCGCCACTAGGGCCGACTGGAGTAGCGCCAGGGCCAGAAGCGCCGCCAGCGCGTAGAGCAGGCCTAAGCGGCGTCGTCTCATTACACCCACCCCTACCTGGGCACATGCTAATCAGGCGAGGTCATTAATTTAATTTTTTCTGTGGCAGATCGCCGCCCCCTCCTCGATACAAATTTAAGCGCGTGCCATCGCATCTGTCGTGTGAGCCGATGAGCGTATCCGGCGTGGCCGACTTGCCCCTCCACACGGGAGGGGTTCCGCGCTGGCTCTGGGCCAGAATGGTCAAGCTGGCCAGGGAGGTGTGCGCAGTCATAGTCAGCGAGTACGGCAGGCGCGAGCTACTGAGGAGGCTCTCGGACCCGTTCTGGTTCCAGGCGCTCGGCTGCGTGCTCGGCTTCGATTGGCACTCCTCCGGGCTGACAACGGTGGTGACAGCCGCCCTGAGGTCCGCGCTCGGCTCGGGGGAGCTGGGCGTGGTCGTCTGCGGCGGGAAGGGCAAGGCCGCCCGCTGCACCCCTGAGGACATCGAGAGGGCCGGGCTGAGGTTCTCGTGGAGCACGTCCAGAGTCGAGGAGCTCAAGAGGGTCAGCAGGCTCGTGGCCAAGGTTGACAGCGCCGCCCTGCAGGACGGGTTCGAGCTCTACCACCACGCGATGGTCGTGACCGAGGATGGGGACTGGGCGGTGGTCCAGCAGGGCATGTGCCCCGACCTCAGGGTGGCCCGCCGCTACCACTGGAGCAGTGAGTCGGCCAGGTCAATGGTGGAGGAGCCTCACTCGTCCATCGTGAGCGACGTGGTCCAGAGAGTTGTCTTAGACCTGACGGCCAGGGCCAGCCGCGAGACCCGGGCGGCGTGCCTCGACTTAGTTCGGGAGGGCGCTAGGAGGGTGAGGGCTCAGTACGCGTCGGTGCGCGAGCTGCTCAGGGGCACAGCCCCGCTCACGGCGTGGATCAGCGGCGACGAGGTGGCCAGGGTGAGGGCCAACGTGTCAGTCAAGTACCTCAGGATGCCGGAGGAGCTTAACTGGGAGGCCCTCGAGCGGGCGTACGAGCTCGAGCCGAGGAGGTTCGAGGACCTGCTGCTGGTCAGGGGGCTGGGGCCGAGGACCCTCCGAGGGCTGGCCCTAGTGTCGCTGCTGATCTACGGGGCCGAGGTGAGTTGGAGGGACCCAGCCGTCTACGCGCTGGCCTTCGGCGGCAAGGATGGGGTGCCGTTCCCGGTCGACGTCAGGGCCATGGACGAGGCCATATCCTTCTTAGGGGAGGTCGTTAGGGCCCTAGAGGTCGGCGAGGCCGAGAAGGCTAAGGCGCTGAGGCGCCTAGGCCTGCTGGCCAGCCGGGTGGGGCGCGTTGAGTAAGGGCGGCTCGGTGGCGAGGGGCAAGAGCAGGGGCTACTACGTCGAGAGGAAGCTCGTCAAGCTGCTGAGGAGCAAGAGCGGGAACTACGTGTTCAGGGTGCCCGTGAGCGGCAGCAGGCAGAGCCCCAAGTCCAACGTGGCGCTGCCAGACGTGTTCCTCGTCAACAACGCGGAGGGGAGGGTGGTGGCCTTCGAGGTCAAGGGGACGAGCGAGGGGAGGGTGAGGGTCCCGAGGGAGCAGGTGGTCAAGCTCTTCAAGTTCCTTGACGCCTTCAAGAGGTACGAGCGCAGGGAGGCTGTCATAGCTGTCTGGTTCTTCAGCAGCAGGAAGTGGGTGTTCAGGAGGGTCGAGGAGGGCCTCGAGCTCGAGGACGTGGTCGTGAGGGAGGAGGACGAGTCCAACTGGTCCCCGTGAGCCACAGCTTATAAGCTCTCCCGCCTTAGGTTCCTGGGTGGTCGCTTGTCCCTCAAGCTCCCCCCCGAGCTCCTGAGGAAGTACGTGTTCTCGCGAGTGGGTGTCCGAGACCCGGACGTGCTCGTCGGGCCAGCCTACGGTGAGGACGCGGCCATCATAAGGGTGGGGGGCGAGCTCATCGTGGTCCACTGCGACCCGATCACCGGAGCTGTGGAGAACATAGGCTGGCTCGCGGTCCACGTGGCCTGCAACGACATCGCCGTGAGAGGCGCTAGGCCGAGGTGGCTCCTGCCGGTCATATACCTGCCGTTCGGGTCGGGCGAGGGCGTAGTGGACAGGATCACCAGGCAGGTCGACGAGGCCGCTAGGGAGGTGGGGGCCATGGTGGTCGGCGGCCACACCGAGTACACCTACGGCCTGGACAGGGTAATGATGACAATGACGGCCATCGGCGTCTGTGAGGGGGGCAGGTACGTGGTCACGAGCGGCGCCAAGCCCGGCGACGTGGTGCTCATGACGAAGGCCGCTGGCATAGAGGGAACCTCGATACTCGCGTCAGACTTCGAGGGAGAGCTGAGGAGGAGGGGCGTCCCCCCGGACGTCATCGAGAGGGCCAAGGGCTTCGTTCGCGAGATAAGCGTCGTCCGCGAGGCCCTGCTCCTCGCCAAGCTGGGGGTCAACTCGATGCACGACCCAACGGAGGGCGGCGTCATTGCGGGGCTGGCCGAGATAGCGTACGCGTCGGGGGTCTCCATAACCGCCTGGGAGGACAGGATCCCTGTGCGGAGGGAGACGGCGGTCATCTGCGAGGCCCTGGGCGTCGACCCGCTTAGGCTCATAAGCTCCGGCGTGCTGCTCGCGACGCTGCCCAGGGCCACCGCTGAGGTGGCGCTGTCGAGGCTGAGGGAGCTGGGGCTAGAGTGCGCTGTGGTGGGCGAGGTCTCAGAGGGCCGCGGGCTCACGGTGGTGAGGAGGGACGGGTCTCGCGAGTCGTACGGCGACTACGTTGAGGACGAGCTGCTGAGGGTCTGGAGGGAGGTCAGGGGCTAGCCGACACCTTCCTGGGGCACACGACGGCGTACCTGCAGTACCTGCACTCCCACTCGTAGCGGGGCGCCTTAGCGGCGCTGACGGTCTCCTCAGCTAGCCTCACGACGTCAGCCTCGGTCAGCCTGCGAGCGCCGAGCTCGCTTAAGCTGAACTCGGCTATCCTCTCGGGGGTGACGTATACCAGTAGTGCCTCCTTAGCGCTGAGCATCCAGGCGTAGAGCTGGGCCTGCAGGACGTGGTGCTCGTATGGTATGGAGGCGTCGCTGCGCGACGTCTTCACCTCGACCACCGTGGGGGGCTCGCTCTCTGCGCGGAGCACTATGTCGGGCCTCCCGCTAAGCACGTACTCGCCAGCGCTCAGGCGCACGACCCTAGCCACCTCCACCTCGGCCTCAACGCTGTAGCCCCGCCTCACGGCGTACTCGGCCACGACGCCCTCGATGCCCAAGTGCAGCAACGACCCCGCCACGCTAGCTGGGCCCATGAGATCCTGAGATGCCAGCTCGGGGAAGAGCATCTCGAAGCGCCGCTTCAGGGGGCAGCGGACGAGGTCAGTCACGTAGAGCACCCTGGGGTGCCTGGCGCGCCTCAGCTGTGTCTCGCGCCTCCACTCGCATATCAGCTCCACGATCAAGGAGCTCTCCCACTAAAGTTAGGTTCTGGCTTGCTATAACTCCTCTTCGTGCATGTTAGCTATGACAGCTCTTTAGCCGCGCGCTGAGAGTAAAGTCGCGTGCTAGCGCCTTCGCGGCAACCACTCATGTATCGACGAGTTGGTAAGATCAACCTGCGAGTGGCAGGTCAGCCAGGGAAAAGCTTATAGCGCTCACATTGAGTATGAATTCAGCAGGGCCCGTGGTCTAGCGGCTAGGATGCCCGCCTCACACGCGGGAGAGGGAGCCTCCAGGCCAGCCCCCGAGGTCGGGGGTTCGAGTCCCCCCGGGCCCACCTCGTTCTGCGGCCGAGGCTAAGCTTATATAAGGCCAGGGCGACACTGACAACGCCATGCCGGTGACCGTGAGCGACACCCAGGAGTTCCTTAGGCTAGCTGAGGTGGCCAGGGAGTGCAGGGTCAAGCGCCTCGGCGACGAGGTCAAGCTCAAGCTGAGGCTCAGGAGGAGGCTCTACGTCATGAAGCTCCCCAGGGACGAGGCCGAGAAGGTGCTGAGCCAGCTTAAGTGCAAGACCATTGAGGTGTAGCGCAGGGTCACCCAACCCTCAGTTCTAGCTCCTCGCCGACCTTGGGGAAGTACGCCTCTAACCCTAGTTCCCTTTCACAGAACCTCTTTAGCAGCTCCCCAGTCTCCCTCTCTGCGTGGACTATCACGACCTTAGCCGCTGGGTCCGCCTCCCTCAAGACCCTCCTGAGGTCGCGCTTGCCGCAGTGCGAGGAGAAGTCGAACCAGTGGACCCTCGCCCTCACCCTGATGGGCCTCCCCTTACCAGTGTAAGTGCCTTCCTCGAGGATCTCCCTCCCGGGAGTGCCCCTGGACTGGTAGCTGACGAAGAAGACCGCGTTCCCGTCCTCCCTGTTGATGCGCTCTAGGTAGTAGACCGAGGCGCCGCCCTTGAGCATGCCGGCTGGCGAGATTATCAGGCAGGGCCTCCTCAGCACCTCCCTCCTCTCGTCCCAACCCCTTACCATCCTCGCCATCCTGTAGGCCCTCTCGAAGAGCGCGGGATCCCTGAGGAAGTGGGACTCGGCGAGGAGGGCGTCGCTGACCGTCCTGGCCATGCCGTCGACGTAGACTGGGTGCTCGAACCCGTGCCTCGCCAGCACGCACATTATCTCTTGAGCCCTCCCGACCGCGAACGCTGGCACTAGCACCTTGCCGCCGTTTTCGATGACCTCCCTGGCCCTCTCAACGAACTCCCTCTCGACGGCCTCCCTGCTCGGGTGGTCGAAGGCAGCGTAGGTGCCCTCGGTTATTATGATGTCAGCCTCCTTCACGCTTAGCCTGGCGGGGGAGAGGAGGCACGTCGCGTTGGTGTTGTAGTCCCCGGTGTACAGCACCGACGCGTCCCCGGAGCTAACCATCACCGACGCACTCCCCGGTATGTGCCCCGCGTTCGTGAACCTGAGGGTCAGGCTCCCCAGCTGCACCTCCTCACCGTACCTGACGATCACAGCGCTCTCGCGCATCCTCTTAAACTCCTCGAACTCGTAGGGGAGGTAGTAGCCGGACACCTTCAGGAAGTCCCTTATCAGGATCTCGCTCAGCGACAGCGTCATGCTCGTCGTGTAGAGTGGGGGCGCCACGCTGACGTAGAGTACGGGCGCCGCCCCAGAGTGGTCAAGGTGGGCGTGGGTTATGACGAGCGCGTCGATGAGCTTCGGAGGGTACGTCAGGGGGAATTGCGGCCCACCCTCCTCCTCGCTGAGCATAGCGCCGTAGTCCAGCATCACCCTACGCTCCGCCATCTCCAGCAGTATGGCTGACCTGCCGACCTCCTGCCCCCCGCCCAGCACCCTGACCGTGACCCTGGCCATCCGCCGCACCGGATCCGCTCGCCCTCTAGTAGCTCGGGGCTCTTAATAACCTTACGCTCTCACGGCTCGTGCCAGGGAGCGACCATGAGAGGCGCGCCTCGCGCCCTCGCCCTCGTGGGCGGCTTGGTCAGGTGCCTGTAGGCCCTCGAGGAGGCAGCGTACAGGCCGGGCTCCAGCAGCCTGGGCACCGCCACTGAGACCCTTGAGAGGCTCCTAGCCCTGAGGCCGCACTTAGGGCACTTGTAGCCCTTGCCCCTCCCGGCCGACTTCATCCTCCTCCCGCATGCTGGACACCGAGGGTTGACCTCGCGCACAGCAGGCTTAGCGCTCAGCACTCTGAGCCTCTCGACGTTTATGCACATCTCGTAGCGCCTGGAGGGCGGCCTCACGCCGCCCCAGACCTCCACCTCGTCTCCCGGCCTGAGGAGCCTAGCCGCCCTGTTGAGGCGGCCGGTCTCCGAGTACACCATGCAGGTGATTGCGCCCGTCCCGTCGCTCACGACGAACCTCACGTGCCCCCCAGGCCCCACCTCGGCGCCCCTCACCACGACGCCGCGGACGCCAACTGAGTCGTAGGGCCTCAGCTCGCGCACGGGCTTGATGTGGCTCAGGTGCGCGTCAGTGCCCTGGTTGGTCCTAAATATGAGCCACCTATCCACCGGCTCGCCAGTCCTTATCACGTCGAGCGCCGTGAGCAGCGCTCTGGGGTCGTCCCCCCGCACGCCGAAGAGCACAGGGTCCGGCCCCCTGGGCGCCACGAGGACCCTGCCCGTCTCGTAGTCAACGTTGCCGAACGTCAGCCCCCTGGTCAGCCTGTCGAACT
>Ga0190313_1001883_pt1 | contig 10810 bp, 13 predicted proteins | sample 4870071011_MG_FD_169989 | JGI IMG/M metagenome (GOLD analysis project Ga0190313, IMG submission 169989) | Hydrothermal vent sediment bacterial communities from Southern Trench, Guaymas Basin, Mexico - 4870-07-10-11_MG | ecosystem: Environmental > Aquatic > Marine > Hydrothermal vents > Sediment ...
CTACGATGACTCAGCGCAGAAAACAGTGAAAGGTCTTCAAATAATGAAGAACCGTGGAAAAGATTACTACGGAATAAGTAATGGAAAAGAAACAATCTACTCTAAAAAACTGAGCCAGTTAAAACTTGAAGGCAAGAACGTGATAGGGCATTGCCTTCATGCAATGGTTTCAGTAGTCCCACAGCCTCTGAAAGCAAAAGGCTTCTTAGTCGCTAACTGCGAGATTTATAATTGGAAAAAAATAAGTAAAAAATACAAGTATGACGCGTGTAATGATTCAGAAGCTCTGCTTAAGTTGCTTGATGAAAAAGAGTTAAAAGCTTTAAAAGAACTTGACGGAGTGTATGCTTTTTGTTATTGGAAAAACAACAAAGTAGTGTTATGCCGTGACATAATTGGAATAAAACCCTTATGGTATTCATATGATGAGAAGACAGGAAGGTTTTGTTTTGCATCTGAAAAGAAAGCACTTGAACAGCAGGGGGTAAAAAGAATAGTAGAACTTAATCCTAGAAAGATACTCATTTATGATACTAAAACAAAGAAAATAAGTTTTAGAAAAAGAAGGTTCTTCACTACAAAGCCAGAAGTAAAGGAAAGCGAAGAAAAGATAGTAAACAAGCTTAAGAGCTTAATTATTGAAAGCGTTAAGAAGAGAATAAGTAACCAAAAGACAGGGCTTCTTTTCTCATCAGGGATAGATTCTCTCATAATAGCTAAAGTGCTTAAAGACCTTGGAATAGAGTTTACTTGTTATGTTGCAGGATTTCCTGGTTCAAGAGACGTTGAAGCAGCTGAAAAAGCAGCAAAAGAATTAAGGTTAAAACTAAAAGTTAAAGAGCTTTCACTTCAAGAAGTTGAAGAACTGTTAAAAGAAGTAATTCCTTTAATAGAAGATAATAATGTTGTAAAAGCAGGAGTAGCGGCAACTCTTTTTGCAGCAGCTAAAAAAATGAAAGAAGATGGAGTGAAAGTGTGCTTTTCAGGGTCAGGAGCAGATGAGTTGTTTGCTGGTTACGAAAGACACAAAAAGAGTTATGATGTAAACAAGGAGTGCTTGTCAAGCATTAGGAAGTTCTATGAAGTAAACGCTTACCGGGATGACGTAATAACAATGAATAATAATATTGAACTAAGAGTACCTTTCCTTGACATCAAGCTTGTCAGGTACGCGTTAAGAATTCCTTCAAGCATGAAAATCAGTAATGGCCAGTCAAAATACGTGTTGAGGAAGGTTGCTGAAAGCCTTGGAATACCAAAACACTTGATAAGGGAAAAGAAAGCAGCACAATACGGAAGCAGGGTTGACTGGGCTATTCAAAAGCTTGCTAAAAAGCAAGGAAAAACAAAAGCAGACTACCTGAGGCAGTTTTATGATTCAGGGAACGTTAAACTTGGAGTGCTGTTCAGTTCAGGCAAGGACAGTTGTCTTGCAATGGAAGTAATGATGAAACAAAACTATGACGTGAAGTGTTTGATAACAATAAAAAGCAAAAATCCTCACTCTTACATGTTTCACACTCCTAACATTCATCTAACAGAATTACAAGCAAAAGCCATGAACCTTCCAATAATAATCCAAGATACTAAAGGTGAAAAAGAAAAAGAACTAAAAGACCTGAAAAAAGCGATTAAGAAAGCAATAGAAGAGTATGAAATTGAAGGAATAGTCACTGGAGCATTATATTCTACTTACCAAAGAGACAGAATAGAAAAAATCTGCGACGAGCTTGGATTAAAATGTTTTGCACCACTATGGCATATGGATCAAGAAAAAGAAATGCGTAGAGTAGTGAAAAACTATAAAATCATATTCACTTCAATTTCAGCTTATGGACTTGATGAGTCATGGCTTGGTAGAAGGATAACTGAAAAAGACGTGGAAGAACTTGTAAAACTTAATAAAAAATACGGCATAAACGTTGCTGGAGAAGGAGGAGAGTTTGAAAGCTTAGTGCTTGACGCTCCTTTCTTCAACAAAGAAATAAGAATACTTGACTATGAAATAATTAAAGAAAATGAATTCACTGCAAGAATGGTGATTAAAAAAGCAGAATTAGCAAGAAAACAAGTATTAAAAACCAAAAATACTTCTTAATAGGTATGATAAAAACAGGAATAAGTGAGTTTGACGAGTTAATTGGAGGCGGAATCCAAGCAGGATTCGTTATCTTAATAGAAGGGCCTGTTGGAAGTGGGAAAAGCTTCTTAATAAATCATCTTGCAATGAACGCGATAAAACAAAACCTGAAAATGGTCTACGTCTGCAGCAACTCAAGAATAGGCTATCTAAAAGAGTTCTTTGAAAAAGAAGGAGCAGACGTACTATTTGTTGATTTTTACTCATGGAAAATAAGAGAAACAATCCCAGGAACCATTGGTATAACAACACTTTCAAATATCGCTGAATGCTTAGAAGCAATCAAAAAAGCATGTGAAGAAAAACAACCAAACCTGCTTTTGTTTGACAGCCTAAGTGATGTGATTTTATATAATGATCAAAATGAATTTTTCAAGTGCTTATCAAATTTAGTTGCTTTCCTAAAAAGCAAAAGAATAACTACGGTCATGGTTATTGAAAAGGACCTCCATGATGACAAAGTAATATCACTGGCAGAATACTTAAGTGACGGCGTGATAGAAACAAGAATAAACGAAAGTGAAAGACAATTAAGAGTGCTTAAAATGCTTGGAACAAGCATTCCTTTAAAATGGATTACTTATGAACTAACCCCTGAAGGAATAAAGCTAATTGAACAGAGGAAAAAAGAGATACAACAAGAAATAAAAAAAGCAGAAAAGAGAATAAGACAAACCTCATAATTTTATTTTTTTAAGTAAACAGTGGTTGTTGGGAAAGGAATGTTTATCTTCTCTTTCTTAAACCTCTTTAACAAGTTTTTCTTGAACTTGCTTTCAATCCTCCACCTGTCAGTGAAATCTTTTATCCTAAAGATTACTGTGAAATTCAAAGAATACTCGCCAAAATCACTGAACCTCACTATTGGTTTAAAGTCTTTTACTATCCCTTCGTCAGTTTTCCTGAGTTTTTCAACCTCCTCCTTAAGTATCTTTTCAACCTTATCAACGTCACTGTTATAATCTACTCCTATTGAAAAAATCAAAGAAGTTTCTTTCCTAGGTAAAGAATAGTTATAAATAATCATTTCAGAAAGCTTTGTATTAGGAATAACCACCAAGTAATTGGAAAGAGTTCTAATTCTAGTGGTCCTCCAGCCAATGCTTTCAATAAAACCTTCCTCGCCTGATTCAAGCCTTACATAATCACCAACCCTTATTGGCTTGTCAGCAAGCAAGTAAAACCCTGCAAAGAAAGAAGAAAGAGTATTCTGTAAAGCCAAAGCAACTGCAAGACCAGCTATTCCAAGTCCTGCTAACAATGCTGTAACATCATAGCCAAAGATCGAGAGGATTATTGATATTGCTGCAAAATAAACAAAAGCCCTGAAAACATTTCTTATCACTGGAAGAATCTGCTTGTCAACTTCTGGTCTTTGAACAACCCTCATCAAAGCAAAAGATATTATGAGGTTAAAAGATTCAATTGTAAGCTTAGCGCCTATCAAAACATAAACAACTTTAAACAACAAGTCAACAAGATGATAATAAGCTGAAAAGCTTGGAAGAAAACTAAAACCAACATGCAAGCCAATAACAATAGCAAGCAAAGTTATTGGAAACTGAGTGTTTCTTATAAAAATATCATCAGCCTGCGTCTTAGTCTTCGCAGCTGCTTTTTTCAAAGCTGAAAAGATAACTACATTAAGAACCTTAACAACTGCAAACACTCCAATTACTATCAGTATCAACGTCACTGCTTCTTCAACAGTCAACCCAAAAATCATGAACAAACCACCGTAAAAAACAACACCAAAGGCATTAAAAAAACTAACTGTTTAATCCTGCTTTACCGCAATGGTTTCCTTGCAGTTAGGATTACTGTTTTCACGTCAACAAGACAATCAACGCTGCCGTTGTTTACTACTCTCATGTTATGCTCTTTCCTGAGCTCATCGCTTTTCAGGTAAATGCTCAGTATTTTCTCCTGCTTTTTTAAAGGCACGCAGCTGTTCTCAAGCCAGTTTCTAACGCTTTTCTGCTTGAGAACATGGAAAGATTCATCAATTACTTCAAAACCAGCTTTTTCAACAAGTCTTCTAAGACTCTTCTCAGTAAACAGGATTCTTTTCTCTTTTAACCTGAATATTTTTTTATAGTACTTTACTGTGTCTTGTGATGGAGGTATTCCTTCAGAAATGACGAACAAGCTTCCTGGTTTAAGAGCATAAAGACATTGCCTTAGCGCTTTTTTTGTTCCTCTTGTAATGTGATGAAGCACAGACCTCATAAAAGCCTTGTTAAAAAACTCTTCTTGAAAAAGAGGTTTTCTAATATCCCATAACACAAAAGCCTTGTTATCTCCCCAGTTTCCTTGAGCAAGCATATGAGGAGAAATATCCACTCCTATTACTTGTTTTGCAACAACTGCTGCTGCGTCAGCTACTTTTCCAGTGCCAGTTCCCACGTCAAGCACAATGTCATCAGGCTTCAAGCAGGCTTTTCTTATAAAACAATCCATGTATTGCTTGTCATTAACCCATTCAAGGTTGTTGAACTTTTCAGCTCTTTTCTGCCAAAACCTTACTGCTCTCATTAAAACCTTCTTAAAACAAAACCAGTTTAAAAAATAAACGTATATAACTTCGACGATTGATGAAAAAAGGTCTTGTTTTAAAAACTTTAAAGCAGTAAGTAATATTCATGATAAGAAAAAAACCAAAAGTCAATTCTTACAAAGCTGAAAGACTTCTTAATTATACAATAAGTCATGGCATGAAAGGATTTTGGGCTGCAAGAAACTACAGGAAAGCAATAAAAATAGCTGATGAAAGAGTTCTTGAAATGCTTGAAAGAACAATAAAAAAAGAAAAAGACCTTAATGAAAAAACAAAACAAAAACTAATAGAACTAGTGAAAATCAGAAGAAACGAACTTGAAAACAAAACAAGAAGAGTAAACCTACGTGACTTAATGAACGCAATGCGTACTGGGAAAATGCCTGACGCTGACTATTATGCAAGAGTGGCAAAAGCAAGAGGACTCTCTTTAGCGCAAGTAAAAGATATAAAAGCCATGATTAAAAAAAACCAAATAACAAAAAAAGAACTTGAAAAAATAATAAAAAATGAAAAATCAGAAAGGATTAAAAAAGCTCTTCAAAAAGCTGCTGAAAAATGGTTATGAATTCAGTACTCCTCACACTTCAATTGGAAGTAAGCCTTTGGATGACCGCATGAAGGGCATGCTTCTGGTGGTTCTTCACCCTCATGAACGTACCCGCATTTCCTGCAAACCCAATACACTTTCTTCTCTTTCTTGAAAACAGTCCCTGCTTCTACTTGCTCCAACAGCTTCTTGTACCTTTCTTCATGATGCTGTTCAGCTCTTGCAATGGCCCTCAGCCTTGCAGCTATTTCAGGAAAACCTTCCCTCTCAGCCACGTCAGCAAATTCAGGGTACATTTTCGTGTACTCATAGTTTTCCCCAGCTATCGCTGCTTTCAAGTTCTCTGCAGTACTTCCAAGCACTACTGGAACAGGAGACTCTACCCTCAAGTCCACTTCCTCACCAGACTTCTTCAGCAACTCATTTAAAAGCCTGAATAACCATTTAGCATGCTCTCTTTCATTATCAGCAGTCACTTCAAACACTTCTGCTATCTGTTCGTATCCTTCTTTCTTAGCAATCTTAGCATAGAAAGAATAACGATTCCTCGCCATGCTTTCTCCAATGAACGCTTTTGCAAGGTTCTCAATAGTTTCTTTCATCATACCACCTCTTTGAAGTAAATAAGTAATAATCATTAAAAAACATCTAATAAAGGATAAGTATCAACTATTTTTTACCAAATTAGTAAAATAATCATAAAAACAAGTAAAAGAGGCAAAGCCTCTCTTTCACATCTGGTTTAAAATCCTAGTTTTTCTGTCAACCTGCTCAAATGGCCTGTAAAATGTAGCACAGCTATAATAACTACTATTACAGCAACTACAACAGCTCCAATTACTTGTGGATTTGAAGCTAATGCTGACAAATCAGTCATTTCCCCACCTCCAAATTTAGATGTATGAAATAATATTTTCATACATATGTAACAATTAATTATAAAGTTTTCTACTTAAAAAGACTTTCGGCTAGCTCGCTTTTTAAAAATATCATTCATCTCTTTTATTGCTTTTTCAACTTGGTTTTTGGTTATCTGCCATGCTTTTTCAATAGAAACAGAATAATAAATATACTTCAACCTTTTTCCTTCAGTTATTACTCTCCTCTTTATCAACTTTTTCTCTAAAAGAACTTTTATATACTTTCTAATGGTTCTTTCAGTTACATTCATTTGTTTTTTAATTTGGTTTATTGTAAGTTTTTTATTTAAAAGTAATTTGTAAAGTTTAATTTCTGTACTCTTAAAACCTAAAAACAAGAAAAAAGTGTCAAGTATCTTTTCTGGGTTATGTTTCTTTTTCAAATCAACTTTAAACTCTGCTAACTTGTCAATTTTTAACATCATAATATTATTAACTTTTTCTATTATTTAATTCATATGTATGAAAATTATCAAACCCTATTATTAAAAAGCTTGTTTAAAAGGTTTACTTCTTGGAACAAACCTGACTCTTGGCCTTCCTTGCCCTGTTTTTGCTTTCATGTACTTGCTGAACTCACAGCAGCAGTTTTCAATGTTTGAAAGTGAAATCCTTTTAATCGGGTAATCTTTCCAGTAGTAATGCAAGAACTTGAAGTCAAGCCCAAACTCTTCAAAGTACTTGAACTGATTATCACGAAGGAATATCATGGCGTCAAGCTCGTCTTTTGCCTTAAGATCAGGCCAGATGAACCTAAGGCCTCTCTTGCAGCCGTTCCCAGCAACAGCCCAGTCACCGTCCTCGCTGAAAGGAACAATTTTGTTATAAGTCAGGTCAAGAAGTATCTGGTAGCCAAGGAAATCACCTATTCCTGGAACGCTTGATATTACTTCAAAACACTCTTGCATTGAATCAGCATGAGTAACCTCATCGTACAAGTCATCAAGGTTCCTGAACACGTGGTCTATTACTTCCACTATGTTAACGTACTTGTAAGGAGAGCCAGCGAACTTCTGGCCAGTGACTATGAAAGCAGAAGTGAATATCTTCATGCCTTTATTCTTCATCATAGTTAGCTTCTCAAGCAGTTTGCCCTTATCATACTCGTCGATTGTTTGAAAGCCGATGAAGCCAAAAGTCTCTGTCCGGTTAAACAACCTGTACACGAAAACGTTGAAGAACTGTTCCTTCTTACTGCCTTTGTTAAAAATGTGGTCGAACAAGTAGTAAGTGCCAGGGTCAAGTATCCTGTAAACGTTAGTGAACTTGTACTTCTTAAGTATTTCATCATTCGTCCATTCTTCTCTTGGAAGCTTCAGGATATTCCTCCTGTACCAAATCTCCTGCCTCTCTGTGACAAACCAGTAAAACATCCTCAGGTTTTCCTCAGCATCCTCAAAACGCATGAACTAATTTAAAGAAATGCAAGGATATAATGCTAACGAAAAAAGAACAAAATCAACGTTAATGTCTTCTCATAATCCACTGCAAGGCTGCTCTGCAGTCACAGCTTCATCAAACACTTTTCCATCTTATAGCACAGTAGTTACAAGTATAACTATTTTTACTCATCTACAAATATTTCTCTTTTTAATAAAACACTAATCAATTGGGTCACTTTATCTGCTATCTCTTCTTTACTTTCTTTACATTCCTTAGAAAGCTTTTCAATAACATACTCTACTGACTTTAAATCTATCTCGTCTAATAACTTTTTACCTTCCTCTTTAACGACTATAATTGACCCAGGAACACCCATTATATATCCAAAACTTTCTTTTCTAACTCTTAATCTCGGATTATACTTTATCATTCATCCTCACATCCAACCAGATAATCCACATTATAAATCCTGTCATTCGTGCGGGGATCAGAAAAATAACAGCCACCTTCACAATCTTTAAAATAAGGGCATTTCTTGCATTTATCACATAGCCAATCAAACTTTCTAAATTCTTTCAAAGTTTCTGAATTCCAAATCTCTGTTAGAGACTCTTTAAAAATATTTCCAACAACCATTTCAGTAGTCGGACAGATTTTAACATCCCCATTAGGAGTTATAGCACAAAAAGAAAACCCTGCGTTGCATTTATGAACTAAATCTTTATACTCCTTACCTAGAACACATAAAGGTACCATATCAGCAAATGATATATTAACTTTAAAATCCTGGCTGGCTTTCTTCATTAATTCTGCTAACTCTTTAATATCACTTTTCGACAAAGCAAGATCATTGTATTTTTTTCCTGAACCAGATTCAAAAAATCTATTTACAGCTATATTTTGAACATCAAATTTTTCTACAAAAAACTTAATATATTCATATATTTCTCTATAATTGCTTTTGATAGCGGTGAAATTTAAAGTTACTGGGATTCCTTTTTCTCTGATCTTTTTAAGAGATTCAATTGTTTTGAACCAGGCCCCCTTTACTTGAACTATGCTATCATGCTTCTCAGGATTACATGAATGAATTGAAATGCCTATCCCTGAATCAGTTTCCTTAATCACATCTATAATTTTCTCACTTATATTATAACAATTTGAAACTATTCCTGTAAATAACCCTATATCATAAGCATATTCAAAAAGTTCTTTAAGATAAGGATAAAGAGTTGGCTCACCTCCAAAAAAGTTAACTTCAAACACATCCGCTTCTCTTAACCTATCAAGAATTTCTTTATGATGTTCTAAAGAATAAAAATTCTCAGCTTTTCTTTCTCCAGCATAACAAAATTTACATTTCAAATTACAATTATTAGTCACCTCAAAATTAACATACAAGGGAGCTTTTAAGTTAATCATTTCATTAACTTTAAGCTTCTTTTCAAATGCAAAAGAAATTCCCAGCCCCCCTCAACACTTACCAGTCGGCGCACATTTACAATGACAACCAAGACATTTTTTCTTATCACTCATATGTACAGGCAAATCAGAAGATAAGTCTAATTCTTCAATTTTGAAATGGTCAAGAATCCCAAACATACCATCTATTTCACTAATGGATTTCATGCCATCACCCCAATTATATTTTATTACTACTTATTTATAAAACCTCCTAAAATAGCCCCTTATAAAATATTTAATTTAATGCTGCTCTGCACTCACAGCAAGAGGACAACTGATGATCTGCTTCTAACCTCTATTTAATAGCATAAGACCTAATATTCAAACCACCACAAATTTTTATTTCTTCAACATCCTCACAGCAGTGCATAATGGGATCTCTTCTTTTTTGGAAACCTGTATTGCTTCTTCTACCCTGCTCCAAGAACCAAGTTCAGAATAAGCCCATGCTAAAGCAAAAGGCGGGCAGTAAAGCTTTTCTCTCTCCCATAACTCAAGAGCCTTGTCAGCAAGTTCAGGAAACTCTTCTTCCAACTCTTTCCTAAGAACTTCCTTCATAAACACACCCCCTCCTAGCTGCTCTGCAGTAACCTGCTTTATCTTCGTTTTCAGGATACAAAATTTGATCATCCCTTCTAAAATTAATTTTAAGAACCAACATTTCCAAGCTTTCATTTGAAAGATTTGTAAAACTGTGTTTTTCACCTACGTCAACAAAAAGAAGATCCCTTTCAGAGAGTTCAAATACTTTACCTTCAATTTCTGCCCTCACATTACCCCTTGTTATATAAAATATTTCAGAAGTATAGTGATGAGCATGGGGAGGGATCCTTCCTCCAGGAGGTATGATAACATACTGAATTAAATTAACAGATGGGGGTATGTTTTCCAATAACACTCTCTTTTGATAATTCATCTCTCCTTTTCCTTTAATCCATTTGCTTTCATCACTTTTAAAAATTTTCACCTATCCTCACCCACCGTACGAGCTACGCACTCACAGACAAGAGCACAGCTAATGATCTGCGGCTAATTTCATTAGCTATTTCAATTTTTTAAGCTTTCTCTCGATTTCTCTCATCTTCTTCTCAGCATATTCTCTAGCCTCTGGAAGCATGAAAGAAGCTTCTAAATCTCTACGTAACTTCTGTAAGGCTTTCTCCAGTCCTAGGATTTTCACAAGTAATTCAAACCTACCAAAATGAGCCATGTTATCAGCTGATGCTACTATTTTTGCTTCTATTGTTTTTGGTTCAGGTGGTTTTCTTGTTCTATGAGTCTTAATGCAATGGACAATTTTGCTTATTTTCTCTTTGCTCATGTTAATAGAATTAAGAAATTCTTCTGCTTCTTTCGCAGAAGCAACTTCATGAGCTCTCCCCTTATAACCACCAACGGGATGTACTATGTCATGGAGCCACGCAGCAATCTCAACTACTTCCTCATCAGCTTCAGGATAGAAAGAGCAAAGCCACTTACTATGAGCAACAACTAATTTAACATGATGTTTAATAAACCAATCTGGAAGATTTTTCTTCACAAAACCCTTAACTTTTCTAATATCCTTTCTCATCAGTAAAATTAAGAACTTGGCTATTTAAAAATTAGTGCTGCTCTGCACTCAAGATCTTCTTCATACAGCCATGCAGCTGTCTGTCAGCCTGGTGTCGTCATCGCAGCTGGTTAGTTTATTGTTTTAAAGGTTTAAAATCTTAAGGTCACTTTAGCATTTTTAGAAATTCTTTCTTTGGTATTTCTGATCTTTTTATTATATCATTTAAAGTGCCGTAAGCTAA
>Ga0190313_1001884_pt1 | contig 10806 bp, 11 predicted proteins | sample 4870071011_MG_FD_169989 | JGI IMG/M metagenome (GOLD analysis project Ga0190313, IMG submission 169989) | Hydrothermal vent sediment bacterial communities from Southern Trench, Guaymas Basin, Mexico - 4870-07-10-11_MG | ecosystem: Environmental > Aquatic > Marine > Hydrothermal vents > Sediment ...
TTTTTGCACAGTTTCTGCACAGCCTCAAAGATTCGTGCCGTTTTTGTCTTATGTTTCGTCTGTTGTGGCTTGTTTGAGCAGGAAAGTTCTTGCACATTCTGCACAGTTTTTGCACAGTGTGAATTGTTTTGCACGTGCATGATTGGGAAGGGCCTCATCTGTTGGGTTTTTGTGTTTCTGTTGCCTCTAGCCTTCTGTGTTGGATTCAATTTCTAAACGCTGAACAAGCTATTGCTCTATGTTCTGGCCCCTAAATCGAGCCTACAGAAACGGAATTGCGACATATGCTATGCGAGGCTAGGGCTTGGAGAGCACTATTCTTTGTCCTCCGAAACATGTTTGATGATTTCAATGGGAGGATAAGGAGGCCACCCGCAGACCCACTAAATGCGCTGATTAGCTATCTTAATGGGCTCCTCTATGCTCAGTGTCTCCACGCTATTCTCCTTGTCGGTCTGGATCCAATGATTAGTTTTGTCCATGAGCCATCTCCAAAGAGGAGGTTTAGTCTTCCTCTGGACATCAAGGATATCTTCATGCCATACATAACCATTCGTCTAGCAGTCAAGTTGAGGAAGAGAATGGGCAAAAACTGCTTTCATTTCACAGAGAGAAGGGGGAGAAGGGCTTGCTACCTCAATAGAAGGGGGAGAACGATTGTTGTTAGGGAGTTTAGAAAGGCTATGAGGAGCAGGATTAGGGGAGAGAGGACATACAATATTATTGTTAGAGAAGTAGAAAATCTAGGCAAATGCATTGTTAGTGGTGGAAGGCATGAGTATAGGGCGTGGAGACTATAGCAGAATCCTAAACACGATCCCGAGAAAGGAGGGAACAGAAAAGATAATATCGGCATTCTTCGACACCGATGAGGACATGATAATAAGGGCACCTGCAGGGAGCGGAAAAACGTTTGTGGCGGTGGCATATGCAATAGCAAAAGCAACCGAGGAAAAGAGAACCGTAATATTTTTTAGGACAAGGGCAGAACTCGAAAATGCTTTGGGGATAGCAAAAACAATTATTGATAATGCCAACATTGAGCTTGAGGCTGGAGCGATAATCCCTGTCGCTGGTAGGGAGGCATTATGCCCCTTTGGTTCAAGAGGCTTTGAGGGTCTTCCAGACTTCGCAAAATCCCTATACTGCCTAGTTATGGAATGTCCAGTAAGATTTAGGAGGATTCTTGAGCCACCAAAATTATACACGAGTCTAAGGGATTTTGTTAGCTATATTATGGGGTACAAGGCCTGTGCATATCATACCTTGCTTAGACTTGCCAAGAACGCTAGGGTCGTTTTTGCTACACATCCTTTCCTTACTCAGGATGAGTTGTTTAGGCATCTTGGAGATGTCGACACTGCCATTGTTGATGAGGCACACGCGTTGAACATAGTTACATACTCCATATCGAGGGAGAAATATGAGAGAGGAAGATCTATCGCTGAGGAGGTTTCTAGGATTATCAGAGAGGCCGAAGAGAGGGGTGAGACTGGTGCAGTTAAACGCTGGATTTTGGAGAACTGGGCTTTTGAGAGGAAAAAGATACTCCTATATGAGGAATACAAGTTCTTTAGGTCTCGTCAGGGAGAATTGGTCTTCGTTGGAGATGAGATGATTAAGGTTTTGCCTCCAAGGACACTTCTGGAAATGAGGCGAAACCGTGTTAGAAGGTTTGTTGTTATGTCCGCCACACTATACCCAATCGGGATGATAAAGAAGCTCTGGGGAATAAGAAAGGCTGTGATTGTCGGCAAGCTCATACAGAGGACAAAGAATAGGCTTTATGTAGGCCTTGTGCTTCCGGGAATAACAACAAAGCTCCAAAGGAGGGATAAAAGGCTCTATAGGGCTATTGCTGGTCTGATAAAGTACATCCATAGGATCGCGCCAGACAAACTAATAGTTGTCTTCTGTGTATCAAAGGAGTTCGCAAAATACATCGCAGAAATCCTAAACAAGGAGGTAATATCGGACCCGAACCAGATAAGAAGCACCGAGGAGAACCTAATAATTACATATGCCAGGGGAAAGCTTTCCGAGGGGATAGACGCTATAGGAGGTAGAAACCCAGACGTCGTCATTGCTGTGGGGCTCCCATACCCAGCGGTGGATAAGAAGTTCCTAAGGATAACTGGAAAGGTTGCGGAAATGATCGGGGTTGACAGGAATCAGTTTGTTAGAGACTACATGAATAGCGAGATGATTGGGGCTCTGGTGCAGCTGTTGGGTAGGGCTGGTAGGAGGAAGAAAGGGTTATGTATGGTTATTGATGAGAGAGTCGTAATATTTCCAGATATCCCATTCGTCACGAATACCCTAAGCCTTAAGGATGTTATCAGAAGGTTCTTTGGTGGGTAGTATGGATTTTGGGGTTTTTGACCCATCAGAATTTGTCTATGGCATGCTGTGGGGCATAGCCCTAAACCCAGCACTAATGATAGTCATATGGTTCTTCCTACTAATCCTAGGATATTGCTGGAGTGGACTGAGAAACCTGGTTAGGATACTGCTGTTCCCAGGAATGCTGATACATATGGCGTCACACATGCTCTTTGCGAGGCTAAAGGGGATGAAGATGAGGTTCATAGCAATGTTCAGGATAGGCTGGGAAAGAAGCGTCTTGGGCGTGATTCTCACGAAGGAACATCCAGTATGGATATTCATATTCGCGATGTTCCCCGCGCTGGTGGCGATACCACTATACATTATATTCTTGAATATGGCAATACTGTTTAGAGCACAGACGATATTCGCAATGTTGTTTCTGTGGCTAGCAGTAAGCATATTCATCGAGGGAATACCAAGCATAGAGGACATGGGAATGGTGCTGAAGGCATCAATATACTACGAGCCACTAAGCATAATATTCCTAGCACTAACACCAATAGTATTCGCACTAAACACATACGGATTCGGAATGAATATTGGGATATACATAACACTATCCTATGTCATAGCCATAATGTTCCTGTCACTGGTATGCAGGAGGGAAAGGGTTGAGGTATATGGCGCATAGAATCGCGATTCTGGATCCAGAAACACTCAAAAAGATACTGATAATGGGGGCGTTCAGCAAAGAAGAGGCAAAAAGAATGGGAATAACACAGGACATCCTAGAGACACTACACAGATACGGACTATTGAAACAACTAGGAAAAATCTACGTGACAAACAGGGAGGCCATAGAGAAGCTAATAGAGGAGTATGGAAAACTGAGGACAATCATCGAGGGGACAAAGAGAGTGCCAACACTAGAGATAAGCGAAAAGAAAGCAGCAAAGCTCGGAGAAATAGGAATAAAGAACATCCACATAATATACTTCCACCCACAACACGGACCAATGCTACTCTGCTCAATGAGGTATACAAAATTTGCGAGACTCCTAATGGAGAACCCAGAGATACCAGTAACACTATCAACAATAAGCAGAAGAGCCGAGGAGGTAAAAATAGGAGATACAAGACTAGTAATAAGAACATTCACAACAAAGTATCACGGAAGAGAACTAACGCACATCCTAGCGGCAGAAGTAACCACAGAATTTGATATGGAAAGAACAAAACGAATCTTGGAGAAAATGTGTCAGAATATCGCTAGAAGAGATATAGCTCTGGATCTAATTGGAGAGATTATAAGAAAATCTATCTAGGAGTCCAGACCTCTTTATATGGCAAGATGAGGCCCGCATAAGAACATATGCTTTTTAGCGAGATTTTAAATATTAAATTAGTTAGCTTTGGTGGCTTTAGTGGGAGAGAGAAGACTAATTACCATATTACGGTTTGGGTTTGAGGGTTATGCTCCAGTTCATATCCCAGAACATGTACCTGATGAACTCGTAAGCTTTCTTACACCTACCAGAAAATTTATGTTCCATGGGTATGCCCCCGTCGCTGGGAAATTTTCTTGCATATACATTGTTAGAGAGGGCGAATTCCTTTTCAGTATGAGTCCTAACTTTAAGAGAGATCTCAACAATAAAGTTGTTTCAGAGGAGCTTAGAAAAGTATTTAGTATACACAATTGTTCTCTGTCTGAAAAAGCTGAAATATCTAAGGATGATATTGATGTATGGTCGATATTCGATAATGTAAATAACAAAAGATATATCATTGTTGACGAGAAGGAGAGACTAGATGTTCATGCAGATCTATCACGAGAAATAACGTTGGCATTTTTTCTAGAAAAAGAAGAAGCCATATTTTTGGAGGATATAATGTTGCGGGAAATAATGACTAGACGCCCAGTAAGTGAAACAGTTTATGGGGGTGACATATTTATGACATGTATCGTGGGGAGAAACCCCATTATTAGTATCCCGAGAAGAGGTTTTGCATTTAGGTTCTACAGAGACAAGGATTATGATAAACTCCTCAAAATGCTTAAGAAATATCTTGATTCTACTGATTTGAATGAAGAACAAAGAAAGCTGAGGGAAGAACTTAGAAGGTCAAGAGAGCAGATGTTAGGTTCACGAAGTTATCTAATGAATACAAACGATTCTGAATAAGCCCACCACTCCCATATTAGCTCTACTTGAACTATTAAAATGATTTCACTGCAACTTATAATGCATTACCGTTCTTGTAAATATTATAAAAATTAATTTTTAAGAGACTTTCATAGATTTCTAGGCAAAGAAATCCCGCTATTATCTAAATTTGATCACTCGGCGTATATCTTTTAACTCAAATCCAGCTTCCAAAAGAACATAGACCGCAAGTGAGAAACGTGAACCAAGATTGCCCTGTGAGGGGGGATAATTGGCATCTTCTTGTATCGCTATCCATTTTAGAGTTGAGAGGAATTTATGAATCTCATCATATAGTTCACTAGAAAGCCCAGTAAAGTACTTCTTGAGAACTTGTCCAATAGGCATGCGGTCACGTATTAAACGCAGAATGGCATTTATGAGATATTCCTCAATGCAAGGAGACTGTTGTCTAAGCTTGATGAACCATCTTCCTAGCAAATCATGTGTTGGTATTTTAAGTATTATCTCATCATTATTTTTAAATATGCAAAACCATACATTAAAGTCATATTCTGTTTTTCCATTTGGAACCTCTATAAAAACTTTAAAATCGCCAAGATCCTCCACTAAAAAAAGTCTAAATTGGGTTCGAATATCCTTTATTCGAAAATGTTGTTCTAACCACTCACGAACATTAATAGAAGGCATCTGATTCATCAAATATGTCTTGTCAATATATTCCTTCCTTACAATAGCATTAAGTACCCTAGGTTCGTGTTCTTTTTCTCTCTTGCTTTTTCGCTTTAATGACTTTAGATCCAACAATACAGACATAACTTTATCCTCCAGCGGACATAATAGTATTGAAATCTTCCTCTGGAATTTCTCGCATAGCTCTTCCTTGCAATGAGCCAGCCCACTTTCTTTTGTTAACAATGAACTTTAATTTTGGAACTAAAGGCTTAAACTCGATTGGAGGATCAAATATCTTTATTAACTTTAGCCTTATCCTATTTGGATAGACTTCTGTTTTTCCTCGGGGTGAAACGAAAATTGGGGTTTCATCTCTGAATACTTCTGAAGTAGCCTCGAAGACACCAACTATTTGGGATGGAACTATTCTGTTATCTTCCCGATGTGAGATGACATATATGAGGAGTTTATCACCTTTCTTTACCCTTTTTATGACTTTATAATGTCTATCAGCGACCCCCCAAACTAATTTATCTTTAATTATTCCCCAATTCTCCTTAGTTGTAATACAAAGCCAATACGCCATACGAAGATCACCTAACGATCAATGATGATCGTAAAATAATATTTAAAAAGACAAGCAACAGTCATAAGATCTATCTACTAGAATCTTGACACTAACGAGCTTAAATTATTCTTGATTTTTGTATTATAGTAATGGGGCGAAAAATATGAGCATTAGAGGCGAAGAAAAAAGAAAATTACATTTAAAAGCTCAAGGTGACTGTCTTCAACTAGTGCGGAGTCTTCTTGAAGCCTTCTTAGAAGAAAGACCTTTCACAAGGTATGTATACTATGTCGAGGAATTACGGGATGGAAGAAGAATTTTTATACGGAGGCCAACGCGTAGATTCAATTTTGACTTTGAGATCTGGGTTGAGAGCCCGCAAAGAACGTATATGCCATCACATGATGAAATAATTAACGATCTAATGAAGAAAAAGAAGGAGAATCCTGATGCATTCAAAAAACTTATGAGTTTGATTACTAAAGTCTATAATTGTTTCGATCCTGAAGATATCTTGAAAGAAGTTGATTTCGAATTCCAAGCAGGTGAGAGCATAGAGTTCATACTTAAGGTATTGAAATGGATGTTTATTCTTGAGGATATATACTACTGGAATTACAGTCGCAGGGCAAAACTAATGGAGGAAATAAAGAAACAGATTGCCACTAGTAAAATAAACGATTTTATGTGGTAAAAGACTTATACCAATGCACTTATCGATACGGCTACAGAAATTCATGATAAAAATTCCTATGCTACTTATAGTATTATTTTGCTACTTTATAATTGGTATGCGTTGTAATTTTTGATGGTCATTAGTATGGCAAAAAATGAGCAAAGAAATGAAATTAAGATGCGGGAGATCACATATAGGATATATCAGATGTACGTCGAGCAATATGATCATATAACAATTGAAGACCAAAAAATTGATTTAAAACCTATACAGATCGATAGATTACAACCGACAACTGACGAGTTAACGGATGTATCAACAACAGTTTGGTCATTCCCAAAACGTGGTGCATGGGCTACACATAAAGGTGATTATAGGGGGAACTGGGCACCACAGATACCTAGAGCACTAATGCTTATGTACACAAAACCGGGAGATATTGTGGCGGATCCTATGGTTGGTAGTGGAACAACAGCTATAGAAGCGAAATTATTGGGTCGCAATTGTATTGCTGTTGATATAAGCTTTCCTGCTGTCATATTAACTTTACATAGGCTCTATTATCTAGAAAAATATATAGAGAAATTGGAGGAGTACATTAGTAAAAACAGGGTTGAGGGCTTCTGGGGAATTAATAAGGAGGATCTTAACCTTATCAAGAGAGCTTGGGTAAAAGTATATCATGGTGATGCTAGAAATCTCGACAAGATAGAAGACAATAGTGTTGATCTGATCGCCACGCATCCTCCATACTTTAATATAATTAAGTATAGTAAAAGCCGGAGGATCGAAGGTGACCTTTCAAAAGCTAAAAACCTACAAGAATACTTAGATTGGATGTATAAGATCGCGAAGGAATTTTACCGCATACTGAAACCTGGAAAATACTGTGCCATACTTATTGGGGATACTAGAACTAGAAAACATTATGTGCCTATATCCCATTATGTGCTAGATGTTTTCCTAAAGGCAGGATTCATACTCAAAGAAGAGGTAATAAAGATACAGCATAAAATGAAAACCACAAGAGAAGTATGGTCGAGGGCTAGTTCAAGAGATTTCTTGCTTATTTATCATGAAAAATTATTTATCTTTAGGAAACCAGAAAGCGAAGACGAATACAAAAAATATAAGTACAGTAGCCTTTGCTGGAAGAAAAAGGCTGATAATAATGGTTAGGTATGATGTGCTGGGATTTAATTCGCTTGAAGAATTTAAAGAATATTTCCTTAGAACATTACTACCAACAAACAAAACTTTTGAATACTTCGTAGACTGGAATAAAGTACGAGAAAACGTTGAAAGATTTAAGTTCGAAATACATTTGTTTGATTCCTTAGCTCGCGAAGCAAATTACGAAAAGCGTTGCAATCTTTTCAGAGAATTATTATTAAAGTATCCTAGCGCCGTTAAAGTAATACCTATGATTATCGCCATTCGGGAGAGAAGTTTGGAAGTTTTAGACCTTGTTGATGGTGCGCTAAAGATTCTTCAAATTTCCTTCTCCGTAAGTAAGGTTCAGGAAAATATCGATCAAATTGTATACTTTGCGGATAAATCGGGTATTATAAAGCTTTTTGATGATGTCAAAAATCTATATGATTACTTGATCGGTGTAGAAGTTGGTTTGGACACAAATGCCAGAAAAAATAGGAGTGGAGATATATTTGAGAAACTGGTAGATTCTATTTTAGCATCTAAAATCCCTACAATCACGCCCAAACCCAATATCACATATAAAAGGCAAATTCCGTTATCAAGCTTTGGTCTAAATATTCCTAAAAAAGTTGACTTTGTGATATATGCTAATGATGTACCGAGGGTCATCATTGAGACAAATTTCTACAATATAACGGGAAGCAAACCAGAAGAAATAGTCAAGTCATATATTCATCTCCAAAATGAACTTCGACGGAGAGGCTATAATTTTATATGGGTTACAGATGGGCCTGCATGGAGAAAAATGAGAAGGTCTTTAGATTATGCGATAAGAAATATAGATTTCCTTCTGAATTTTAGACTACTAAAAGAAAAAATAGATAAGATAATAAAGATCTTATTAGTGGCTAACTGAAAAATCTTTATGGTTACCCTATAGCACATATGTACCAACAATAACATTTTGATGACGTCTTCTACCGAATAGATTAAATTTTTGCATGTACTGTTATATTTTAAACAAATCAAGTATTCAACACGAAATCTAATAACCATCTTAATATTGCAAACAATTTTAAAAGCTGTTTTTATTATTTCAATGGGATATATTTTAATAGGGGGCATAGAATTGCGCTATAGCACGAATATATTTCCTATAATCATTGAGGACTTAAGCGATCTGTTCTTCCTAGAGATACCCCACGAGGTATTGAGTGTATCGACCACAAGGATTATTCGGGATCTCAGAGTGGCTCTCATGAGCAGTGGGCAACTGCCTCAAGATCTGAGTGTTGGCAGAACTCTTGATGGGAATCTAGTAATTTTTTCTTCGAGTGAAGATTCTATTAGAGATCTTCTGCGGGATGAATTTAAAATACTTTTGGAAGACACTATGGATATAGAGTTATTGTTAGATAGGTTAATAAAGCTTCGTGATATTTCTTTAGAAGACCAATACCGTATATTGTATGGTGTTGCAAAGGATCTTGAGAATAGAATTCTTCAATGTATACATGAACAAGGATGGATAATCACTTCGCGGCGTCGAATATATAAGAGGCATGAATCGCATGTAATTAATCACGACAGAACAAGAGAAATAGTTGATATTTATAGATCATTAAGCATTAAGGTTATTCCCTTTAACGCCATGGATTCTAGCTTTTCACAGCGAGTGATCATTGGATTAATAGCCGACTATAGTCTAGTTATAGAGCCCACAATAACAATGGAGCAAATAGTATCGAAAAAAATTGTATATCCTTACAATGCTATAAGTGTTAACGTTGAAATTGATCGATTTTTCTACAAGGAACAGAGAAAGATCGTATGGGAGATTAAAGAAATATCTGAAGAGGATATTGTATGTGTCAGAATAAGGAAGGTACGATCCGATTGGAGGATTGTTCAGCAAAGATTTTTGTTGTCTGAATGTTATCCTTTACCAAGACCTGAAGTTTTGGACGATATTCGTGAGAAACTGCGCATAGATGGTTCGATCACAAAAATTGTCAAGTTAGCATCATTTCATATAACTGAAGCATCAAAGAAGGATAGATATGCAGCTCTTAAACGCTTTGAAAATACTCAAATTCTGCTAGAGAACCTTATCTTCTCTTTACAAGGAATGAAATTCATTGGAAGAGAAATAACCATAGAGAGTACTCCATTAAAGCTATTTATAGGCGATTAGAAGTGTATATGGTAGCGGGAGTTCTGCCTCGCGTGCCGCTATCTTTTAGAAGACTGTATGGCAGAGAACAAGTATCTTATAGGCCATATTTTGGTCTAAAGAGTTACGGTCCATATAAGGGCGTCGATGTAAATATTATACATTTGGTTCCCTCAGACGACCATCTGATTACGGAGTACGGAAATATCTTTAATTTTGTCCAAGAGAGTGTTCAGAAGATACTCTCAGATGTTCTTTCTATGTCTGGTAATACTGTGAGAATTGAAAAAAGGCAGGTAACATATTCTGATCTCACTGAATTAAGAATGGAGGCTATAAGGGAAATCGTAGAGGAATTTGAAGGTGGTATCACCAATAATACTGTAGTTCTAATACCACTACTTTCCAAGGCTATTGATAATCCAGATAAATTCTATGCTAAATTAAAAGCCTATGGACTCAGGTATAATATCATAACACAAGTGTATAGCGATAGCGGAATCATACGATTATTAAGATCATCTCTCCTAACTCAGCAAACAAGACAAAACATTACGCCTGCATTGTTAAATCTCGCATTAAATATATTCGCTAAAGCGGGAGGGGTTCCGTGGACATTATATAATGCTACTCCTTATGATTTGACCATTGGGATCAGTTGGGGTGTTCGTAAGGTATATGAAAAAATAACGGGTCCAACAGTAAAGATTTATGGGGTTGTAAGTGTTTTTGATAATTTTGGGAATTGGGAATACATGGACGCCTTTTTATGCCGTACAAAAAAGGATGAGCTAGTAAAGGCTATAAAAACAGTGATAGATGAATGTGTAAGTAGTACTTCGACTAACAGGGATTACAGAAAGGTATTAATACTGACAAGAGAACCATTTAAACATGAGCTTATTAAAGGGTTTATTCTTGAGCTTATCAGGAGGGGAATATTTGTTGATGTTGCGATAGTTTCCGTGATGGATCCTATAAGATTGTATAACATAGACTCCGAAAATTATCTGCCTGACAAAGGAGTATACTGTATAGTTTCCAATAATCAAGCCTATTT
>Ga0190313_1001885_pt1 | contig 10804 bp, 20 predicted proteins | sample 4870071011_MG_FD_169989 | JGI IMG/M metagenome (GOLD analysis project Ga0190313, IMG submission 169989) | Hydrothermal vent sediment bacterial communities from Southern Trench, Guaymas Basin, Mexico - 4870-07-10-11_MG | ecosystem: Environmental > Aquatic > Marine > Hydrothermal vents > Sediment ...
GAGTAGAGCGAGACCAAGTACAAATCTGCGCAACACTTTGTACAGTATACTCTCACCCAAAATTGTATTTTAGAGAGAAGAAAAATAAAATTGTTTGGGAGGAGAGGAGACAGATTAGGTTTTAGGTTTAACGCTTGTACTCTTCAAGTATCCACTTCCAATCCTTCTTCCTCTTTCTTACCTTTTTAACGAAGTCCTCTGGCAGGTCAACAATAACTCCACCTGGAACCTTGTCAGCCGCACCATAGCATCTCACTATTACTCTGTCCTTGAACTCTCTGCCTCCATACTCGCCAAGTAGTGTTGGTGTTCCACCAGCATCAAGACACTCTTTTATGAAGCTTACTACTGCATCTATTCCCTTCCCTATTATTTTCACCATTTTCTAACCCTCCCTAAATAAGCTAGTACTAGCCTCAGTATTTAAGGCTTTATCTATACAACTACTACTCAGACATGACAACCTCCTTCAAACTCTCTAACAATGAACCTAAATTCTCAATGAAACTTCTAACTTTCTCTCTATCACTGGGATCAAAACCTCTAATAATGATTCGGTCAAAAAACTTACCTCTCTTGTGAACATCTATAATCAGCACTGGAGTAGGAATCTCTCTTTCAGGATTAAAACCTAGCTCTCTCAAACGCTCTAAGTATACTGCTCCCTGAGGATCTATCTCTCTAGCCTTCTCTACTCTAAAAGTGTCCTGAGCAACAAATGGTATGCGTATTAATGGCTTTCTTGGATCTCCAACACTACCTATACGCTCAACAACAAAAGGAATCCTCAAATCCTCACAGATTCTACGTACTAATCGCTCTAGATAAGGACAACGCTTACAATTTGGTGAATACTGGAGAGTAACAATAACAACTCCCTCACCTCTCCTCATGTCTCCTCTCACCTCTCTTAACTAATCTACTAGCCATCTCATACAAATGCCTAAATGTTTCATACCAATTCTCACTAGCCACATCTGTAAAAGTAACCAAAAACCTTGTAGGCTGATTATAATTAACTGTAGTGATCTGACCTTCTAGTGAGCCTACTAGAGGGAAATCTAGAGTTATTCTTGTTGCTCTGTTGTAAAATCTAACTCTGTCTCCACACCTAACAAAACCCAAGTAGTCTGGAGGCACATACCTAACTCGCTCTCTTCTCTCCTCTTTTTGCCACTTACCTCTAACTCTACGCTTAGCTCTAAATGATTCAATCACGTCAATCAATGATTTTATAATATAGTACACAGCAATGTCAAACACACTAGTCATCTAGGCACACCTCTAATCCAAACCTCACCTCTACGCAATCTAACCTCAACAAGATCATGAGCTTGCAACTCTTCAATAACTCTCTCTAACTCATCTCTTGAAACATTAGGAAACCTACTACGCAACTCACTTAAGCGCATTTCTCCCTCTTCTAAAAGTACTGAATAAATTTGCTGAGCTAGTGGAGATATTGGAGGTAATTCTTCAACAGCAATATACCTTGTCTGTTCTGGAAAGGCTACTCTTAGTAAGGTGGTCTTCCAACCAGCAAACACACTCATAATAATGCGCAAACCTGTCTGAATATCTGCGTAAATACTGTCTAGCTCACTAATAGCTAAATCCCAAGCTCTAGAGGTGATGTGCTCACGCAATCGCTTCAATCTATCTCCAACATTCCTCAAATGACTAATAACAGTCTCCAAGCCTGATCTACTCCTAGCTCCTTGTGAAGGAGTCACAATAGAGTAGAAAATTAAGTCAAAGAAGTCCTCAAGCCTGTCAACCTCACTCAGCAAATCATCAACATCATAAAAATCTCCAGCACGCAAATTCTGAAGCAACTTACTGCGCAAACTCCTGTATGTATTCTTCAATCGCTGTTTCAATGTATTAATCTCACCAATAACACTACCACCCTCACTCACTCTTCCTCACCTCCTCTCTTCTACCTGCCAACTCTCTACCTACTCGCTCTTCAATACTACGTATTCTACCCTCAAGCCTATAAAACATGTTCTCAAAGAATTCAGCTAGTCTAGTCTGCAATCTAACCTCATTCTTAAGCCTAATGTACTCAAGGTAGTAATTAGTAACCTCAACACGCAGTTTAGCTAATTCATCTCTCAACAAGTCAATAACTCTACGCATGTATGCAATTTCTGACTCACGAATAGAGAGCATACTCCTTGTCTCACTTAACTCACTCTCAAGATTATAAATAACCTCCTGTGCCTGTCTAACCATCTCCTGCAACTCCATGTACTTACCCCAATAATGGGTAGGTACTCTGTCCCTCGCTAATCTATACGGGTCAATAATTAAAATGGGATCCTGCAATCTAGCTACTCTGTCCAAATTCAGGATGTCATTCTCAAAAACTTCAACAGTAACTCTCTCAGGAGATTCATGCACAAGAAAATAATCAAATCTACGCTCCAGCACATAAACAGTAGGCAATCCATAAACCACCAAAGGATACCAAATTCCATCACGCACACCATAAATAGTAATCTGCCTTGCACACTCAATAATCCACTTCAATCTACCTCTTGAATCACGCAGAGTATAATAACGCCTAAACTGACCCAACACACCTCTACCCACAACATAGACAGGCACACCATACAAATGTTCAATCGGGATAATATTAAACTCTTCCTCCTCTCCCTCTCTAACAAGTCTACTAGTACTCAAAACCCTACTAAGATACTCTCTAACAATCTTGTCCACATCAATCCTAATCTCTCTCATTCTCTCCCTCCTCTCTACTCTCCTCTGATGGAGAAGTTAAAATACTAACAAACTCATTAACACTACGCTCAACTCTACCCAACTGCTCACGAAGACTAGTAATCTGACTACTAACAGACTCAAGCCTACCACTAATACTGTTCAAGAGCCTTGACTGACTATCAACAAGCTTAATCAACCTATCAATCACATCTCGCTGGACAGGAGAAACACTCCTACTCAACTCAACAAAATGCTGTTCAACTCTATTCACCAAACCAACAAAACTCTCTAACTGTCTTGAAAAACTAGTAAGTCTGCTCTCTAACTCTCTAATCTGCTCTTCTAAACTAGTAATCTGCTCTTCAACACTAGACAGTACTCTTCTACTCAACTCATCAACAACTCTTCTAGCTACCTCCTCACCAACATCCTCATATGACTTTCTTGCCACCTCAACAATAACCTCAGTCAACACCCTAGTAACTAAACTGCTGACAACACTCTCTAGACTACTAACTCTTCGCTTCAACTCAATAACATCTTTAACAATCTCCTGAATCTGCTCTCTAATATTCTTAACTACCTCTCTAGTAACCAAGTCAACAAGCAATCTAATCTCTGCAGACTCTTCTCTACTACTACTCATACTCTATCCACCACCTCTCCTTCTCCTCTGCTCTTCAACAAGAATAACAGGCAACTTACATCTCTCTAATGCACACGATATTAAAGTAGGAGATCCATTAAAAATCTGTCCCTCCACTCTTGGCTTCATTCTACTCTTAACTTCCTCAACAATCTCATTTAATCGCTTCAAAAACCAATAACGCAGGACAAAATACAATACCACTCCCTCAACAATACACACCACTACTAGATAGTAGTAGGTCGTCACATTCTCACCTCGATTCTAGATTATAAATACTGTCCGTGAATTTAAGTATGTATAGGGATGGGAAATGGAGAAGAGGAAGAGTAGAATATCTAGAGAGGAGATATGTAGAATGTTTACTGAACTTGCAAAATCCCTTGCACTCTCTACTAACCTACCGTATGTAGTCATAAGAGGAAAGGATGTGCGCAAAAAACTAGGCTTGTCCTCTCCAATCTACATTCACATTATAAAAGAGGAAATAGACAAGGGCAACATAAAGGGAGTTAAGTACTTTGTATCAGGCAGATTCACTAGATTTAAAATTGAGCGAGATTACTGGGTTAGAGAAGCAAACCCAACATAATACATTAATGAGGCTAACACTATACTCAAAGCAAATATAACACAAAAACATCCAACCTCATCAGTTCTCTCACGCACAAGATTCACCACCTTGTACAAAGCTGAAAGAAAGATAAGGAAAACCAAATCTGTAGTTGTAGGGAGCATGCCTTTTATTGTAAACTTTATAAAGCTTACATACACAAACATGGCTATTATTGTTATTATGTCCACAAGGTGGAAGTACTTCTTCTCCATCCAGTACTTAAAGAGAACAGCATCTCTAATGATTGGCTCCATGAAGATTACTGGGGTTAAGAATAGCACCATCCAAGCAATTGAATCAGCATACCTAGTACCGTACATAAAGTCAAACACTCTAAGCCAAAAGAGAGTAAAGTACACAGTTAGTAGAAAAGCATTTTTCCTCACACTTAACAGGAATCTCCTAATTGGTCTATTAGTATCCACAACCATACCATAAACTAGTAGTTCTAGCTAGGAGATAAAAAGATTAAAGAAAAAGAGGATTAAAGATTAGACCTTTACTTGTTTCGCTATTCGCTTTAGTTCATCTAGTGCATCTTCAATGCATTCAATAAACTCATGTATGTTGTTTGCTGACTCACCACACACTCTAATAATAGGCTCAAGCACCTTACCTAATGACTCTCCTGTTGTAGTATTCTTTACCTCATTTGCCTTTCTTATAATCTCTTCAACCACATCTCTGGGTAGGGGCATTTACCTCACCTCCAGTATTTCTTTGTAGTTGTAGTCCAGTACTTTCTAGTACGCTCAGCAATTACCTTTGCTCCAGCTCTCATTACAGCAAGGAGGATTAGTATTAAGGTTACTACAGCGAGGAGAATTACTATTGCTTGAGTTGTGGTTATAGTTATCCACCATCCACGCTCATAGTATGCAGTCACATTCATTGTTGAGGGTACTTCTAGATAGAGATATGGATCTGTTGTCTCTGTACCATCATAAACTATCTTCTTGAAAGTGTACTTGTAGGGGAACTTCTTCACTACTAATGGGAATGTTATGTTAACAGCACTCTTAACGTACACTACTGTAGTGTTAGTTGTAAAGCCAAGAGTTGTGTTTGTTTCAGTTACAGTTATGTTGAAGTCAACTTTTAGTGGTGTTGAGTAGAAAGTTAGATGTGGCATGTCAGATGCATTTATAACTACGTATCCTGTAGATGCATTTATAACGCCTATTATGTAGTGACTTTCATTGACAATGACTAGTACTGTATAAATTCCCTCAGTAATGTTGGCAAAGTCTACAACACCTGATGCATTTGTCTCTCCCTCAGCAACAATTTCATTCCCCTTATAAACCTTAACCTTCACACCCTCTAATGGCTTGTTATCCCAATCTCTAACCTCAATGCTTACTGCTTGTACTGAAGGCAGTAGGACAGCTAGTACAAAGGGCAACAGCACAAGTAATACTCTCCACATCTTCACATGAACTCACCTCTCTCTATACCTAACCTTACGGCATCCAACTTTTTAATTTTATTACTAACCATGCATTATTAACTACTCCAATGAAATACTCAATGCACAAAATCAACAACCCAAAGACAAGCAACCAACAAAGTCTAGAAAAATGTCTACACACAACAAAATACAGAGCATAAATAATCCACAGGACAACAAACCTAATACCTGCATACACAGTAGCACTGTAATCAAGCAAACCTCTACTCACTGGATTTAATTCAACAACACCGTACATGTCATTTTCAAGAGTAGGCAAGATTAAAGTTAGAGACAGGTCAAAAATGTAGAGGATTGAGAAGAGAAGCAATAAAATTCTAGCTAATCTCCTCTTAACACTCTTGCTGGACACCTTCTCCCCCACCTACCTAATCTCTCTCTAACACTCTCCACACCATCTGTAATCTTCCCTATGTACACTCTACAAAATGGACAGAGTAGACAATTCCCAAACAAGTCAATAGTTATAAACTTCAAGTGATTACACCCTCTAGGCAGTATTATGTTAGAGCACCTCTTAAAGAATTTCAAGTGAGCAGACAAAATTTGTCGCTTGTAGTACTCCCCATTACTAGCTTTTATAATTTCAGGCATGACAAACACATACCTATCCCTATAATTTAACGCAAGATTAATAATGTCAAGGTAGTTGTGCACATAATAGGTTGAGCGAATCACTGAATTACTTGACTCTCTAATAACTCTTGTTGCTCTACTAAACAAGCCAATAAATCCTCTGTGTGTATCATGCTTTTCAGCTGTTGAATAATCTAGAGAAATTTCTAGTAAATCTGCATTACAGGAGAGTAGAGTTTCAGGATTAAAACCTGTAGAGACTACTGTAACTCTGTAACCTCTATCCTGAGCAATCCTAACATACTCACGCAAATTATTGACTATTGATGGCTCTCCTCCGCTAATAATACAATAAAACTCACCCTTCTCCTCACTACTAAACAATCTGTCAGCAAAATCTAAATAGTGTGCAAACTTGGCTAAAGGTAAAATCCCTGAATTTAACTTCAAATTAGCAATTGGACAATTTGGACAGTTCAATGGACACTTATAAGTAATTTCGATTACTACTGTAGGCATTACATGACAGCCCCCTTAATCTTCTTGATAATCTCACTATCCCACATTGACTCACTCTCGAAATCTTCCTCTTTTCGCTTCTTCTTTTTCTTCTTCTCCCTCTCCTCCTTTCTTCTCCAGAATGCCATCAAGAGTATATAAAACCACGAGAGGTATATATGTATGCGTATGTGCCTACTAATAACTCACATCCTAACCTCACTAGTATACCTCCCTCTTGTAAGCATTGAACTCTACCCATTTGCTCTAATAGGCTCAATCCTTCCCGATCTAATAGACTACTACCTAAAACTCAAACATCGAAACCCAATAACTCACAACCTACTAACCCCAATAATACCTCTAGCTCTCTCTCCTCCCCAACCAATCGCCCTACTATTCATAGCCTATCTCCATCACCTAACACTAGACCTACTCACAAAACAAGGAGTGTACATTGGTGCAGAAAAAGTACGCCTAACAAAAATCGAGAGCAAAAATCCACTCTACAACCTACTAACCCTACTCCTCCACCTACTCATCTTCCTCTTCCTAACTACTAAAGCTTAAATTTTCGCTAAGTAAATGAAAGTAAAGGGGAGGGAATGTGAAAATTATAAAGTCGAGGATAACAGGAGAAAAAATACTAGGGTTACTACGCAGTCTAGAGGACTCAAAGATTACTGGAGTTAAATGGGAGGGTAGGTATTCGAGGTCACGCAACACTTACTGGCTGAGGAAAGTTAAAGTTGAACTAGAGAGTGGTAAGCACAAACATGTACTTGAATGCTATCCCTCGGTATCTGGATTCTTCTGTTCTTGGTTTGCTGATGGAGAAGAGATAGGAGTTCTAGAAATTGATGAAGACGAATACCTTGGCAGAAAAATCCTTGATGTCCTGTCATTTGCAGTACGCCTAGAAGATGTAGACTTATATGAACAAGAAATAAAACTAAGACCAAAACCCATACTAGTGCCACAACCAGTACTATAGCTAAAAACTTGTTTTCCGAAATTCTCCAAACATAATTCTTTTCGGTTTATAAAAGTTAAAGGGAAATTATAATTTGAGAACATGCCACTCATAAGAATAAACGATACAGCCTACACTCTACTACTTGAATACATGCACAAACACAAACTTGAATCCTTCTCTGACGCAATAATAAACCTAGTACAAACTGCTGAAAATCACAATACCCAAGTTAACAAGATAATAAACCTGCTCTCTCGAGTACTCCAAAAATTAGAAGGGATAGAAACTCAAATCAAGAAACTACCAAAAGAGACTAAAACAGTAGAGAGGGAGGGAGAAGAGGAGAGTAGGGTTGAAGTGAGAGAAGAGGAGTTGCCAAGTTATCTTAGGGATAATCCATGGCTAGAGATTCTAGCTAGTTCAAAAAATGCCTAGAAGCTTATCTATAACCTCACGCTTCACATATACAAAATGCTTCTTACCCTCTGTAACCTTGCGCAGTCCATACTTCTCTGCTATCTTTGGATAGAAGGAGATAACCTTTAAAAACTGCTCTCTTAATGGTGTGAACTCATCAGGTAATCCCTGTCTACCTCCTCTACCTACCCCTCTACCTCTAGATTTAAAAGCGAACACATAATAATCACCATCCTGCATTAGTATGCCTCCATGCTCTCGTGTTACTTTAGCTAGATAGCCTAGTATTGGTAGCATTGAGAGAATTATAGCTTCAGCTCTCTTTTCTCTCTCCATCTAATCCCCAACAAAAAATTTATAAAGAAAGTTTATAAACTCAACGCTGTATCTCCCTACGTAACCAAGCAATCACCATCTCCCTATTAATCTCAATGTCATAGTACTCTCTTGCATACCACTGAACAAACTCAATAATAAGCTCTAGAAAGGGACGTTACCTCCACTCTGCTGACGCCTCTTAATTCGCTCTAACAATGGCTTAACCCTACTCAACTCCTGTTCAAGCTCTCTAACTCTCTTCCTCAACCTAACAACCTCTTCTTTTAACTCAAAGTACTCATTGAGAATCTTCTCTAGAGCCAATGATGGCTTTGAAACACCATACTCCTTCATTGCATAATCAATTAACTTCAAGTAAAGCTCATGACGAATAGTAACCCTATGCTTATTCTTCTCTGCCAATTCTCATCCCTCCATGTGAATATATACAAACTAACCTTTTATAAACTCGAGTACCAAGGTACCAAAGTACTGTAGTCCCCAAGTACTCTAGTACCAAAGTACCTGAGTACTGAAGGCTTTGAGTACTCAGGTACTACAGTACCAAAAGCCCTCAGTCCCTGAGTACCCTAGTACTCAGAGCCTTTAGTACCTTGGTACTAGAGTACCCAAGTACCTTAGTACCCAGAGCCTTCGGTACCCAAGTACCAGAGTACCTCGGTACTTTAGTACTAAGGGACTTTGGTACCACAGTACTTGCGTACTCAGAGCCTCAAGTACTTGCGTACCTGAGTACTCTAGTACCAAAAGCCCAAAGTACCAGAGTACTAAAGTACGTTGGTACTCAAGTACCGAAGTACCTGAGTCCCCAAGTACCGAAGTACTCAGATCCCTCAGTACCTGAGTACTCAAGTCCCCAAGTACCTGAGTACTGGAGTACCTGAATCCCTCGGTACTAAGGTACTAGAGTACCGAAGTACCAGAGTACTAAAGTACCCATAGGATCACTCGTACTGAGTGTACCAAAAGTCCTATGGAGCCTCACAGTACTCAGAGGATCTGCAGTACCTAAAGTATCCTCAGTGCTCAAATACTCAAAGTACTTTGAATTCCCAACATACTGAAAAAGACTCTGTGTGCCTAGAGAACTCAGAGTACTCTAGAGTATGCTCAGTTACTTGTTTATCTTAAGTTTTCCTGTTTGGAGACTGTATCCATAATCTTTTAGTATAGGGTGGATGTAGGTTTTGAGAGAACAAAGAGAGTGGTCAGAACTTTAACTGTATTGTCCTCTCCAACATAAAATTTATAAATTTAGGAGGGATAAAATTATCTTGGGGGTAAAAATGAAAAGGTGGACCCTGGAAGAGTTAGAGGAGATCGCAGGCTACGTCGTAAAAAGAGCGAAGCAACGCTTTCTCAGTAAATTCTACGATGTAGTACAGTATGACGTAGAAATCATAAAGTCAGAGCTTCCATGGAATGCGTGGGTTATCGTCAGGGACAAAAAGACAGGGAAGGAAGTAAAGAGGGACTTCGTTACAGGGCTTTATATGGAGTTGCTCAGTGAAGTCAAAAAGGCACTGGATCTCTTCGAGGACATGACTGGCATTGAGATCCATAGAACAGAGACCTACCAGAAAATATCAAGGGAACTCAGTGAAGCAGAGCAATGTTGGCGTGAAATGACTTCTTAATTTTTTCTTTTATTTTTGTTTCCTCTTCACAAATTTGTGTATAATTTTCTCTTAATTTGTGATGTGTTTCTATGTGAAACGTTTACTATCATGGAAATGCTCTGTTCACCATAAAACGTTCTTGATGAAACAAATTCAATTTCTGATTTCACCATCAGAGCCCTCGTTTACCATTGTGATGAAGCTTTTGCAAACGAAAAGCCCGATTAATCTAATTTTTGTCTTTTGAAATCTTCTTTTCTTAGGGGAGAAAAGGGGGTTAAAAAGTAACAGTTAGGGGAGAAAAGGGGGTTATATTATCTCTTCTTCTTGAAGGCTTTGTACTACGTCTTCTGGTTCTCCTCTTGTCTCTCCAATTCTAACCTCTTCCTTCTTTATCTCCTTGCCCTCAATGTAATAACGTACTCTGTATACTGTCCATGACTCATCTCCTCTGTATGGTGCGTAGTTTACTGCGTAATAGAAGTCCTTGTTCATTGGTATTACTGCCATGCCTACCGCAACGCTTGCAATCCTTGTTGACGATGCTGAAGTGTATGCCCACAGTGGCTCACTAATAAGCTTAATCTTTGCCGCATGACTTCTGCTCCATAGGTCGTGCACCTTGTACCACAGTACATATTCTGGCTTCTCTGTGCAGAGCTTCATTTCATCCTCTGAGATTTGCTTAAATACTAGATACCCTTCAAACCTGAAGAAAGTGTAGTGAGGCTTTTGGTACGCTTCTTCTATCTCTTCCTTCTTTGAGACTGTGAAGTACAGCCTTGCGAAGGGTAATACTCGCTGGTAAACAATGTACTCTTTCCAGTCTTCTGATACTTTGTACTCTCTTGGTGGTTCTACCTTGAAAATCCTTATTCCGCCTCTGGGAAGTATTGGAAACTCTACGTAGGCTTGGTGT
>Ga0190313_1001886_pt1 | contig 10802 bp, 10 predicted proteins | sample 4870071011_MG_FD_169989 | JGI IMG/M metagenome (GOLD analysis project Ga0190313, IMG submission 169989) | Hydrothermal vent sediment bacterial communities from Southern Trench, Guaymas Basin, Mexico - 4870-07-10-11_MG | ecosystem: Environmental > Aquatic > Marine > Hydrothermal vents > Sediment ...
CTGAAGTCAAGAAATATATATAATTTTAATTATAAAAAGGAAATTTATAATGAAAATCCCTGTTAAAGTAAAACATAAACAAATTTTTAGTGGTGCTATTAAAAATGTCAAGATGCATGGAAGTCTGTTTTCATATGAAAAAAATTGCAAAATGTTCTTAAATATTAAGGGGAAAGAAACTGAAGTTGCTATATCAGATGATATAAATTTGGTTGTTTTAGGGGAGATGATTTGTGTTGCATATAGAAAGTATAAATATGGTGAGTGTGCTGTTAAAATAGGTAAGATTGTTGGAAATGCAGTTGAATGGGGAGATGAACAAAAACTTACAGGAAACACCAAGGTTTTTGGTGTTAAGCTTACTAAGCTCAATGATACAAATGTTATTTTGACATATCACAAACAATTAAAATTTAATAATGGTGTATCTAGAATTATAACTGTTGAGAATGAGCAATTTGTTATTGGGGAAGAGTATGTGTTTAATGAATGGGATACGAGATATTCAAGTGTTTCTGTATTAAATAAAAACCAGATTGTGGTTGTTTATAATAGGAACAACAGTGGTATCAAAACAGGTTCTTATAAGATTGGTACTATCAGTGATAACCTTATAACATGGGATAAGAAAACACATTTTTGTAATAATGATGTATGGGATGTAAAAGTTGTTATCAAAGAAAATGATGTTTTCATAGCTTATTCTGATTACAAAAATCTTTTGTTTGGTTTTGTTAAAACTGGCAAATTTGAAAATAATCAAATAGAAATGTCAGAAAATAACCATGAATTTAGTTCTGGTTGTACACTGAACACTGATCTGGTTATTTTAGAAAAAAACAAACTTGCTTTTGTTTACAGAAACAATTACAACAACAACACATGTGTTGTTAGAACAGGGGAATTTGATGGAAGTACTTTTGAATGGAGTGTGGAGTCAGTTTTTGATAATAAAAGGTATGATAAAATGAGTATTGAAAAAATAGATACAAGTGTTTATGTTGCATATAGCAATGATGATAAAGGCCATCTTAGCCTTATTGATGTTTAATCAAAGGAGAATAAGTTTATGTATGAATTAGTTATAGGGGAATCAAATGATTTTCTATCATTTATAATGAAAGAGGAAAAATTTGAGGGTATAAGGGTGGATATAAAGTTACCTATTGATTTTGTTGATGAGACTGAGGATGAAGTTTTGTTAGATTTTGAATACAATGGTGATTTGCCAATTGATGATGTAAATGAAAATGTTGGTAAATGTTTTCTGGATATATATTCCAGAAGCAGAACCAAAAAAACAAAAGAAATTTTGGAAAAAATGGAAGCAAGTAGAAAGGCATCTTAAATAAGGAGAGGTTTTTAGTTAATTAAATAAAGAGGTTGAAATGAGTAAAAGAATTGAACATGTGGATGGTGAAAAACAATGTGGTAAGTGTAAAATCTATAAGCCATTGGATTGTTTTGGGAAACATAAAAGGTCTTGGGATGGGTTGCAGGGTCAATGTAAAGAATGTAATAAGGAAAATAGTAAGAAATGGAATGAGAAAAATCCTGAAAAAAGAAAGGAATACAGTAAGAAAAATCCTGAAAAAATAAAGGAAAATAGTAAGAAATGGAATGAGAAAAATCCTGAAAAAAGAAAGGAATACAGTAAGAAATGGCGTGAGAAATACTATAAGAAACCGGCTTTATTTGAAACATATGAGCATAAATTAGTTATTGATGACAAACCAAAGAAAGCTCCAGATGGTATTCATCTATTAGTAGCTTGTAAGACTTGTCACAATCATTTTGAACCAACAAATCAACAAGTAATGCATAGAATCAAATGTATTAATGGTAATTCATCAGGTGAATCAAATTTTTACTGTTCAGACACCTGCAAAAATACCTGTTCTATTTTTGGTAAACAATCCCACAGAACAGGTGAAAACAATAATCTTGACAGGGAAATGCAACCTGAATTGAGAATTCTGTGTTTAGAAAGGGATAATCATACCTGTCAAAAATGTCATTCAACAGAAAATTTGCATTGTCATCATATAGAAGGTATCTTACAAAACCCTATAGAGTCTGCTGATGTAGACAACACTATCACTTTATGTAGGGACTGCCATCTGTTTATACATGGATTACCCGGTTGTTCTTATCATGATATGCAATGCTTAACATAGAAACAGTCATACATGAACATAATTATATTGGGAATGAGGAAGAAGTTAAAGAAAAGAAAAAATAAGAGAATGGTTGTTGGTGTAATAAAAACCATCTTAAAATAATAACTGGTGAAAATGTTGAAAATACATTTTCACCAGTAAAACATTAACTATTTCCTGAATCTCATCAAAAGAATGTCTACTTTTTACCCTACGAAAACACTTTTAATATTTTCCTCTTTTTTAAAATATCAATAAAAACAGTATGTTATGAAAAAGTACTATTTCCTGAAAATAGGCAAATCTTACAATCCCTTTATTTGCTACGTGTTGGTAAGTGTTTTACCCCACGATGTATCAAAAATTTAGATATTTTTCTTTGATTGTTTCCCAATCATTTTCCAACATGTCATCATAAAATAACATATCACCATTTATTCTATCCCCTTTAATTAAATTTGTTACCCTTTTTTTAACATATTTTTCCTTCCATAACTGTATCAAACTATCAACTGAACCTTTAAATTTTCTATTTTTTAGTTCTGGTTCCCTTTCACATAGAAAATCATTGGTGTTTTCATACAAAGCACACCAATAAATACCTCTTTTATGATTACTTTTAGCATTCTCTTTTATATCCAAACACTTATATATTTTTTTCATAGCATTGGGTGCACTTCCCCTTCCATATCTACCAGTAGTCAGTTTTGAAACAAAATTTTCAAAATAAAACCTTGGTTCATTGTACAACAACCATTCTTTGATTGCAGAAAAAACTTTTGATGTGTGGTTAAATTTTATCTCACCAGTAGTTTTACCCATCTTTTTCCAGTGTTTCAATGAATTATACTGACTAAATGAACCATATAGTGATGTTGTTGTTATGCCAGCTAACACATCTTCATATTTTTCATTCCAGTCCTGTTCCACCTCCTTTGAAGCCAGTAACAAGGCCAATAGTTTGCCACCCAAACAATTGAACCCAAATGGTTGAGTTGGTATGATGGTTGAACCCACGCCAGTATGATTTATCATTTTTTTGGCTCTGGTTGCTCTGTCCCACCCAATATGTTTATCTCTTGGTATCAGATCAAGAAAATCACTGGATAAACAAAAAATACCTAAAGTTTTTTTGGTACTTTTATCTCTGACAATGTAATTTAGTCTTCTTCCAACTATACCCTTGAAAGAGTGTGTTGATATAAAATGCCTAAGAATATTCCATTCTTTCATTTTTTCAATAGTATCACATAAAATCACTTCAGGCTCAAGATTTAGGTAATCATCAATGTTTATATTGTCACTTGGTAGCCAAATATTTTGTTTTGCTATTTTTGCTTCAACATATTGATCCAGTATATTTTGTTTAAAAAATAAATTGTTTTTGTTTGGATATGCCTTATTCAAATGTGTCCATTTCATATACAGAGTGTATTCTTCAACTGACATTTGCTTGAACAATGATAATTCATTCATTATTACATCTTTGGTATGATTATCACCAACTTTAGTAAATTTTTGTTTACTATACCATGCCTTGTATTCAATATCAAGTATTTCACCTAACATCATTTATCACCTCTTTTTTAAAAATTTACACATATTTAAAACCATTGATTGTCTTCTTTTCCTTCAATCATGTCAATCTCATTAATACTGAAACCCTCTTGATTGTAATATATCTGTCTTTTTTTACTGTGATCTTTCCCGAATTTATTTTGATCAACCAGATCCCAAATTAAAGCACCAGACTCTTTCTTATTGGCATACATTCTTAATGTTCTACCAACACTTTGTATAACTCTTATATTACTCTTATAAGATGAAACCAACACCAAATCTTTCAAGGATTTTATGTTTATACCTGCTTGAAAGATACCATATGTGGCTATTAGTACAAGGTTATCTTGTTCATGACACTTCTTCTGGAATTCACTTCTTATTTCAACATCATCACGACCAGATAAAAATACCAATTCTTTTCCATCATCTATTAAATTGGCCAAATGATCCCTTAAAACATCACCTTCATTTTCTACCTTTCCTACCAGCAATAATACTGATCCTTCAGCTTCTGAAATTATTTTTCTTATAATGTTGATCCTAAAAGGCTGTGTAAATGTTTCCTCTATAACGGCATTGTAATCACCTTTGATATCAGCTTTATAGGTGATATTTATTACATTAATATTACCCTTGGCGATATAACCACCATCAGAAATCTCTTGATTTGTATAACTTTTTAATACTGGCCCAATGTAAGCTTGGACATTTAAATTGGATAGATCATCATTGGGCATTGTACCAGTAAAACCAAACTTATAATCAGGTGTCATATTTTGTAATGTTTTAAATAATATAGCTGCCTTTGAAGAATGACAATTTGATACACAATAACCATTTGCAAAATAATTATGGTTATTTTTTACATGCAAATTATATGTATCACCAGTATAACTTATTTTTTCAATTGATAGTATTTTAGTGCTTGTAAAAATATCAATAATTTCATCACTTAATGTTAAATTGTCAACTCTAACCCAGTCCCTTTGTGTATAGACTTTATGGTTTTCTGTTATCAGCAATTCACCTGTTTCTGTTTCAATTCTATACATTTTGGACACATATTTATGAACTTTTTCATGTGCTTTGGACACATATTTATGAACTTTTTCATTTGATAGGTTCTTATGAACCTTTTCAATATGGTTATATTCATACTTTTTTGTTTTTTCATTCAATGTTAATACTAAATCACCTTTTTTTAAATTTTCTATTTTTATATTGCCAGTTTTTGTTAATATAGGTGTATCAGGGTGCAAACACTCATCAACTATAACAGTATTAAATCTATCAAGTTCTTGTGGGTTTTTTGCTAATGTTTGCCATGTTGACACAACAATGGCTTTATCAAATTCCTTGAGTTTTGAGTTTACCTTTCCTAACAATTTTTTAGACATACCATAATCTATTAGGTCATTGTAAAATTGTTGTATCAGGCCAATATTTGGTACAATAATCAACTGTTGATCTGAAAATGGTAATAGTGTTTTTAAAATATAAGCAATAACCAGTGATTTGCCGCTGGCTGTTGGGAGTTTGAAAAGCCCCTTTCCATTCTTCAAGGCACAATCAATGGTCTCAGCCTGATACCAATAAGGTTGAAATTTCAAATCGTAAACTGGACTATAGATTTTCCTGGGCTTAAATAAATTTTTAATTTCATCATCTATGGTTAATTTATTGTCAGGCCATTCTTTAATCGTGTATCTGAATAGGTGATTCAACAACCCAAAAGGAAGTTTTCTACTACCCTTACGGAAGACTGATTTTTTCCCATTCCAACTACCACTTTTGTATGCTGGCATGAAACGGTAACTTTTCACGTAGAACTCGAAATTTTTATAAACCCCATTAAGATAGTCAAAATCAAGACAATCAATCACAATATCATTCCCAACAAGCTTTAGTTCAATTTCTGTTGTCATATTTGCTCCTTCTGAAACGCACGTAGTAGCCAAGCTTGCCTTTCCAATGCTTTCCAAACACTTTCAAAAAAATCAACTCGTTGTTCTTGTTTTTTCCTATGTCCTTTTAGCTCCTGCAGTTTTTTATCTTTGGGTAAATAATACTTTTCAATTTCAGTTTTTGTTAATGTTTTTTCATTTTCAAATTTATAGTAGTCATACAAAGTACCTTGTTTTTTGTCAAAAATATCTTCAATTTGGGAAAGAAAGTATTTTTCCTTCAAATAAAGCAATCTGAATTGTTCTGCAATAAAAGTGTTATCACTTATTTTTTCAGCAATATTAAACTCTGAAAATGTTAAAAGTTCAGCTACACCATATTCATTATATAGTTCCTGCAAAACTTCATCATCATCTATGTCAATTTGTATTTTCTCCAATAGTTCTTGATCTAATGACATTTTAAAATCTCCTTTAATTTATTTATAACATATTATAACATATTGATAACACAAAATAAAATTTATTTTTTCCATGAAATATGTTATAATGTTTCATAACAAGTAAATAATAAGCAAATAAAAAGGAGAGATATGGTTGAGTCATTATATTTAGAACAATGTATCATCAAGACAATGCTAATAAATGATGATTTTGCATTCACTGTTGTATCTGCGTTTGAACCAGATTATTTTGATACCCCTGGGGTTTCATCTATTTTTAATAATATCAAAAGCAACCTTGCAGAACATAATGAATTACCTCAATCAGAAATGATTGTAAATACTGTTTCTGATAAAAGTGATGTTAAAAAATTTTTGGGTGAGTTAGATACAATAGATTTTGATGCAAATAAGAACTATGACTGGTTGTTGGAACACACCAATAAGTATTTGAAGGAACAGGCCATAAAAAATGCTATCTTGAGATCAGTTGATGTTATTGATGAAAAGAAGCCAGTTCAGGAAATAAGGGAATTGGTTGAAACAGCATTATGTAAGGATTTAAAAGTTGATTTAGGCACTGATTATTTTTCTGACTTTGGTTTGAGAATTGAAAGAATCAAAAATGCTGATAATCTATGTGTCCCTTCTTTTTATCCCTTATTGGATGAATGTTTGAATGGTGGTTTCATACCTTATTCATTTAGTGTAATAGCTGCACCAATACATAAGGGAAAATCTTTGTTAATGGCCAATATGGCACAAAGACAAATAGAACATGGTCACAATGTTGTGTTATTTTCCATGGAAATGTCCGAAGACGTATTTGCACAACGTTTTGATTCAATTATTGGAAAAGTTGATATCAATAGAATGTATACAAATGCTACCTTAAGAAAGAAGATGATCATGGATGTTTTAAAGCTTAAACAAAATCAAAACACAGGTAAGCTGTTTATCAAAGAGTTTCCAACTGGCAAAGCAACTGTTAATCACTTAAGAATTTATTTACGTGAGTTGAAAATGAGAAAAATCAACATAGATATCTTGTTTTGTGATTATGTCCAGTTGATGCAACCAGAAATACCCCATGGTAACATGTATATTGATATCAAATCAATAGCTGAAGACTTAAGAGCACTATCCTTAGAATTTCAGATTCCTGTTGTAACTGCTACACAGTTAAATAGAGAGGGTTCAAGATTGCCTTTATCAGAATTGGATCATAACTATATTGCAGAATCCTCTGGAATAGCTGCAACTGCAGATGTGGTTATATGTTTGGGGAATGAAGAGGATTTATTTACTTATGAAAACGAAATTCATTACAAGTTATTAAAAAATAGATTAGGGTCTGGTGTTGGTGACATGCAAAAATTTTATATTGATACAAGGTCTTTGAAGGTTTACTGCTCAGAAGAGCATGATCTTTGGATAGAAGATGCCAAATCATCCCATGACTCAAGGGCAGCAAAAAATATAAAAGAATAGATACTTGACTTTTTAAATGTTATATGTTATACTATATTTAAGATAAACAAACACAATCAAGCCCAGTTCAATTTAAAATGAAACAGGGAGATTTATTCCAAAAATGACTGAAGAAATTTCAAAAGAAATGTATGAAAAATGCTTAACAGATGATAAAAAAGAATACTGGAGTCAAATTACAGATTCAGAATATGCTTTTGAATATTGTAAAAATATAAAAGATAGATTATCAGTGGCTAAAAACATAACAGATTCAAGATATGCATATAGATATTGTCTTAAAATCAAAAATAGACTTGATGTAAGAAAAAATATAACAGATTCAGAATGGATTTTAGAATATTGTATCTTTATAAGAGATTTAAAAACAATGAGAGCAAAAATAACAGAACCACTATATGCAAGACAGTATTGTACATTTGTTAAGGATGATCCTGAAGTAAGAAAATATATCAATGCAGACCCTCAAGAGTTTAAACTATATTGTAAGGACAAACAAGAAACATGTTGTTGTTAGCATAAGGTTTTAAATTGGGCTTAAATGTGGCTGTCTGAGGGGTATTTAATAATATTATAAGGAAAAAAATAATGGAAAAAAGCAAAAATACAATCAAAGATTTCAATAACAAAAAAATAAAAAAATTTAAAATGAATCAAAGAGATGTTAAAAGAATGAAAAAGAAAAAACTTGAAAAAGCAGATGAGCGTTCAAGACAAATCAAAAAATATAACGCAAAACCAGCAACACTATCTTTTACAAAAAAAGCTGAGAACAAATATCTTCTTGAAGTTAAAAATAATGATGAGGTTGTTTTTACTGATAATATAGTTGAAAAAGATATAAGGGAAATAAAAAAGCTTGTTGATCCAATTATTTATGTTGATGTTTTTGATGGGACTTTTGGAATTACAGGTAAAGATTATCAGGCACAAATAAACAGTAAGAAAGTAATTGTAAACAATGCAATAACAAAGTATTATGTTGATAATGATGGGGATATTGTTGACTCAAGACACAAAATGTTTTCATTTGATACAGATGAAGAAAGAGATAATATTGTTAAAATGCTTGACACCACTATTTTATATGGATTACAGAAACAATGCAGGGAAAAATATATGTAATAATTGTTTGATATCAAAATAAATATATGATACACTATTTTTAAACAATCAAACAAAGGAAAAATAATGAAAAGAAAATTAAAAAAGAAAATTTTAATAACGAGTGAATCGAATTTCACATATGGTGAGTTGATCAAATCAGATACTGCATTAAGACATGATATAGATAACATGCCAGATGAACAATCTTATAATAATTTGGTTTCATTAGTAAATAATGTGTTACAGCCAGTTAGAAATGTTTTTGGCCCCTTACGTATAACAAGTGGATATAGATCAAAAGAACTGTGTGCTGTTATGAACAGTAGTCCCACATCCAATCATACGCTTGGACAGGCTGCAGATATAGAACCAGTTGACCCAAATATTAAATTGATTGATATTTTAGAGTGGATATATTACAATTGTGATTATAGGGAACTGATTGCAGAATTCTTTCCAAATGGATGGATTCATATTGCATACAGAAAAAAATACAATAACAAAAAATTGTTACTGAAAGACACACTACACAACTATGAAAAGGTTGATTTACAATATATTAAAAATATTTATTTCTAAAAATAAATCTCTTGACACCTTGCTTGTTATATGTTATAATGCTTTTATAACAATAAAATAGGTATATGTTTTTATTTGAAAAAGATTAAAATAAAGCTTGATTTGAAATATACCTTATGTTATAATGCTTTTAAGATTGAGTGGGACAAAATCATTTAAATAAGGGATTATCAAAATGACCAACAAAGACAAAAAACATGCCAAAATGATTAAAAAAATGGGAAAGAATAAATGTGTTTATGAAAAATATCGGTTAGATACTGGTAAAGTTGTTTATGTTGGTATGGGAACTAAAAAAAGGGCATATGAACTACATAGGTTAGACCCTGAGTTTAATAAATTGGTTGATGATGGTCTTATAGGTACAAGAATTGTTGAGTGTAATATCACAGAAGAGGAAGCAAACAACCTTGAATACAATAAGATAAGAGCATATGGTAAAGATAATCTTTTCAACAAAATTAATGGTAAATCTAACAGTAAACATGACATTGATATTAATATTGATCCTGATGGAAAAGTAAATACTGAAGATATAACAACACCATATACAATTGCAAATGAAATGTGGAATGCTGTATTAAGCAGCAAAGATTTTAATATTGAAAATAAGAAAATATTGGAGACAAATGGAAGAGTGGAATTGTTTGACTGTCTTGCTGAAAAATTTGACATTGAAATTTTTAAAAATAATTATACTATGCTAAAAAATATGAAGGGTAATATTAATGGGGAATGTGAGGAAAGTATGAACAATATTTTAATTATAAATAAAAATTTTGATAACTGGAATACAAAGGAAAAATATGATGTTATCATAATGAACCCACCTTTTAAAAAATGGGGAATAAGGTTCATAATACAAGCAATGGGTATGTTGAATGATAAAGGTTTTCTTGGATGTGTTATGAGTCCCACATGGAGAAGTGTTGTTACTGAAGAAGGACAAAAGAACAAAGCATATACCCAAATGGTTGAAAAGGGAGGTTTTCATTATATCCACATGTATTCAAAGGAAAAAACATCTGAACTGTTCAATCAAGATATTGGTCAAGTTGATGTTTTTGTATGGCAGAAAGGAGTTAAGGCCAAGGCTGAAATGGTTGGAAAAGGGACTGAAATAATTAATATATTTGAGGAAAAATACTACTATGATTTAACAAACTATACACAAACAGTACCAGTTATGCCAGCTTGTATCTATGATATGCATTTTAATCAAATAAATGGTTGTAAATGGTATAAATTTGGTCATCCAAGAGATGGATATGGGTCTGTTGATATAGAATTTATTGATGAGGTAACTGGAAAAACCTGTCTTTGTAATAAAAAAAATGTAGAAAAAACCAAAGGGAAAAAAGTTGTTATTGATAGAGACTGTAAAAGATATTATGTTGATAATACAGGGGATAATATTGTAAATCAAAATTATATGTTTTTCTTTGATACTGATGAAGAAAGAGATAATATAATAAAGGCGCTTGACTATGTGATTGACAACAAAAAACAAGATTTATTTAAAAATAGGGGTAGGTTTGCTGACACATATATCCCAG
>Ga0190313_1001890_pt1 | contig 10783 bp, 3 predicted proteins | sample 4870071011_MG_FD_169989 | JGI IMG/M metagenome (GOLD analysis project Ga0190313, IMG submission 169989) | Hydrothermal vent sediment bacterial communities from Southern Trench, Guaymas Basin, Mexico - 4870-07-10-11_MG | ecosystem: Environmental > Aquatic > Marine > Hydrothermal vents > Sediment ...
CAGACGCCGGGTTCAGGCACACGAGCCTCGCCACCCGCCCCTCGGCTAGGCGCACCCTCAGCTCGTAGCGGCACACCCCCCTCTCAGCGTCGAGCTTAACCACCCTCGGCACGACCCTGGCCAGGGCCCTGTACCTCACGCCGCTTGGCCCGACCCTATCCATGACCCAGCGCAGGTGGCTGTAGGTGATGTCGCCGTCGACGCCCTCGAGGAACATGACCGACTTGAGCGCCACGCTGCGGAGCGCGAACCTCCTCAGCATGTAGTCAGCCGTGGCTCTCTTGGCCGTCCTGATGACTGCAGCTCCGCTTGAGTTGGTCATGAGCCTGAAGAGCCTCCCGTCTAGATTCAACTCGATGAACTCGCCCGCTAGCGGCCGGTAGGAGCCGCCCTCCCTGACCAAGACTGTGATGGCCACAGTCACGGACCAATGCCTGACCTCTCCCTGCCCGGCTGCGCTGAGGACCAGCGCCAGTAACGCTAGTAAGGCTAGCGCCGCCGCCTCCCTAAGCATTGCTGATCTCCGAGGAATAATGCCTTTAACGTGACTTATTTAGCCCACGCTGTTTAGTAAAGGCTCGTCTTGTGCAAAACTTATTAACCCTGCGTTTCTCCTAAGTCACTGTGACTAGCTATGAGTAGGAGACCCTTCTACACTTCGTTGTTGCTGGCGGTGGTGCTGGCCGCGGCGGCCGCGTCGGCAGCGCGCCCTGAAGCGCCTCTCAGCGACCAGCTGGCCAGAGGAATAGACCTAAGCAAGATAAAGGCCCACGTTAAGTACCTGTCATCGCTGAAGTCTAGGTGCGTGGGGTACCCTGGCTACTACGAGGCCATCAGCTACGTGGCTGAGGAGCTGGCGTCTTACGGGCTCAGGGTGTGGAATCAGTCGTTCACCGCTCCAGCGCCCATGGAGGAGGGGGCCTCGCTCGTGGTCTATAATGGCAGCGAGGCTGTAGAGATAGAGGTCCACATGGCCTACCCTAACTACCTCGTGGTCCCAGAGCGCGTCGAGGGGCTGGAGGGCGAGCTCATCTACGTCGGCCGGGGCCTCCTTAGGGACTTCGATGGCAAGGACGTCAAGGGCAAGATAGTCGTCATGGACGCCGCTAGCGGGAGCAACTGGCTAAATGCCATGAGCCTGGGGGCCAAGGCGGTAATCTTCGTCAACGTGGCTGGCGTGCTCGACAGGCTCGAGGCCCTGACGAAGCTAGCGATGGCACCGGTGAGGTTCCCGAGGTTCTTCGTTGTGGACAGGACTTCGTCAGTCCAGCTGATCAGGCTCGCGCTGAGGGGCTGCAGAGCCCGCCTTAGCGGCTCCATAGAGCTGAGGCCAGTGAGGGCGTACAACGTGATAGCGGAGCTCGAGGGCGAGGACCCGAGCCTAGTGGTAGTCTTGGGAGCCCACGTGGACTCTATCTCAGTGACCCCAGCCGTGGCGCCGGGCGCTGAGGACAGCATAGGCGTCGCTATACTGCTCGAGCTGGCCCGCCTCCTGTCGCGGGTCAGGCCAAGGTACACTGTCTGGTTCGTCGCCTTCTCGTCGCACTGGCAGGGCCTCCTGGGCCCCAGGATGTTCCTCGAGGAGAACTTCATGAAGGGGAGCGAGAGGAAGCTGCTGCTCACGGTGTGCTTCGACATCTCCTCTGGAGACAGCAAGGTCGTCCCATCGATAGGTGGCTTCTTCTACGCCCACAAGCACATAAACGTGCTGGCGAGGCACAGCCAGCTCGTATCGAAGCTGAGGGCCATACTCAAGGAGTTTGAGGCCAGGTACCCAGCTGACTACACCTCGGTGGTGTCCCAGGAGTACAAGGAGGGCGTCATCTTCAACGCTGACTACCCGTTCAAGGGCTTCGCCATACCGTTCATAATGGACGCTGAGCCGATGACGTTAGCTGGGACGATAGGGTTCACGCTGGTCACCTTTAAGGACTACAGGGTGCGGTTCTTCACCCCCTACGACACCTACGAGTCAGTGGACTGGGGCAACGTGATCCCCCAGGCTAGGTTCTGCGCTTTCGTGGTGGGCTCGCTCCTCTCGTCGTCCGTGAGCGAGATAACGCCGTCAGTGGTGAGCCCGACCAGGATAGAGATAATGCCCCAGGGCGGCTTCGGCTTCGCCGTGGCTGAGATCGAGGTGGTGAGGTACGACCCTAGGGTCCCCACGCTGTACAGCCCCGTCCCCAACTCAATCGTGAGCATCTACAAGGTCAGTGGCTGGTACGCTAAGTACGAGGCCTACAATCAGTATAATGTATTTGCTAGGATAATAGCGTTCGCTGACGAGCAGGGGAGGGCCGTAATATACGGCGTCCCCGTGTCGGCAGCAGCTGCTGGCAGGCTATACGTTGAGGCATTCAAGTTCGACGAGGAGACCGGCGCCCTGATATACGCCCCTGATGATGGGCCGAACGGCGCTGGCAGGTTCTCCCACATAGTGGAGGTCAAGTACCCGTACACCAGGGCCAGGACCGTCGTCTTCAAGTGCTCCGAGGTCATCATGACCGACGTGATGCTGCCGGACAAGCCCCACTCCCTCATAACCCTGAACTCCAAGTGCTCGCCGGTCACCCCGATACCGAACATAGAGTACGAGTGCCCCATGCCCGTGACCGTCAAGGTCCTGAGGGCTGTGTCCTTCGTAGAGCCGGAGTCCTACGGCAGCGCCTACGACCCGCTCAGCGGGGTGGTGGTGGCCTTCATCCCACCCGGCGAGAGAATCCAGCTGGTAGTGTCGCTCACAGGCCTGCAGCGCAAGGTCATGCTGATCCTGAACTCAACTGAGGAGAACCCTAGGGGCGAGGGCCTCATGAGCCGCGAGGCTGGCGAGCAGATGGTGATGCCGTTTGCCATCCTGGAGTACGTGGAGGCCCTCTACTGGCTCGCCAAGGAGAGGTACGAGAGAGTCGCCGCTTACGGCGTGATCGACCCAGTGCTGGAGAGGTACATGACCTCAGCTAGGGACGAGCTGGCAGAGGCCGTGAAGCACCTCGAGAGCAGGGAGTACTCCAAGGCCCACTCACTGCTGATGAAGGCCTGGAGCAGCTCTCTGAAGGCGTACGAGAGGTCTAAGTCGATAAACATGGACGCGACTAACAGCACCATACCGCTCCTCGTGCTCATCATACCGTTCGCCATACTGCTCGAGGCGCTAGTGCTGAGCCTAAAGGGGTATAAGAAGGTCACCGCGATGATATTGCTGGCCTTCGCCACCTTCATGGTCATAAGGGCTGTGCACCCAGGCTTCCAGATAGCCATAAGCCTGCCAGCGCTCGTGATAGGCGTCGTCCTGATAGTGATGCTTGCGCCGACCATATTCTTCCTGGTCACCGAGCTCTCTTACAGCATCGCTGAGGTGAGGAAGAGGGTTTTCGGCCTCCACTTCCTCGAGCGTGAGAGAGTCGGCCTGATGCTGTCGGCGATAAGCGTCGGCATACAGAACATGAGGAAGAGGCCGCTGAGGAGCATACTGACGTCAGTCGCGGTTATCCTGCTGGTGGCCCTGCTCATCGCCCTGACGTCCCTGCTGCCGCTAGTTGTCGTCAAGCCGATGGCTTACTCCGTCCCCGTGGAGATGACGGGCATCGTGGTGAGGGGGCCGCACTACGAGCCGCTCTCAGTGCGGTTCGTGGAGGAGCTGAGGCGCCTCTACCCCGACTGGAGGGTGAGCGAGAGGTACTGGGCCTACACGTGGGACGAGATAGTCTACGCGCCTAACGGCGCTAACGTAACCATAAAGGCTGTGGTGGCGTTCTCAGCGGCGGAGAGGGAGCTTATATTCAGGAACGTCGCCATGTACGGCGGCTGGTTCAGCGAGCGCGACAAGTACGTCTGCGTCCTGCCGTCCACCATAGCCGAGGCACTCAACGTGACGCTGGGCAGCGAGGTCTGCCTCCTGGGCCTGAGGCTGGTCGTGATAGGCATATGCGAGCAGAAGTCCCTCGAGGGCGCGATAGATATTGATGCGCTACCCCCGGTACCGCTCGACACAGAGGCACTGCAGGCCAGCAGGGCGTTCGACGAGAGGCTGAGGCTCACCTGGGCCGACGTCATCATAGTGCCCGCTGAGCTAGCCAGAGCGACCCCGGGCTTCTTCCTCACGTCAGTGGCCCTCTACAAGGAGGGCGCGACTGAGGACGAGATCATGTCGGTGGCCTCGGACATATTCGAGCACTTTGACAACCTAGCGGTCTACGCTTGCTACAAGGGCAAGGCTGTGCTCTTCTCCAGGGCCTACTCCTACACGGTCTTTGGCATGGAGTTCATGGTAGTGCCGTTGGTCCTAGTCAGCCTAATCCTCGTCACCACCCTGCTAGGCGGCATGCACGAGAGGCTGAGGGAGGCCTCGATATACAGCGCCCTCGGCTTGACGCCGACGCTGGTGGCTTTCATGTTCCTGACGGAGGGCATCATCTACGCAGTGCTCGGCGAGGTTCTAGGCTACGTGGTCGGGGCCCTGATGGCGAGCACCATCAGGCTCCAAGGGGCTGGGCTGATTGGCGTCAACTACTCCAGCTCCTCGATAGCCATGACGATGGGCATAACGCTGGCCGTGATAGTAGCGTCCTCCGGGTACCCGTTCATCAAGATAGCCAGCCTCGTCACGCCGTCGCTGGAGAGGAAGTGGAAGCCCAAGACCAAGCCTAAGGGCGACGTGTGGGAGATACCGCTGCCCTACGTGTTCACCTCCGACAGGGAGGTCATCGGCCTGCTGAGTTACCTGGTCGAGTTCATGGAGGCCAGGAAGATAGAGAGGGCTGGCACCTTCAGCGTCGTCGACGTGGGCGTGAGGGCTGAGGAGGAGGCCTACTTCATAGAGTCGGTGGTGAGGCTGGCGCCATTCGAGCTGAACATAGTGCAGGACGCAACGCTGACCTTCCTGAGGAGCAAGACGGAGCAGAGAATATACACCATACTTAGAGTGCGCAGGCGCTCAGGGCCGTACAGCTCGTGGCTCACGTCAAACTTAAGGTTCATGGATGAGATCAGGAAGCAGCTACTGACGTGGAGGCTCCTCAGGCCTGAGGAGCAGGATAAGTACATAGCCAAGGGCTCTAAGCTGGTAGGTGAGCTGGCGCATGGGTGAGGGGAGGACTAGGGTCGGTAGGGGAGTGACGCTAGCGTCGGTGTTGGCCATAGCATACGCGACGTTCACCATGACGCCGGTCATAATCTTCATGAGCCTCTCCACCGGGCTCGTCGACCCCTACCGATTCATCCCGGTCTTCGTCACGCTACTGCTGTTCACCGAGATAGGCAGGCACACGGGGCGGTGGATAAGCCCGCAGGAGGCATACGTGATATACTACATGGCTGAGATAGTGGCGTTTGAGGCCATCTACTACCAGGGCCTGCTGATGAACCTGTACTACAGGGACGCGCCGTACACCAAGCTCTTCGGGCTGGCCGAGAAGATACCGACGTGGGCCGCCCCACCGCTCGACTCCTGGGCCGTTAAGGTCAGGACGTTCATCGCACCGGAGTGGGCCCTGCCGCTGGCGGTGGCGCTGACGGCCACCATGGCGTCCATACTGATAGACTTGGGGCTCTCCATCATATTCTCGCAGCTCTTCATAGAGGTCGAGAAGCTGCCGTTCCCAGTGGCCCCGATAGACAGCGAGGCGATACTAACGCTGACGGAGAGGAGGCCTGAGAAGATCGTGATATTCTCGATAGCCGCCATAGTCAGCTTCTTCTACGAGTTCATGGTCTACGGGATACCGAGCGTATCAGAGGCCCTCATAGGCGCTAGGGTTCAGTTCATCCCGTACCCGTGGATAGACCTGACGCCGGTCGTCGAGATGGTGCTGCCAGGGGCGATGTTGGGGATAGCCACCGACATCTCGACGTTCACGGTGGGCTGGCTGATACCATTTGACGCGACGGTCTGGATTTTCATAGGGTCGCTGGCGTTCTTCGTGGTCGGGAACTTCATAGCCCTCAAGATACCGCACCCGTACTTCGAGAGGTGGCAGAGGGAGTGGACCACTGGGCAGAACATAGCGTGGCTGTGGCAGAGGTCGATGTACGACCTGTGGGCCAGCCCCAGCATCGGGCTGACTCTAGCCCTGGGCATCTACAGCGCGATAGTGTCGGCGAGGGCCGTAGCAATCACCTTCAAGAACCTGCCCAAGCTCAGGGAGGTGTGGAGGGAGAGGGGCTACCTAACCTTTACGCAGGCATACGTGATGATAGCCATTGGCGCGGTGACGGGGGCTGTGCTGAGCACCTACCTCTGCCCGAGCCTTTGGCCCTTATGGGTCGTCACGTGGGCCCTGCTGCCGATAATCCAGGGCCTCATATCGGCTAGGAGCATAGCCGAGATAGGGCTGGGCGTGAGCATACCGTACGTGAGGGAGGCCTTCCTGCTAGCGCTGACCGAGCCCGGCGACGTCATACCCTGGATGGTGCCGGCTAAGGTGACTAGTGGCGCTGGCATAATAGTCCACAGGATAAAGGTCGCCACCATGGTCGGCGCGAGGCCAGCGGACTACTACAAGGCCTACGCCATAACGCTCCCGCTGGTCCTAGTGGTGAGCTTCATGTACTGGCAGGCCTTCTGGTCCATAGCCCCAATACCGTCTACGTTCTACCCGTGGTCCTCCATCCAGTGGCCAGTCTCGTCGCTGAACTTCGCCCTCTGGGTCACTAGGTCCATAGAGATATTCAAGCCCGACGCCATACTCGGCTTCTTCGCCACGTTCCTAGCCATAGGCCTCATCGCTAGGAAGCTCCACCTGCCCTTCTCGCTGTACGGCTTCGTCGCTGGGGCGCAGCTGCTCCCGCCTTTCGCCATAAACTACCTGGCTGGCGCCATAGTGGGGAGGATAATCGAGAGGAAGATAGGAAAGGAGAAGTGGGAGGTCTACAGGTCAGTGGCAATCGCTGGCATATTCTGCGGCCTCGGCCTGTCCATAGCCGTGGCCATCGCGATAACGATCATAGTGCGCTCAGTGTTCCCGCTGCCGTTCTAAAGCAAGAAGTATTGATCTTTCCATACGTAAGAGAATTTAAATTTTTTCCAAAGTCTTATATTCGTCGAATTCCCTTCACCAACCATGAGTACTGAGGCTAAGCCTGCTGAGGCTAGAGCCGAAGTTCTGCCTGGCCTCACCGCGAGGGCCATAATCCTGGCCATAGTGCTCACGCTAGCTGCGCTAGTGGTCAACTTCTGGACCTGGGCTGGCATTAGGATAACTCTAGAGCCGTTTTACGGCGGCAGGATCGGCGCGCCGATATACATGCCGTTCGGCTTCGTCTGGCTACTCTTGCTGATAAGCGTCGCCGTCAAGAAGAAGCTGAGCCCAGCCGAGGTAGCTTTCATAATCACCGTGATCTACCTGACGATGGACGCGCCCTTCACCTTCTTCGGCTTTGTCGAGGGCCCGCTGGGCATACCGCGCTTCGCCACCAAGTTCCCCGACGTCAAGGACCTGATCAAGTACGTTCCTGACTTCTACTGCCCCAAGGAGTACGAGGTCGTCAAGCCGATATACGAGGGCGGCGGCGTGCCAGGTGCCGTGATGGGCTACGTGGCCCTGGCCATGTTCATCGCCCTCCTCTACCTGCTACTCCAGTTCTTCCTGACGTGGATCATTAAGGAGCAGTACGTCAAGGTCGAGAAGCTGCCGTTCCCGTCGGTGCTGCCCGTCGTCGAGACCATCAGGTACAACGAGACCCAGCCGCTCACCGCCGTGGGCTTCCACAAGTACTTCTACATCGGCCTGATACTCGGCCTGCTCGTGTCCATACCGTGCACAATCAACTACATAGTCCCGCTGTTCCCAGTGTTCTTCGCCTACGGCCAGATCTACCTGACTGCCTGGAGGGACTTCTGGAAGGGCGTCAACCCGAGCATCAGCGAGTGGTGGATGTTCATAAGCGCTGACATGGTCGTGTTCTTCCTAGCGCCCCTGGACGTGTCGTTCTCGGTGACGCTATGGACTGGCTTCGTCTCGCTGATCTGGCCGTTCATAGCGGTCGGGGCTGGCCTAGTGCCGCCGGGCAAGCACGCCGGCTGGGGCGGGCCGGTGCCCCTCTGGAGGTTCTCCCAGTATGCAGTGACGCTGGCGCTGGGCTTCTGGGCGATAGTGTTCGGCTTCAGAACCTACTGGAACTCGCTCAAGGAGGCCTTTGCCAGGAAGGCCTCCTCTGAGGAGCCAGGCAGGATACCCATGATAATACCGTGGGCTGGCTTCATAGCGGTGGCACTGATATACATCATCTTCTGGTCGGCCATCGGGGCCAACCCAGGGCTGCTGATACTAATGCTGATACTCTGGGTCTTCTTCATGCTGACGTACGCTAGGGTGTACGCCGAGACCGGCCAGTGGGCGGGCTCCTATCCATGGACCGTCAGGAACATCGTGGGTACTGTGGGCCTCAGCACTGGGGCCATACCGTCCAATCCGTACCCGTCCACTAGCACCTGGGCCACAATGGCCGCCTACAGGCACCTAGTGATGGGGCCCTACACCGTCCAGACCCCGAACACCGTCTGGGGCATGCTGTGCACCTACTACCTCGGCTACGAGACCAAGACCAAGGAGAGGGACATCTTCATAGCCCAGCTGCTGGCGATAATCATACTGGTCTTCATCGCCGTCCCGATATACCTGGGCATAATGGGCTCCTTCGGCGCCAACAAGCTGTGGGCCTGGTACCTGACGGCCCTCGAGGCTAGGGGAGTCAGGAACTTCGACACCAAGTACTGCGTCACCAAGGGCCCTGTCGTCTCGGACAGGGACGTTGGCCTACTAGTTGCGGCCTTCATAGTCGTAGGCGTCCTGTGGTTCCTCAGGCTGAGGTTCCCGTGGTTCATCTTCACGCCCGTGGCCCTCTGGGCCTACAGCGGCATGTGGTTCCTCAGCGCTGCCCCAGCGTTCGTGATCAAGATCATAGTACTGAAGGTCTTCGGCGTCAAGACCTACGAGAAGTACGCCGTCCCGATAGCCGTGGGCTACCTCGTCGGCCTGAGCTTCGGTGCCATGGTCGGCATCACGGGACTGCTGTTCTACAAGGCACCCTGGGCTGCGTAGCTCAAGCGGGCCTAAAGCAATTTATTTTTTATCTTTGCGAAATTCTAACGGCATGCGCGTGGCTAGGTGGCTAGTGTTGGGCATCTTAGTGGCGCTAGCTCTATCGCCCAAGCTGACGGCTCAGGCCCCTCAGCCAGTGTCCAAGCCTAATATAGTGACCAGGTCGGAGTGGGGCGCTAGGCCCCCTAGGTGCGAGTTCGAGAGGAACCCCTGCATAAACGCAGTGACGGTGCACCACACCGCCACCAGCAACGAGTACTCGGACGCGAGGGAGGTGGTTAGGGCCATACAGAGGTACCACCAGGACTCGAGGGGCTGGTGCGACATAGGCTACCACTTCCTGATAGACCGGGATGGCGTGATATATGAGGGTAGGCCCCTCTGGGCCGTGGGCGCTCACGTCAGGGGGCGCAACGTCGGCAACGTTGGGGTGGCCCTCATAGGGAACTACGAGGAGGCTCAGGTTAGTGAGAGGCAAATGGCCGCGCTCGTCGAGCTAGTCTCGTGGCTGGTCAAGGAGCACGGAGTGCCGCTGGGCAACATAAGGGGGCACAGGGACTACGCTAGCACGGCCTGCCCGGGCAGGCACGCTTACGCGAGGCTCCGCGAGCTCAGGCTGAGGGTGGCCCAGAGGGTGTACGGCTTTGGCGATGTGCTCGGCGTAGCGGCCTGGTGGGGCGTGTACTCGGAGCGATGGAGCTCTGAGAGGAGCGAGTGGGAGAGGCAGGTCGACGAGGCGCTCAGGGCCCTCAGGGAGGCTGGAGTCACCACCGTCTTCTTCCTAGCCAAGGACCCGTGGGGCTACGTTTACTACAACAGCAGCCTCGCGCCCCTCAGCCCCAAGTACTCTTGGGACCCGCTGGACTACGTGGTCAGGAGGGCCAGGGAGCTGGGGCTGAGCGTCCACGTCTACGTAAACGCGCTGTCTGAGGGCGAGACCAAGCCCAGCCCCCTGCTGGCGGAGCACCTAGAATGGGCCGTCAGGGGCGAGAACGACGAGCCCATGGGCTGGGTGGATCCGTCAGCCGAGGAGTACGTCGAGTACCTAGTCAGGTTGGTCGCGGAGATCGTGAGGAGGTACGACGTGGACGGCGTGCAGCTCGACAGGATAAGGCTGCCAGCGGGGGTCACCAAGCTGCCTGTCTCCGAGGCCAGGTTCAGGGAGGAGCGCGGCCTAGACCCGTCCCAGGACCCAGCGGGCTTCCGCGAGTACGTCGCCGAGAGGGTGTCGGAGGTCGTGAGGCGCGTTAGGGACGCCGTCAAGTCCGTGAGCCCCAGCCTCAGGGTGTCAGTCGCCGTCATGCCCGACCCGGCGGTCGCTAGGGAGGAGTACTGCCAGGACTGGGCAGGGTGGCTCAGGGAGGGGCTCGTGGACTTCGCGGTCATAATGTCCTACACCTCGTCCCCGGCCAAGTTTAAGGAGTACCTGGCGGCTGCCGTGGGGGCTAGCGGGAACGTGAGGCCGGTGTACGCGGGCGTGGGGGCGTACCTTAGCTCGATGACGTCCAGGGCTATGGCTGAGGAGCTGGAGGCCGCCGCTAAGGCTGAGGGCGTGTACGGGGTGGTGCTGTTCAACGTCGACTCGCTGCTGGCGAGGCGGGAGCTTAGGGGCGCGCTGAGGAGCTTCTCAGAGAGGGTGGAAGCCCTAGTGCGCCAGGAGGTCGGTGGCTCTGAGAGCCCCATCAGGTTCTGGCTACTAGTCATGTGCCCCGCGGCTGCAGCCGCGGGGCACATGACTAGTAGCC
>Ga0190313_1001891_pt1 | contig 10776 bp, 15 predicted proteins | sample 4870071011_MG_FD_169989 | JGI IMG/M metagenome (GOLD analysis project Ga0190313, IMG submission 169989) | Hydrothermal vent sediment bacterial communities from Southern Trench, Guaymas Basin, Mexico - 4870-07-10-11_MG | ecosystem: Environmental > Aquatic > Marine > Hydrothermal vents > Sediment ...
TGGGGATTTTTATGTAGGGATTGGCCGAATTTTTATCGGGGCCGGGAAGAATCCCTACGGTCACACCATCTGCTTCTGTCGCTCCCTTTGCTGCGGCTTCCATAACTCCACCAAGACCGCCACATACCAGAATTGCGCCGCGCAAAGCGACAAGTTTGCCCACTTCATAGGCCATTTTTGACTCACTTTTACCAACTCTGCCACCACCAATTACTCCAATCACAGGCAGCCTATCCTTCATTCCTGCCACCCCCATTTTCCTATCAGATCAACAAACCGAACTCCTCCGAGAGATGTCTTCCGTATTCCTTCCGGCACCCGTTCGATCAGCAGAAGATCCTGTGTTATGCGGTCGCCTACGGGAATTACAAACCTTGCTCCCATGGCAAGCTGATCGACGAGAGGTTGAGGAACCTTTGGTGCCGCAGCGGTTACAATAATACCATCGAAAGGGGCTTCCTCAGGCCAGCCCAAAGTGCCATCTCCAACCCGGTATTCAATATTTTTATACCCTAGTTTGTCCAAAGTTTCTTTGGCCCTGTACAACAATGCCGGAATGCGTTCGATCGTGTAAACCCTGTCACACAGTTCCGCCAGAATTGCCGTCTGGTAACCAGAACCTGTTCCGAGTTCCAGTACCTTTTCGCTTCCTTTAAGACGCAGGGCTTCAGTCATAAGGGCAACTATGTAAGGTTGAGAGATTGTTTGTTTTTCTCCTATGGGGAGGGGGTGATCTTCGTAGGCTTGCCCGCGCAACGATTCTTCCACAAAAAGGTGGCGAGGCACCTTTCTCATCGCTCTTAAGACCCTGCCATCCTTGATCCCCCTTCCAGCAATCTGGACATCTACCATCTTCTGCCGAGCTTTTTCGTAATCCACATCTCTTTTCCACATGGCCGTTATCCTAACTCTTTCCATTATTTTTATCGTCGTATTTTGTTATGTACCATCGGCAAAAAGCCATTATAACCCGTGACTTTGCGTCTCCACGGATCAACCCCCTCACAAATTCGAATAAATCTCCGTGGAAAGACTGGGCAAGCTCTTTGATGTCGCTCGTTTCAAAAAATCTAGCGAGTATTTCCTTAGCCTGTTGTGATGGGCTGGAAAACAAGAATTCACGTGGATCCTTTGGTTCAATAAAGGGATCCCAGTTTTCATAACCCATTTTCAATATTCTCTGCTGCCCTCTCTTGGACATGGATTCAAAAATTGCCCGCTTCCGACGTTCGTATTCCTCTCTATCTACCTGGTCTTTAATGGAATTTCCCATTTTATTCCTCCTCTTCCCAGAAAAGTTTCAGGCGGATTTTTTTGAATTCTTTTGTGCTAAAAAGAACCTTGTGCTCCGGTATTTCTATTTTCTCTGCCAGTTTTTTTGCAAACTTACGGCATTCATCAAAGTTTCGACCATGTATCATTGCGTACAGGTTGTAAGGCCATTCGGGATGGGATGGTCTAAAATAGCAGTGGCTTACTTCGGCATGGGCGGCAAGCTTCATACCCGCCTCGTCTATCCTGTCTTCAGGACATAACCAGACCACCATTCCATTTGCCACAAAACCCGCCTGTCTGTGATTCAGAACCGCTGCAAATCGCCGAATCCAGCCTAGCTGAATCCAGTTCGTTAGAGTGGATATGAGACTTTCTTCTGTCATTGCCAGCTTTTCTGCCAGGAAGCGAAATGGAAACCGAGTAAGAGGGAGGTCCTCCTGGAGATGCCGCACAATCTTTATGTTTTTTTTCGTGAGGGGAAAGCCATGAGTTGATCTGGAAGGGTTTAAAGCATTATCTCCGATAGTGCCTTCTTTGACAGTGTCAACTTCATCCTCCAGCACATCAAGAACCACGGCCAGCTTGAATTTTTTGATCGCAGGCAAGATCAAAAAAGGCCAGCCTCCAGCCCGACTCGCCAGTTTTGCAACTAAGGATTTTAGGTTTTCTCCTGGAGGAACCGCGATAGTAAACCAGATATTATACTTGCACGGGCGCAGATAATTATGGCTTACCCCGGGATATCTGTTTATTTCCATAGCCGCTCGCTCGATTTCCCCTTCAGGAACAGCCATGGCCACCAGAGAGCTTTCATATCCCAGCGCTCCTGTATTAAATATCGCGCTTATCTGGCGCACTATGCCATTTTTCTTCAGCCTTTCTATGCGCTGCATGACTTCGCCTTCCGAAATATGCAGCCTTGCACCCAGTACCTCAAAGGGTCGCACCGTTACGGGGAAAGATTTCTGTATCAAATTTAGTAGCAGGCGATCAGTCCTATCCATTTCAATAGTTCCGTTTGCCGTAAGGTGAAGCCATCAGTTGGTAAATGACCGTGTTCGTTTTGTAATGTTATCGGTTTTTTTGTATAGCATAACAACGAAGAAAGCTACCAGCGCATTGAGGTATGTACATTGAAAGAAATTAAGGGCAAAATCTGGTTTGCTGCCGTTGTCGGAATACTTGCCATATCCTGTGCGTCTTTGTTAATACGCTGGACCCAGGCTCCTGCCTTAACCATTGCGGCTTATCGAGTTTCCATAGCCAGCGGGATTTTTTCATTATTTGCCTTTAAGGAATTCCGAAAGGCTGACACCGCTAACATTACCAAAATCCATATGTTTTGTATTGTAGCTGCCGGATTTGCTCTCGCCGCCCACTTTGGTTTTTGGATCACTTCGCTTTTCTGGACTTCCGTTGCAAGCTCGGTGACCATAGTAAATACTGCGCCCGTCTTCGTTGCGGCTCTGTCCAAACGCATTCTGCGCGAAGCTGTGCCACCTTTTTTCTGGTTTGGAGTTGGACTAACGATAATCGGAACCGTCGTTCTTACCGGCTTTGATTTTCAACTTTCCGGGAAATTAGCGATAGGGGACCTTCTGGCACTGTTTGGCGCTCTGGCTCTGGCTGCCTATTTAATTATTACCAGATGGATTTTGTCGGCATTTCCCTTCTTCCTCTACATTTTTTTTGCCTACGGCATAGCTGGCCTGGTTCTCATTTGTCTTTGCGTTTATTTGGAGATTCCTACCAGAGGTTTTTCGTTTGATACCTATGGGCTTTTATTTCTGATCGCCATTGTACCTCAGTGCATTGGACACTCTATTTTTAACTGGGTTTTGAAGTTTCTGCCCGCTTTCGTTGTTGCCCTTTTGATTTTGGGCGAACCTGTGGGAGCCACCATCCTTGCTGCCCTTTTCCTGAACGAGGTTCCCAATGTGAGGCAACTGATTGCCCTGGTCATGATTGGATCTGGAATTGTCATAGGAAGTTCGGTTAATTCCCCTCTTCGAATTGACACCATGCCCGAATCCCATTAGGTTGAGTTACCCGTTACACAGTTCAAGTAAGCATATGAAAGGCAGGGAGGAAGTATCTATGTTCATTCTTGGCAGGCTACTCGAGGCTTTGGCTACCGTTTTGTATTTGGTATTAAACCTTTATCTGTGGATCGTCATAATAAGAGCCCTGCTTTCGTGGGTAAATCCTGATCCGTACAATCCTATTGTTCGCTTTCTTTACTCGATAACGGATCCCGTGCTTAATGTCATACGTCGTCGTATTCCCGTTTTCTTCGGCGGAATTGATTTTTCCCCTCTTATTGTCATTCTTGTTATCTATTTTCTCCAGATTTTTCTGGTGCAGAGCATTAGGGACATAGCATATCAGCTTTTGAGGTAAATCAGCTTGAGGAGGGGAGTTATGGCCATAAGTGAAGAACTCCTAAAGATACTGGCGTGTCCTAAATGCAAGAATCCGGTTAAACTTAATGAAACTGAAGATGGCCTGATTTGCGAACACTGCAAACTCCTGTACGAGATAAGGGACGGTATTCCCATTATGCTCATAGATGAGGCCAGGCCAATCGAATAACTTACCGATGTCCCGAAATGTTACGACATTATATTCCGCCAAAAGCAACTTATTTCTGCAGTGCGATTGATCGTTTCCCTGATGTTTCTGCCGTTGTCGTCGGAGACATCATTCTCGACGTTTTCCTATGGGGAATCGTAAACCGTATATCTCCGGAAGCACCGGTACCGGTCGTTGAAATTCAGCGAGAGACGCGGACACTTGGTGGGGCGGCCAACGTGGCCAATAATATAAGAGCCCTTGGAGCCTCTGTCTATCTTATCGGCAGGATTGGTGGTGACCTTGAAGGCCAGACTGTTAAAAACTTGCTGGCGGAGCGAGGAATCCGGTCAGAAGGGCTTGTGGCTTCTAACCGGTGCCCGACTACTGTCAAGACTAGGATTATTGCTCATAACCAGCAGGTCGTTCGGTTCGACAGGGAGGTTAGAAGCCACCTCACGGATCGAGAAATGAAAAGTATCGCTTCCTTTCTTGAAGATTTGCCTGCGATAGATGTGGTAATTGTATCCGATTACGCCAAAGGAGTTGTAACTCCGGATCTCATGGAGTGGTTAAGATCCTGGACAGCACGGCGAAATATCCCGCTTGTGGTAGATCCCAAGGTTGTGAACGCGTCCTTTTTCAGGGACGTTACCGTACTTACTCCCAACCATGTAGAGGCATCGCAGATTGCGGGTATGACTTTTGTGCCCGAGGACGACGAACACCTTTGCGATGTCGCATCCAGGATAATGGAAAAGCTGAGGTGTCAATACCTCCTGATCACAAGGGGTCCTGGAGGAATGAGCCTGTTCAGCAGGGAAAATTCTCCTATTCATTTACCCACCATTGCCCGGCAGGTATATGATGTAACAGGTGCGGGTGATACGGTTATTGCAACCTTGAGTGTGGCTATTTGCGCTGGCCTGCCTGTCATTCACGGTGCCTACCTGGCCAATCTTGCAGCAGGGCATGTGGTCGGAGAAGTAGGAACTGCGGTAATAACTGCCCACAGGTTGAAAGAACTGGTGCAACGGAGCTGTAATCGGTGAGCATACCTCGTGAACCTGAAAAGGCTCTTCTTTTTTGTGGTGTTCTCTATTCTGATGAGGAAAGGTTTCGTACGGCCGTGGGCAAATTGATTGACCTATTCGGTTCCCTGAATTTTCTAACCGAGCCGAGGCTCTTTGTGGAAACGAAGTATTACGAACCGGAAATGGGTTCTCCTATTTATCGTTGCTATCTAGGATTTGAAGACCTAGTCGATCCGGGTTGGTTGGCAGATATTAAGCTGACCACGAACAATCTGGAAAATGAACTTGCTGTTTTCGGAAACCGACGGGTAAACCTGGATCCCGGCTTGCTCTCAGAGGAGAGACTTGTTCTGGCCACAGGCAAAAACTATACTCATCGTATCTACATCGGAAAAGGCATATATGCCGAGCTTACGCTGATTTATTCCCGAGGGGCTTACAGACCGCTTCCCTGGACGTACCCAGATTATCGAAAGCGTGAACTTTTACATCTTCTCGGGGTTGTGAGGCAGGAATTGATTTTTCGCCGGACCGATAAAATCCCGTCTAAACCATATAATCTGCCGGATGATTTGGAGGGAATACTGTGATTTTTAGCATGACAGGGTACAGCAGGGCTCAGATTTCGGAAAGCGGCTACTCCGTAACGGTGGACATGAAGTCGCTGAACGGGCGAACACTTGATGTATTGTTCAGGTTCCCCAAAGGGTTTATGTACCTTGAGAGCGAAGCACGCTCCATTGTGCGCAAACACCTCCGTAGAGGTCGTATCGAGTGTGTTGTAACCGTGGACGTGGAAGATCCCAAATTAAAAGCGCCACCCATACAACCCGATGTATTTTTATTTTACTGGAACCAGATAACAGACTTAGCTCGATCTATTCCAAATTCTTCATTTCCTACCTTGAGCGATGTTCTTAGGATTCCCTACATTTACGACCATTCAAAGGATGAAAAACAGCAAGAACTCTTTTCAGAGCTTTTATTACGGGCTGTAAACGAAGCCGTGGAAAAACTCGTAACCATGCGCCTTGAAGAGGGCTCAATACTGGAAAAAGCATGCAGGAATCACCTTGAGACCATCGAATCCATAGTTGAATCCATTGAAAAGCGTCGAGACGAGGTAGTGGCAGATTTGAGAACTAAAATCTTCGAACGAATAAGGGAAATTCTGAAAGAATTTTCCATTGAACCGGATGAAGAAAAAATTATTCAGGAAGTGGCTTTTCTAGCGGAAAAAAGCGACATAACGGAAGAGTTGGTCAGGTTAAAAGGGCATATTAGTCATTTTCGCAAGCTACTTAATGCTGACGAAGCCGTCGATGGAAGGCAACTTGACTTTCTGGTGCAGGAAATGCACCGTGAAGCCACCACTCTAGGCAACAAGTCGGCAGATCTGGAAATATCGGTTAAGGTGGTTGATTTGAAGGCAGAGATTGCAAGGTTGCGGGAGCAGGTTCAGAATATTGAATAAAACTGAAAACTCGGGAGGTGTGGAACTTTATGGATGTGCGGGTACTTAATATAGGTTTTGGCAATGTGGTCGTGGCCAACCGTATCGTGGCGATAGTGTCTCCATCGTCAGCGCCGATGAAACGACTTAAAGAAGATGCTAAACAAGATGGGCGACTGATTGACGCCACGATGGGCCGTAAGACCAGGGCAATTGTCATAACCGACAGCAATCATGTAATTCTGTCAGGGGTGCAAGTGGAAACGCTTGCCGAAAGGTTAACAACACTTCGGGACAAGAGCTTGCCAGCGGAATAAATGCTGCAATGAAAGGCAGGCTTTTTGTTTTTTCTGCTCCGTCAGGGTGCGGCAAAACCACAATACTAAAGGGTGTGTTTGAAAGGATTGATGGATTAAAGTTTTCCATATCCTCCACTACCAGAGCCCCCAGAAAAGGTGAACGTGATGGTGTGGATTATTTTTTTATTACCGAGCAGGAATTCAGAACAAGAGTGAGGCAAAATCGCTTTCTCGAGTGGGCTGAGGTCCACGGCAATCTTTACGGAACCGACAGAAAACAAGTAGAAGAGGCGCTCAATTGCGGGTTGGACCTTATTATGGACATTGATGTACAGGGAGCCAGACAGGTCAAATGCGCCATGCCTGAAGCAGTTACGGTTTTCATTCTTCCTCCATCTTGGAAAGAGCTGGAACGCCGTTTAAGAGATCGAAGAACTGACGACGAAGACAGCATACGTCGGAGGCTTCAAAACGCCTACGCCGAAGTTTCCGAAGCTTACTGGTATGATTATGCCATCGTCAACGACGCTATCGATAAGGCAATAGAGGAAGTAGTCCATATTATCACAAGCTTTCGTTTGCAAACCTCCCGTCTTGCAGGCTTTATATCCGGTTTGTTGAGTCAGAAACGATGAAGAGGTTGTGGATTACGGGAATACATCCTGTCGAAGAAGCACTGAAAAGAAGGCCTGAAAACGTTTGTGAGATCTGGGTTGCCAGGAAAGGTGAGGTGATTGATGAGATTATTGCCGCTGCGAAGATTGCCGGTGTTCCAGTCAGACGTGTTTCCAGAGACGAGCTTCATGAAAGGGTAGGGCACAAGAAGCACCAAGGTGTGGCTGCGATAATCAGAAGATTTGAGTACGTTGACCTAGAGTCATACTTGAAAGAAGGCGTTGAAGAGCGGATATTGTTGCTCCTGGATTCCGTTGAAGACCCCCAAAATTTTGGTTCAATCCTAAGAAGCGCTGCGTTTTTTGGCGTGGACGGTGTTATCATTACCGAGCATCGTTGTGTTTCTGTTACCGATGTGGTGAGCAAGGTTTCTGCTGGGGCACTATCCCATGTGCCAGTGATTCGAGTTAAAAACCTGGTGAAAACTATGGATAAACTTAAAGAAGCCGGGTTTATGATTGCTGGGCTGGACGTGCACGCTAATGAATCAATCTATACCGCAGATCTTTCCTTGCCTCTTGCCTTGGTTGTGGGCAACGAACACAAAGGTCTTCGCCGTCTCGTACGAGAACACTGTGATCTCCGTGTGATCATCCCACCTTGCGGTAAGATTGACTCACTCAATGCAGCCGTTTCTACCGCAGTTGCCCTTGCAGAAATGCGAAGGCGCTGGCCTATTTTGCGGGTCTCTTTCCAAAAATTGCCGTCCCAACCCTGACCATCGTTGCTCCTTCTTCTATGGCTACCTCAAAATCATGACTCATTCCCATCGAAAGTTCAGTCAGAAGCTCCGGAGTGGGTGAAATATCTCGAAGCCGATCCAGAAGGTTTTTCAAATTTCGAAAATAAACACGGGTAGCCTCCGGGTTTTCTTCAAAAGGAGGAATAACCATCAACCCTCGAACCTGAAGCCCATCCAGATGTATGACACTTTTGTAAAGATCAAAAAGTTCGTCCGGATGGACGCCGCTTTTTGTATCCTCAAGGCCCACATTTACCTGTATAAGCACCGGCAGGGGCTCTGTGCGGAGCTTCTGCACTGCCGAATTAAGCTTTTTTGCGAGGCTCTGTCGATCCAACGTGTGAATCCAGTCAAAAAACTTGACTGCCTGCTTTGCCTTGTTCGATTGGAGGTGCCCTATGAAGTGCCAAGTTACTTTCAGATTATCCAGTTTTTCCTTCTTCTTTTTGGCTTCCTGGACATAGTTTTCGCCCACATGTTCAAGGCCAGCTTCAACACCAGCACTGATTCTTTCCGGATCAACCGTTTTGGTAACACCGACTAGGGTGACGGAATCCGGGTTTCTACCCGCCCTTGAGCAGGCTCTTTTAATCCGCTCACGGACGCTTTTAAGATTTTCTGCTATCAGTCCCATGTTCAGCAACCTCTCCCATTTCTTGTAGGCTCGTTGACTCTGTGAGTTGTTTATAGTTGCCTTCATCAAGCAGACGATAAGTTTTGCCTCTTAAAGTGAATTCGTCCTGATAGGCAAAGGGCAGATTGAGATCGTCCGCCGTGGACATTGATTCCAATAGCCAGTAAAGTACCGAAGCGTATTCTTGTAGATTGGCCAAAAAATCTTCAGGGGTTATAAAAATTTCCTTAACATTGAAAAGATGCCTGAGCCCTCGTGTAATAAACCGCCCCCTATCCCCGTCCCAATAAAGTTCCACAACCTGATCAGGTTTTTCCTGATTTTGTAATCTCAGAAGTGTTTTATTTTCGCTCATTTCTTTCTCCTGTATTTCAAGATTCTTCAGTTTTTTGATTCTAACCCTTTTTCCGCTGAAGTGCGAGGGGAGTTTGTCAGTGGCAAGTAAATTGTCCAATAGCACAAGTCTCCTGAGACGAGTGAAGGTTAAGTTCGCTTTTCAATCCAAAGAAATACGAGCACAGCAGCCAATTGCGTTCCGACTGAGAAGGCAATGAGTATGGGCAGTGAAGTGTCGTATAAAAAACCCATAACCATGCTGCCCAAAAACCAGGCTAGTCCGTAACCGGCGCTGAACAGGCCATAAGCCGTTCCCCGCCGATCCGGCGACACCAAGCCACCAATGGCCGCTCGCATCACCGACTCCTGAGCGCCCATGCCAATTCCCCATAACACCATCCCTGCCAGGGCTGTGTAAAAGCTTCCCCAAAAGACCAGTGGGGCGAAAAAGGCAGACAACAAGGCGGCCAATACGAGAACAACAAGCCCTTTTTTATCAAACCAGCGCCCGAAGAATAGGGCAGCCAATGCATCTACGCCCATAGCCACCGCGTACAGTACCGGAATTCGGTGCTGAGAGATAAAAGGCAAATGCCCGAAATGGTAAGCGATTAAGGGAAAATCAGCGTAACCGGCCGCAATCAAAGCCACGCCTGTCAGGTAAAGCCAGAAGATTTTCGGAAAGCCCTTAGTTTTTATTTGAGGTATGGCAACTTCTAACTCGCGGGGATGGGGGTAAAGCAGGCGGGCTACCACTAACACTGCCAATGCCAACAGAGCCGGAACGAGCAAAACGCCAAATCCCGCCCGATACGAACCTCGAAGATACAACACGGCGGCCACGATTAGCGGTCCCAGTACGGCCCCAATCTGATCCATGGCCTCGTGCAGACCAAAGCCCCAGCCCCGTCCTATTTTTGCAGTGGCATGTGAGAGCATCGCGTCACGGGCTGGGGTGCGAATGGCTTTGCCAAACCGTTCTGTGATCATCAATAGAGCGGCTACTTCCCAACGGCCAGCCAGGGCTAGCAGAGGCACAGCTAGGAGGTTAAGCCCATAGCCCAACAGAGTAATGGTCCAATAGCGACCGGTACGGTCGCTGAGCCAGCCGAAAACCAGTCGTAGGCTCAGACCAATGAATTCGCCAGAGCCGGCCACAATTCCTACAACGGTGGCATTAGCGCCCAACAGGGCCAGGTAAGGACCGGTGATGCTGCGTGCGCCCTCATAAGTCATATCACCTAACAGGCTGACAATTCCCAGCAGAACTATAAACTGCATAGCCGTTCGCTGCATACTCTTATGCATCTTCCGCGCCTTTTTCATCTCCAGATAAGCAAGCAACAATCTCCTGTATCGCATCCACTTCTTGGAAAGCAATAAGAAAATCCATGAGCGTTAGGGTTGCCAAAACGTAAGCGATCACAGGATAATGGTAATGGCATTGCAGATTTTTGTATACAATGAGCGGGCTTTGTGATAGGTGGGAGTGGTCTTAGAGGAGAAAATTGTTGAGGCGAAAGAAAGCACCCACCGTTGATATTCCATCAAGCGCAGAAGCTCTGGGATTGCCTTTTTCGGAGGAGGACTGGAAGGCAACGCCCACAGTGGTTCGGCATTTTATCATCGAGCGTAAAGGGACGATAGCCAAACTTTCGGAACGTGTTGAGAAGCTTGAAAGACAGATTGAAGAACTTTTAAACCGCGATTCTTCCAACTCAGACCAGCCTCCTTCGTCGGGTGGTCCTTATCGTAAG
>Ga0190313_1001892_pt1 | contig 10776 bp, 17 predicted proteins | sample 4870071011_MG_FD_169989 | JGI IMG/M metagenome (GOLD analysis project Ga0190313, IMG submission 169989) | Hydrothermal vent sediment bacterial communities from Southern Trench, Guaymas Basin, Mexico - 4870-07-10-11_MG | ecosystem: Environmental > Aquatic > Marine > Hydrothermal vents > Sediment ...
AAGGGAGGTACGTTTGAGGTAACTACTTATAGGTTACCTTATAATCAAGAAGTTAGTGAATGAATGTGCCGCGAAGGACATTGATGGGGACCAATAAGTATTTTAGGTTAATCGATTATGCCTTATATGGGCCTTCTTAACGCTAAGTTTAGCGATAGCCCACTTCTCACACCTAAATAGGTATGACTGGCGCCTTAACGTAGTAGGTTGGTTTATATTCGCTACTGGAATGCTAATACATGCTTTAAGCCATGAAGCTCACCCTAAAGCCCATAAGGATATTAAGGATATAGATTACGTCGCTCAAAGGGGCCCCTATTCTTGGGTTAGCCATCCGGGATACTTAGGGCTTATATTAATGTCCTTCGGAATATCTGTAGCTTTCGGGAATATCTTAGCTATATTTACATCAGTATTGCTAGCGACTTATTATTACGTATTAGCAATTAAGGAGGAGGAATGGATGTTAAGGAAATTCGGCGAGGTGTATGCCGAATATTTAAGGAAGGTACCGGATAGATTTATACCCTTAAGGAAGATAGTAAGTAGGGCGGTAAGAAGGGCTGTTAAATGAGGTACATATCTAGCTCCTCTCACCATCTAAGCTATGAGGTAGCGTGTAATTGCGAATGCGGATAGGCGTTATTAAGCTCATCGATATTACTGTTAAAGGAAGCTATTGTAGAACTTGCTAATTCTCAGGATAGGGTCTTGTTCTATATTTTCTACGTCGACATATATTTAAGTTAACATACCTAAATTTAGGTGCTAACTTGAAGCTCCCAGCTGAATGGGTAGAGAAAGCCGATTTCCTCCTAAAGGATGCTGAAAGACATATGAACGAAGGCGTTTACTGGATAGCGTGTTTCGAGGCACAACAGGCGGTAGAGCTTTACCTGAAAGCATTACATGTAGCTTTAACTGGCTTACATCCATATACTCATGACTTAGTGGAGTTGCTGGAATCCTTAAGGGATTTAGGCTTCCAACTCCCGGAGAGCCTATACCTTTATGCGGATGCGTTAACGCCCCACTATACTATGTCAAGATATCCCGGTAGGAAACCGGTAACTTATAATAAGGGGTTAGCGGAAAGATGTATTAAATATGCCAAGGAAATCATTAGATGGGTTAAGGAAGAAGCTTCTAAAGTCGAGGGAGGAGAAGGTTAGGAAGGGGGATAAGTTACTAAGGGAGTACGTTGAAAGGATAGTCAAGGAATACCCTGAGTCGACGGTAATCCTTTTCGGTTCTAGGGCTAGAAGTGAGGCCCTTCCCTATAGCGATTATGACGTCCTAGTAGTATTGAAGGACGTAGAAAATAAGCTGCTTATTATAGAGGAATTAAGGAAGTTAAAACCTAGAGGATTACCCTTAGATCTTATGGTAATAAGTCTGAGGGAGCTTAACGATCCGTTAATTTCTGCTATGCTTAAGGGATGTAAGATATTATATAATGGATTGGGAGTTGATATCAATGCTAAATCTTAAGCTCCGTAACGAGTAGAGGCGATGCTTTCGTATTATTTATATTACAGGTTAGTTGTAAGGGAAAAATCTCGATGAAAATAATTTTAAGTGGAACCTAAGGATATCGGCTTACCTCCTTAATGTCGCAAGTTAACGATCGGCCTATATCCTCATTACTAGCAACAAGGAAGTCACTAAGCCGTATAGACCTATGGCCTCGCAAAGTACTACGCCCAGTACTAACCTGGAGAATATCTCAGGCCTCCTAGCGCTACCTAAAGCTAAGGACCTACCGCAACTACCTATACCTAAACCGGAGATTAAAGCGGTAAAACCCATAATACAACCGGCCGTAAATGCCATTAACGCTTTACCTAGCGAATCTATACTACCCATTTTAAGGATAAGTAGTAAACCCACTATTAACCCGTAGATGGCTAAAGCTTCGGCTAGAACTACGGAAATTATATTCCTACTAGCCACTTCGGGTTTTTCACTACCGGCCCCAGCTATAGCTTTCGAACTCCATGATATACCTATTAAGGCTCCTAGCGCCGAAAGGCCTACCGATAGGGCTACGGAAGAGTACTTTAATAGCTCTAATGAAAGCCCATCAACCATAGGCCTGTACACCCGCTCTTACGTAAGGGTTAGCTTCATTTAAGGTTAACGTTTTATGCAGAAAGGGATAATATCCTACGGATGGCTTGATGATTGGTAATTCCGGTTCTAAGTTAAGAGCGTTAATTGAGTTAACTAGGTTCGAGCACGGCTTAATGGTAGTTCTAGCTATCGTTATAGGCGCTCTGAGTTCAGGAGAGCTCCCGCTTAATATCAACCTAGCGTTAGCTTCTTTAAGTGGCCTACTAGTAGAAATAGGAATATTTACGCTAAACGATTACCTTAACGTAGCTGAGGACTCGGTAAATAAGCCTTGGAGGCCTATAGTTAGGGGGGATGTAAGTAAAGGTGAGGCTTTAATGTTAAGTTCAATAGCGTTATGCTCGGCTCCATTAATATCCTTACCCCTATTATTTGATGGACTTACTTACGCTTTCGCTATACTTATAACGGCGTTAGTTCTAGGTTTAGCTTACGATGTAAAATTGAAAAAGTTACCCTTAATTGGACATTGCTCGGTGGCCTTCTCTACGGCCTTACCTTTCATGTACGGTTCCTACCTAGCAAGGGGGCCCACGCCCTTAACCTTATCCTTCTTCATCTTAGCTTTCTTAGCTTCATTAAGTAGAGAAATAATTAAGGGAGTACAGGATATAGAAGGCGATAGAAGAGCGGGCATAAAGAGCTTAGCCGTACTTTACGGACCCTCCTTAACCTTAAAGTACGCCTTTGCGATTATGGTAATAGCTATAGTTATGAGCCCCTTACCCCTTCTTTTTATTAGGAATAGGATCGCTTACATGTTAATGATTACCCCTTCCGATTACTTATTAGCCCGCGCTAGCTTAATAGCCCTTAGGTCTCCTAAGGGAAGGGACCTAGAAAGATCTAGAAGGTTAAGTTTAATAGGTATGGGCTTGGGGATGGTTGCTTTCCTAATAGCTTCTCTTTAAATTTAAAGGTAGTTTTCAGTTAAATGGAGTTAAACCTCTTAAGCAAAACAGTTATAATGGAGTTCTGCACTTAGAAATGGTGTATAACTTTACGTAGTTCTCGGGTAAAGGATCGGTGTCCAGATGAGGGGGGGCTTAAGGCGGCTCGGGAAGGTACTTCACGTATCCCAAAGTGGAAGGATAATAGTTAGGGCGGAGGTAATAGCCCCCCTCTACGCCCCTGTCTACGATAGACATTTAAGGGAGGTAGGTAGGGTCTGCGATGTATTGGGACCCGTATCCTCTCCTTACGTAGCTGTCGAGCCTATAAGGAGCTTAATAGGTAGTATACGTAAAAATGATTACCTTTTTGTAAAAGAAAATAATATTTTTAGGCATAAAGGTAAATAGGAAATAATCTGAACTGAGGAAAGGGTAGGTATGAGTAGGGGGAGGCTAAGGGAAGGGGATAGCGACCCCCTCCAGAATAACGTTTGTCCCATTTGTGGTAGTGAAAGAGTTATCTTCGATCCGGTAAGGGGAGAATACGTCTGTATGGATTGCGGCAACGTATTGGAAATAGCAATAGATATGGGGCCGGAGTGGAGGGCCTTCACCCCGGAGCAGAAGATAAGGAGGACGAGGGTAGGTTCCCCACTTTCCCCTCTTAAACCTAACGGAGGGCTATCTACGGTAATAGATTGGAAAAATAAGGATTGGAGCGGCCATAGTTTAAGCCTCTCGAAGAGACTTCAGGTATCTAGGCTTAGGAAGGCCAATAGGATGTTTAATGCGATACCTTCGGAGAAGAACCTAAGGTTAGCATTAAGCGAAATAGAGAGGTTAGGTTCGCAATTGGGGATACCTAGGGCTGTTATGGAAGAAGCCGCGATATACTATCGAAGGGCTGCTAAATCTAAGTTAATTAAGGGAAGATCGTTAGAGAGCATGGTAGCAGCTTGCGTTTACGCTGCCTGCAAGATAGGTAACGTACCTAGAAGCTTGGACGAGATAGCTAAGGTATCTAAGTCGGATAGAAAGGAGATTTCAAGAAGTTATAGGTTAATAGTTAATGAAGGTATAGTACCCAAGATACCTCCCTCTAAGGCCGTTGACTTCATACCTAGGTTAGTTTCAGAGCTTAAATTATCGGTAAGGGTGCAACATTGCGCAGTAGAGATCATAAAGATAGCGAATAGGATGGGCTTAAGTAGCGGTAGAATACCTGAGGGGTTAGCGGCCGCTGCCGTTTACCTTGCGACTATAATTCATAACGAGAGGAGGACACAGAAGGAGGTAGCTGCCATAGCTAATGTAACTGAGGTTACCATAAGGAATAGGTTCAAGGAATTAGCATCTAAACTGAATTTCCTAGTTTACGTTTAATTTTTTATTTTTTAGGGGTCCGTTATTTTCCCCCTATTCTACCTTTTAGTGCTCTTCCTTACTTTACTTATAGGGTTAACGGCCTCTCTAGTGGGCATAGGAGGTGGGGTATTCTTAGTACCCCTTTTCAACTTACTTATGGGATTGAAGATGAGGGAGGCGGTAGGTACAAGCCTTTTCGTTATATTCTTTATAGCTTTCACGGCTTCCTATTCTTACTGGAGGAGAAAGTTAGTTTCCTGGAGAATAGGCCTAATAATGGAGGGGGGGAGCGGGCCTGGAGCTTTCTTAGGCTCGTTAGCTTCCCATTATCTCCCTTCCTCCTTAGTAAAAATAGCCTTCATAGCCCTCTTAACTTACGTAGCCGTTAGGATGTGGAGGAGGGAGGAGGGAGGGGAGAGGATTTATTATCGTAAGCTTAATGTGCCGTGGTTATTGGCTATAGGTTTCGCCGCCGGCTTCTTAAGTGGATTGCTGGGAATAGGAGGAGGTGTAGTAAAGGTGCCTATCTTAACTATCTTGGTGGGGTTACCCATGCATTCAGCTGTAGCTACTTCAGAGTTCATGATAGTAATTACCACGTTAACGGGCGCTTTAACCCATGGGTTCTTAGGTGATATAGTATATATCAACGGCTTACTTATAGCTCCTTGCGTTATAATTGGTTCGTTCCTAGGAAGTAAGTTATCGGTCCGACTGAAGCGAGGTACCTTAAGGAAGGTATTCTCGGTAGTAATGGGGTTAATAGCCTTAAGGATGGGCCTTAGTCTCCTCTAAAGCCGCTAGTTAAGGTAGGAAATCGGTAATGGGTCTCTTACCCTTATGGCCGTTAGGCCATTCAATCGAAATAAAGGCCTTAAAGTTGATATCTTCAGAAGCCCCCCTTAAGGTACGAATTCTTACACATAGAGGGGTTTTTATCTAACTCACCCATATATTATTTACAAATAGAAACATATAAATATTTTTATATACAACCGTTCAATAAAATGAACAATTAACGTAATTTAAACTTCAACTCATAAACCTCCCTTTCAGGGGATTTAAGTTCATAAAACGTTACCTCCTTACCCGTAAGGCCTTCTAGGAAACCCGTTAGGAAACCTGTTACTACATGTTTAATTATCCTTTCCCTTATCGCTTCATAGCGGGATTCTACCGGCTGGACTTTCAGCGCTACCCTAACTTCCTCCTGAGTTACGGAAAGGTCATAAACCTTAAAGAATCCCATGAACTCCGTTAGCCTATTTAAAACTTCTATTTCACCCACCGAGGCTAGCTTAGCTAATTTAAATACCCCCTTCCAAAATTCCCTACCGCTCTCCAACGAACTTTCATAAAGTAAAGCATCAGCTCCCTCCCTTAATACATCATATAGCTTCTTAATGAAACGGAATAACACATCATAGGGCAGTAGGAATAATAAGTGACGACCTACTCTAATACCCCTTTCGGACCAGATTACCTTAATCCTTAAGCTACCTATCTCTAAGGGAAGCTCCATGAGCTACCACTTATTCATCGATCGGGGAGTTAACTAGTACTATTAAATTAACTCTTCATGACCTTAATTAAAATTTTTAAATATAATTTAAATATAACGTTAAACTATCTTATGCCTGTACTTATAATTAACCCAAAAATAACTAAAACTAAAAATTTACCCACTTACTTAAAAAACTCTACGTTTTAAGGCCATACCGGAGATAACGGAGATATGAAGACCGGCCTATAAGTTATCGGGGTGGTGGTTATCCTAGTCGGAGAAGTAAAAGCATAACTGAAGGCCGAGCTAAAGTTGCCATACAGCCTATGCCTTTCGTAGTAGGCTTGCCAAGGCTTATTGGGGTTCCAGTACCAAACTGAACCCGTTCCGAAGACCCCTAATCCTGTAGCTTGGATAGTATTGTTAAGCATGTAAGGGCTGGAACTTATGGTATAGGAATTGTAAGCGTTAAGCGAAGTAGCTCCGTAGAAGCTCCAACCGGAGGAAGCCCCTAAAGCTGGGTTAGTGTAAGTGAACCAGCCCGTGGCTTGTCCTCCTTCAGCTCCTAATATGTTTACCCCTGTATAATTCATTAACTGCGCGGTTACGTTAGCCGTAAAGCTAGTCCATCCGTTAAGCCCGAAGGCCCCGTTAGCTTCGGCTACCCCGAAGGACTCAACTACATCCCCAAAGGAGGATGAAAAGGTAGCTGAGTAACCCCCAGATGCGGTAGCGTACCTGTATATGTTACCGGTAATCCACTCAGGAGTAGCTAATGCTAAAGGCACTAACAGCAATACCAGTACTACGGGTATAATTAGCGTTTTCATACAATACTATATTTCTAACGCTCACTTATATAGCTTTTTAAAAATAGTAAATTAAAATGTTATCAACTTACTATTTTTAAAATGATTTAGGACAATTGAAGAATTTGTAAGATAGGAAACTGCCTTAGCTATAACTTAGTCCTTTAGGGGTTGACCCTTACCTTAGAGTATTCCCATAAAAAGGATAGTAGAATAAGTATAGGGCTTCTTTAAGTACCTCTTAACCTATCAGCTAAATCCTTAAACTCTGGGTGCACATATTCTCCTTTCTCTATTACCTTACTTCCATCCGCCCATACAGTAGGGTTCATACAGATACCGTCGGTATGGGATTTAGCTAAGCCTAACCTGCCTTTAAAAGTAGCGGACTGACTCCCTAGTCCCCACTTTATAACGCCCATACTCTTTCATCCTCGAGTATATTACCCATTAGACGATCCCCTGGATTACAACCGTAAGATATATGAGCTATGCGGAACATCTTAAGGTCCTTCAGGCTTTTAAGCCAATGCTCGAATATCTTCGCCTCCCTCCACTTATCTTTATTATCTTCCCCTCTTTTACTTCTAAGGCTATGGGCTCCCTTAAGACACCTAAATCCTCCAGTGGCCAAAGAGAGCCGTCGAATACTATGGTGCCATTTATACCTTCCTCCTTAGGAGCCTAATCCACCTGGCCGAACAACATATATTCCCCAGGACCGGTAACCTCTCCTTCTACTAATACTGGCCTTTCAGGATCGTTCTCGAATTCCATATCGGTTCCAGAAGGGGTAGTAACCTTCATCCTCCTAGCCCTTTTAGTTACTTCCGCTAATTTCCTTTGAAATTCGTAAAGTAGAGTTACGTTTACCCTGCCTATGGTTCTAACCATCATATCGGAATCCATCCCTACTAAACAGAGATACCTAACTTTACCTTTGCTAAGGGCCCTTTCATAGGGTGTGGAGTAAAGTAACCATGCCTTATTAAACTCCACCCAGACGTCGACGTTACTTAATAAGGCAGTTAAACCCCTCACCGGTATATAAGGATCGGCTACTTTACCTACCCCTAAAGGAGTAGGATACTATATTACCATGGGCTTACCGCCTGCTATATTAACCGCACCTGCCGCTCCTTCTGATACCTTAAGTACGTCAACTAATTTATATGCAGCACTTATTATCTCAATATCTAACCCCCTAGGCCCTTAAGTTGGTAAAGTCACCGGATGCGGAACGCGTATATAGGTCCTATCCGCACGAACTTTCTGGAGGGATGTTTACAAAGGGTAGCTATAGCTATCGCGCTTTCCACTAGCCCTGAACTACTCACAGCTGACGAACCTACTACTATATTAGACGTTACCCTTCAAGCCCGGATACTGGACTTACTTAGGGATCTAAGGAACAAACTAGGTTTATCCATGATGTATATAACTCATAACCTAGGGGTAACTACTGCCGTATGCGATAAGGTTATGATAATTTATGCGGGTTGTATAATGGAGTTAGGACCTATAGAGGAGGTATTATTAAACCCCCTAACATCCATACACTAAGAAGCTAATGGAAATCGACCTACCTAAAGGATGCATCTTCGCCCCCCGTTGCGAGGAAAGTACGACCATCTTATAAGATTAGGCGACCTAAGCTCATAAAAGTTAGTGAGGATCATCTAGTGGCTTGCTTTAAATATAGCAAGTAGGTGGTTCAATCTGGCGCTCCTAGAAGTAATAGATTTAGTGAAGTACTTCCCTGTTCATAAAGGAATTTTAGGCAGGGTAGTTGGTTACGTAAGGGCGGTGGATGAGGTAACTTTCTCCTTAAACGAAGGGGAGACGTTCGCTCTAGTAGAGAAATCGGGGAGTGGTAAAACTACCGTAGCTAGGTGTATCCTTGGGTTACTGAGGCTCACCTCCGGGGAGATAAAGTTCATGGGAAAGGACGTTTTTAAGCTTAAAAGGCGTGAACTTAAATGGTTCAGGAGGAACATCCAAGCCGTATTTCAAAATCCCTTCCTTTCGCTTAACCCTAGGATGAAGGTAGAGGATATAGTAGCCAAACCCCTAAGAGTACGTAAAAGGGAGCTAAGTAAATCCGATGTAAGGGATAGAGTTCAACAAGTCCCAGAGAAGGTAAGCTTGTCCACGCTTCTAGCGAAGCATTACTCTTACGACCTAAGCGGAGGGCAAGCACAGAGGGTAGCTATAGCTAGAACGATAATATCTAACCCTAAGTTAATGAAGGTTAAAAGGAGGATAACATTACCTAGGGAACCGCCCAGTGTCATAAATCCCCCCAATGGATGTAAACTAAGCAGTAGGTGCCTTTACGCAACAAGTAAGTGCGGGGAGGAAGAACTACCCTTAATTAAGGGTAGGTAGGGGGCATTACGTTGCTTGTTGGTTACGTAAGTAAAGGAAACCGATAAATAGCTAGCCCCCAATTCATACCTCTGACCTGATATGGGTTCACAACCTAAGGTCGTAGTTGAAAGAAGCGAACATTATAGGACTATTATCGTTAGTGGGGCCTTCGGAGGACACGGCCCAGGTTTTATAGAAGCGATTATCTATACGGACGAACCCGTTGCCGATGAGGCGCTAGCTAGCGTCACCCCTTTACCGGATAAAATATATGTAAAGAGGGTAATACAATGCAGGTTGATATTCAGCCCCCTCCAGGCTAAGAGCTTCGTTCAGTGGTTACAGTACCATATAAGGGAGTACGAGAAGAAATTCGGGGAAATAAAATTGCCGGAGGAAGGCGAAAGGCCAGGTTACATAAGTTAAAACCTAAAGCGTAACGGATTTAATAGCGACATAAACTTAATTAATCTTCTAATGACTTCGAACGTGAGGATTAGACCCGTTAAGGAAGGTGAAGTCCTTAGGGTAGTAGCCTTAGCTAAGGAGTTCATGCCGGGAGAAACCGATGATAGATTTAGGGCATCGATACTGGAGCGTAACATGAAGGACCCTCGTTATAGGGTAATAGTAGCTGAAGTGAACGGGGAGTTAGTAGGTTTCATAGATTGTTGGTTCATTTATGATTTCTGTCACGGTGGCGTACTAGGGTATATTCAGAACCTTTACGTTAAACCTAGTTTTAGGAGGAGGGGCATCGGTGGCGGGTTACTACGTAAGCTCCTAAGTATAGCTCGTAAATTAGGAGCTTTAGAACTTCATGTAGCTACCGATCTAAGAAATGAGCCCGCTATTAAGTTATACGAGAAGTATGGCTTTAAGAGGTGTGGTTTACAGTTAGAAATAGAATTGAGGTGATTTACACTTTTAAGATGAAGGATATTTAAGCTATAAACTCTGTTCGTTTCCAGCTTAGTTATTCAATTGTACTCTTAGGTGAGTTCCTAACCAAATTCGGTGTTGAAGCTCAAATTACCTTCCATAATTTCGACGAACTTTAGATGTTCCTCCGGATAGAGTATGTAGAAGATACCGAGGAGTGTTCTCTTGACAGGTTTCCCGCTTATATGGGACTTCTTATCCTTTAATTTAAAGATCCTTATCCAATCCTTAAGTTCATCCTTTCTTACCTTTAGGTGAATTGGGTAGTAAGCTTCCGGCCTATTTACACTATACTCCTCCCTAGTCCATAGGAATACCGCATCTGGGCAGGTAAGCGCATAATCCATATTGGCTGCTTAATTAATTCGTAAGCCTCCCTAATGTTAAACTTCATGGAGGAGTACTCGCTAGGAGACCTTCCCCAACTCACCCCCTCTACTAAGCCCTCCCTCGCCATATCGTGTAATAGCTTCTCTGGATCGGAGCTTAGGAACTCTGACTTGAAGTCAGTTACCGTAAATTCCCTTCCTCCAGTAGTAATAATTTAAAAATAATTAACTTTCAAACTTAGAGCTTATAAGTGTGAGTTGGGGAAAGTATAGGGTAAGGAGTAAATACCATCAGTGAAGGTCTAATAGCTTTTCCGCCGGTTGTATTATGGGTTTTACCGCTTTAATCTCCGGTTTAGGTATAGGTAGTTGCGGTAGGTCCTTAGCTTTAGGTAGCGCTAGGAGGCCTGAGATATTCTCCAGGTTAGTAC
>Ga0190313_1001893_pt1 | contig 10770 bp, 11 predicted proteins | sample 4870071011_MG_FD_169989 | JGI IMG/M metagenome (GOLD analysis project Ga0190313, IMG submission 169989) | Hydrothermal vent sediment bacterial communities from Southern Trench, Guaymas Basin, Mexico - 4870-07-10-11_MG | ecosystem: Environmental > Aquatic > Marine > Hydrothermal vents > Sediment ...
ACCAAAGAACACCTAATTTTAAAGAGTTCTTATCTGTTTATTTTGACAGAGTTCATCAAGAGTCATTCAATTTACTTAAAAATGTCTGGTCTATGATAGACCCATTTGAAGTTGATGAAAAATTCTTAGGGTACTTAGCAAGATTTTATAACATTGATATAGATGAACAGCTTATTGATACACAAAATAAAAGGGAATTCATAGATGAGTTACCAAATTATTTAAAAAGAAAAGGTTCTTATAGTTCTTTTTATGCAGCTTGGAAAGCACTTACACAAGGCACTGTGAATAATTTAAATATTTATGAAAAATGGATTGATTCATATCTTTTAGATACATCTATGCAAAATATACCATTATCATCAAGTGATTATGTAGATGTATTATATACAGATCAATACACTTCACCACTATCAGGTGATAACATAATAACACCACACTATAAGGTTCAGATAGATTTGTCAACTGAGCCTATTGAATATGAAAGCATTTTGTCAAAGGGTGTTATAAATAGTTTAATAACACAGTGGGAAGATTTAAGACCTGTAAATAAAGTATCTGAATATGAAATAGTTATAAGTCCAGAAGTTGATTTGTCAGGTAATTATAAGAGCTTATATTTAGGTGATCAGGAAAAATATAATACTAATGTACTAAGTAAAGTAAAGAGATTTTCCATAACTGTTGAAAATGCTTACATTCAATTATTTGGTGGTTCCAGTACCTCTTTCAGTGTAACACATAACTTGAATACAAACAATTTATTTATAAGGTGCTATACTGATGATTTTGAAGAAATAGTTCCAAAAGAAGTCAATTTTATTGATCTTGATGAAATAAATGTTGTTTTTGAAAATCCAGTAAATGGTTTCATGCTTATTAAAAAGCCTGATTTGACAGTAAACCAACTGGAGGAACTTACTGAAACATGGATTGTAAAGCACCATTTTAACCAAAAAGAAGTCTATGTTGAATTCAATCAAGACAATGAAAAATTATATGCTGATGAACTTTTACTTATTGATGAAGAATTTTTACAGTCAGATTTAAAAAGAGGTGCTGTTAATATCTCCAAACCTGATATGGTTTTTATACAAAATACTGACAGTGATACATGGAATATTGAACATAATTTGGGTTATAAAGGTATTTTAATTGGGTGTTTTGATATAAATAATAATGAGATAATTCCCGAAGATATTCAATTCATTGATATAAATAATAGTGTAATAATATTTGAAGAAGCGATTAGTGGATATGCAATTTTAGTATCAGTTGGTAGCCCATTATTTGCTGATATGTTATTAGAAGAAATTGTCAATGAAGAAGGGGAAATAGAATATGTTTTGCCAAATTATGAAGTTAGTTCTACAATAGATGATTTTGAAACAAGTTCTTATCAAGGACGTGTTTCTGAAGCTACTGAAACTACTGAATTTCTTTTTGTAACTATTGAGTTACCTCAAGAAATGGAACTAACAATAAGAGAAATAAAAATTTATAACAAAAATATTTTATTTTATACAGAATGTGGTGAGATTCATAAACCTATGGGTGTAAAGATGAAATTAGATTATAAAATTAACAAATATATCACAGAGGGGACAACATAATGTCAAGAGTTCATTATTGGCAGTTTTTAATAAATAAAGAAGGTCAACCCATTCCAGATGCCAATATTAGTGTTTGTTTGGCTGGTACTGATACACCCGCTTATGTATATTTTGATGAGTTTGGTTCAAACAGTAGTAATGTAACACCTCAAGTTATAACAAATAACATGGGATATTTTGAATTTTGGATTGGTGATGATTCTGAAGAATATGGTTATCAAAAAGGCCAAAAATTTAAAATAGAATGGGAAAAACCTGGAGTTGCTTTGGGTTCCATTGATTGGATTGATGTCTTTCCTCATGTAATAGAAGTAGATGAAACAGACCAAACATCAAATGCAAAAAATAAGGTGATAAGTAATAAGTTAGCTTTTAGATGGGAAGATCATAGAACGTCAACACTACAAGACAATGGGTTTCCAATTCATGGCATAGAAGCCTTAAATGAAACAGACACAAACACATTTTCAAACAAACTGATATCCAATTTTTTAGGTAAAAAATGGAATGATCATTGTGACACATTACCAATGTCAGGTGGCACACCACATGGCCTTTTACCAGTAGATATTTTTAGTGATGATGAAATTTTTGATAAATTGGTTAACAACAAAATTATCTTTGATATTGATTCAAATCTTATTTCCATGCAAAATGAGATTGATGAAATTAGTGATCAAATTGAAGATGTTGGTAATGCTGGAAATATTTATTTGCAACATGGTCTGAATGACACATGGACACTTACACATAATTTTGGTGTCAAATATGTATCAGTTACTATTTTTGATACATCTGATGTTGAAGTAAGACCAATATCTGTTGAGTTAACTAATTTGAATACATGTACAGTTAGATTTGACACAGCTATTGAGGGTTATGCAGTAATAACAGGGAATGTGGTTTCTGGTTCAAATTTACCACCTTTTATTATAGAAGGTGATCATGGAAGTCTTACAGGGCTATTGAGTGATGATCATACAATTTATGCCTTGATAGATGGTTCCAGAGCTTTTACTGGCTCAATATCTGGTATAACACCAACAATAGATTCTCACCTAACAACAAAAGAATATGTTGATTATGAAATTGATAACATAGTTTTAAGTCATTCAAGAATATCAAATTCTGCAGTTGGTGATGATCATGTTCAGTACATTCATATAGATTCCAGAAGAGGTTTTAGAAATCCCATACATGGTAAAAATCCTATAGATGAAGCACATCTAACAACAAAACAATATGTTGACTCACATATTTTTTCACATGATACTTTGATAGATACTGATCTTGATAATCATATACAATACCTTCATATAGATGGCAGAAGAAGTTTTACTCATACAGTATCAGGTATAATACCAACGGAACCAAGTCATTTGGCAACCAAACAGTATGTTGATTCCAATTCAACAGGAAAATATGATGAAAATGTATCAAGTTGGGATGTTGAGGGTTCAAATTATTCCAAAACAATACAACATAATTTGAGTGATCCTTACCCTGTTGTTGTTTTATGGAATTTAACAACAAAAATGATTGAAGTGGCTGAAACTGTTGAATCAATAGATGATAACAATATCAAAATAATTGTATCAACCAATAACACTTTATTGATAAAGATAAGGACTTAACAATGAGATTTAAAAATTATCTATTAAAAGATAAAAAAATACAGACTTTTAGATCATTGCAAATCAAACTTGTTAAGAACAAGACTAAACACAATGATGTTATTGCTTTTATTGAAGAAAAATATGATATTGACACCAAAACAAAAATACTTTTAGAAAATTTTAACCAACAATTACAAATATTATACAAAGGCACATATAAATTTGATTTATGCTTGGATGAAGGTATAACACCAGATGACCTCAAAAAGATAGATAATAAAAAAACAAAATCTATCAAAAAAGAGTGGTATGGTGTTAATCATGAGTTTGCTAAAATCCAAAAAGAGTTTGAAAAATATTTGCAAGAGAATATGGGGGGAAAGTAAGAAATGATAAGCCCATCAAGAATATATGCAGCAATAAGTGTTTGTGGTGGTGGTGACAAATCTCTTGATAGTATTCCACATAATTTGGTAAATCAAGATGATGTTGCTATTGTTGCTGATGGTACAAATGTTTATTTTTATGTTTTGGATGCTGATTCAGGTTTAGATGAAAGTGTGCCTTATGTTATAAAACCTGATGATATAGAAAGTGCTCAAAACCCATCAAGTGTACATAAAAGATGGCATTTAGTATCAACAAAATACTTTGCTGATAACATACTACAATCACATGGAAAATACATACAAACCGGTCAAATAAAGGCATTTGAAAGTGAGGAATTAAAATTTATATCAGGTGATGGAACTACCATCATTATCAATCCTGATGGTTCAGTAAGTTTTAATGATATAACTGTTACTGGCCAAATAACTGTTGATGATGTCAGACACCCACCATTTATAATTAATTCTGATTTAGTTGTTGATCATTTAAATGCTGATAAATTAGATGGTTATCATGCTAACAGGTTTATTTTGGCTGATGGTTCAACCCCATTCACAAATCCTGTTTCTGGTATTGATCCTATAGATGATGCAAATCTAACAACCAAATCATGGACTGAAGAATATGTATTGCAAATAGCGGATACCATATACACTTATGTTGATGATGCCATTGCTGCCATAGAAATTGTTGCTGATCTAACAGATTTAGAAAATCAAGTAAATGCTCATATAAGCCCATCAAGTGATGACCATTTACTATATGCTCGGTTAGATGGTAGTAGAAATTTTACTGGTGCAATTGGTGGTATATTGCCTTCATTACCAGAGCATTTTGTAACCAAGCAGTATGTTGATGATAGATTTGTAACAACTCATTCTGAATTATCAGGTCTCAATGGTGATGACCATTTACAGTATTCATTGGTTGATGGTTCCCGTGGTTTTACAAGTACTGTTGAAGGTATAACACCTGTTTCTGATTTTCATTTATCAACAAAGGAATATGTTGATGAAAGAATTGCAAACATTTTTCATACAAAAAAATTACAAATACACACATTTGATCATGATACAACTGAATGGATTATAAATCATAATTTTGGGGACAAGCATGTTGTTGTTGATTTTTATGAAAAATTCACCAATAAACAAATAAGTCCTGATAGACTTGTATTAACAAACAACAATACAGCAATTGCTTATTTTGCTGTTGATGTTCAAGGTTATGCTGTTGTAAATGGTATTGTTGAACATTTTAATAAGACATTATCACAAACATGGACTGTTGAACATACATTTGGATCAAAAGAAGTCATATTTAATATATTTGATACAACTGATGAAGAAATATTTCCATTAACAACAACCATTATTGATGACACCCATATAGAATTTACATTTTTTGAACCTGTTGATGGGTATGTTGTCTTATCAAATGATATAGTTGTTTTTCAATTTGCTTCATCTACTGAATGGTATGTAAACCATACTTATAACAATAAGAATTTATTAGCAAATATATTTGACAGTGGTGATATAGAAATAATACCTGAAAATATTGAAGCCACTGATGATAACACCTTATTAATAACTTTTGAAGAACCTGAAAGTGGGTATGTTGTTATTTCTGGTAGTGAAGCTGTTATTTTAGACCCAGGGTTGTTTATAATCAATCACAATCACCTTAGAAATTTGGATCATGATGATCATTTACATTATGCAAACTTAAATGGTGTTAGGGGATTTACAAACACCATAGCTGGTATCACTCCTTTGTTAGATGATCACTTAACAACCAAGAAATATGTTGATGATGAAATTGATGCTGCTTTAAATATTGGTATTGTTCTTAGGCATGATGAATTGTTAAATTTAGATGCTGATGATCATTTACAATATTCATTAGTTGATGGCACCCGTGATTTTACTGGCCCAATTAATGGTGTCACACCAACACAAACATACCATTTAGCAACAAAACAGTATGTTGATTCAATGGTAAATTCTACTGTTGTTCTTCAACAAGGGAAAGCTTCATTGATAAATGGCGCTGATAACATAACAATTACACTTTCAAATGCTCTCTCTACTGATTATGCTGTTGTTGTTTCATTGGAAAATACAATTGATGGGAGCCCATCTATTTATGGTTATATAATAAGAGCAAAAAGTGATAATGATTTTGCTGTTTATTTTTCTGGAAATATTGATTCAGCAAATTATAAATTAAATTGGATTGTAACACCAATATAAGGACAAGTATGAGATTCAAACAGTATTTAAATGAAGCTTCACCACCTAAAGAAGAAATTCTTGCTTTGATAAAAAAAGACTGCAAACCTTTTCTTGCTGACTGGAGAAAACTAAAAACAGATGATTTTTTATTATCTGGTAGAAATGACAAAACATTTTTTACAAAGAAACAGGTAAGAAAAGATAGAAAACCATTGGATACATTATTAGATATGCACAAAATAATAGATGATTGGTTTTATAAAAAATTTGGTGTGAAGTCTCGAAGCAATGCTGTTTTTTGTTCTTTTGATATAATAATAACAAGTGGTTATGGTACACCATATTTGGTTTTTCCTATTGGTAAATACAAAGCTGTTTCAAGTAAAAATATAAAAGATTTATTTCGTGTTGCTATTATAAATGATGAGGAAAAAATCATAGAAATACTTGAAAGGGGTAAATATACTGACAAACTTACATATTATGAAAATGAAGGAGAAATAATGGTGACATGTAAAGATTATTACATGGTAAATTTTTCATTGGTTGATTATTTGTTAGAGAATTTAAGGGGATAGATAATGAGATTTAAACAGTATTTGAATGAAAAAACATTTTCCATAAGTGCTGATGTTGATATGATATATAAAAAATATTTTAAGAAATATGTGAAACCATTTCATAAAAAAGGTGGTAAAGCTAACAGAAATGATTTAACTGACTTCAAAGAGGGAATGGATAAAGTTCATAAGGATGGTAAGTGGTATTTTGGTAATGCGACATCTGAAATTCTTAAATCAAAGACTGCTAAAAAAGCACATGAATTAAATCCAGTCACTCTTGTGTTTGGTGCATGGCAAGAAGGTTCTTTTTATAATTATAGCAAAAAAGCCATATCCTTTTCTTTGAATTCTGATGTTCTTCATTTATTATCCACTAGTCAGTCCAAACTTGATATTAGAAATATGCTGCAGGGAAGGATACTTGAAAGATTTATGAATGAATTGAGTGAAGAAAATATAAAAGGCACAATTTACCATGAGCTATCTCACTGGATCAATGATTCAATATACAATCAAAATATTCAAAAAAGAGTTCAAAAAAATCTTAAAACCAAAGAATTTGATATCACAACAGTAAATTTTACTGACTTTGAATTGGATGCCCAAGTTCATGCTATAAAACAACTAAAAAGAAGTTTTACAGGTGATTGGAATTATATTAGATGGTATGATATAATACAGAAAAAACCATCATTCAGTGTTGTTTTTGCTCAATTAAAACAACAACCTAAAGCAGTTCAAATGGATTATTTCAAAAGAATATCTAAAAGATTAAACAGAGAAAACTTAATGGGAAAAAACCTTAAGGATTCTTTCAAAAAGGAATTATTATAATGAGATTCAAACAATATTTGACTGAGGGTATCAAATCCAAAAAAGAAATCCTTGCTTTAATAGAAAAAGACTGTAAACCATTTCTTGCTGGCTGGAGAAAGCTGAAAATAGATGAATTTCTATTATCAGGTAGACAGTCAAAAACATTTTTTGCAAAAAAACAGGTAAGAAAAAATAGAGAACCAGTGGATACGCCTTTAGATATACACAAATTACTGGATGATTGGTTTTATAAAAAATTTGGTGTAAGGTCTCGAAGCAATGCTGTTTTTTGTTCCTTTGATGAAAAAATAGCAAATTTTTATGGAAAACCATTCTTAGTTTTTCCTATTAGTAAATACAAAGCTGTTTCAAGTAAAATCGTAGAAGATTTATTTGATCTTTTTTATTCTGACACAGATGATATTGAAAATGAATACAGTGAACACAATGGAGAAATTATAAAGTTACTTGAAAAAGGTAAATATACAGCCAAACTTACATATCACAAAAATGAAATAATGGTAACATGTAAAGAATATTATATAGTAGACTATTCATTAACTGATTATTTGTTAGAAAATTTAAAAAGGTAACTTATGAGATTCAAACAATATTTGACTGAAGGTTCACTAACCCAAAAAGAAATTCTTGATATAATAGAAAAGGATTGTAAACCTTTTCTGACTGACTGGAGAAAACTAAAAACAGATGATTTTCTATTATCTGGTAGAAAAAACAAAGATCGTTTTTCAAAGAAACAAGTAAGAAAAAATAGAGAACCATTAAACACACCTTTGAGTATACATAATTTGATGGATGATTGGTTTTACAAAAAATTTGGTATAAGGTCTCGCAGCAATGCTGTTTTTTGTTCCTTTGATGAAAAAACAGCAGATTCTTACGGATATACATTCTTAATTTTTCCTATTGGTAAATACAAAGCTGTTTCAAGTAAAATTATAGAGGATTTGTATAATTTTATTTTTGAGGATAGAACTGACAGAGAAAAAGAATATAGTAAAGAAAAACTTCATCAAGAAATCATAAAAACACTTGAAAAGGGTGATTATACTGACAAGCTTGTATGTCATGGAAATGAAATAATGATAACATGCAAGGAGTATTACATGGTAAATTTTTCATTTAATTATTATTTATGGGAAAATTTAAAAGGATAGCTACATGAGATTCAAACAATATTTGACTGAAGATGTTAAAACCAAAGAAGAAATTCTTGATATAATAGAAAAAGATTGTAAGCCATTTCTGGCTGACTGGAGAAAACTAAAAACAGACAAATTTATATTATCTGGTAGAAGTGATGTTGTTTATTTCAAAAAGAAACAGGTAAGAAAAAATAGAAAGCCAATGGACACACCTTTAAATATGCATTTATTGATGGATGATTGGTTTTATGAAAAATTTGGTATAAGGTCTCGCAGCAATGCTGTTTTTTGTTCCTTTGATGAAACAACTGCATCTGTTTATGGGTATGCATTCTTAATTTTTCCTATTGGTAAATACAAAGCTGTTTCAAGTAAAATTATAGAGGACTTATTTAATGCTATTTCTGCTATTAGGAGAAAGGGACATAAGGAAGAAAAGGCATTGGGGAAGGAGCTTACAAAAACTCTTAACATAGGCAACTATACAGACAAACTCACATATCATGAAAATGAGATAATGGTGACATGTAAAGAGTATTATGTTATAGACAGGTCATTAACTGAGTATTTATGGGAAAATTTAAAAGGATAGCTACATGAGATTCAAACAGTATTTGACTGAAGGTATCAATGATAAAGGTATTTTAAAAGCATGTTTCATGGCTGGTTTTCCTGCTGCTGGAAAAAGTTATGTTATAAGCAAAATAAAGTCTGGAACAGTAGGCACTAAAATCATAAATACAGATACAATGGTTGAGCATTTTGGTTCAAATATAGACTGGGCTGAACTTGGTGACAAAGTAAAGATACTCACCAAAAAACAGTTAGTTTTATATTTGAATTCATTGCTTCCATTGTGGGTAGATGGCACTTCATCCAATTCAAAGGCTGTCTTCAGAAGAAAAGGTATCTTGGAGTCAATTGGCTATGATACTTCTATGGTCTGGGTTCAAGCTGATCTGGACGCCATATTAAAAAGAAATCAAGAACGCAAGAGAAATGTTGATGAAAAATTTGTTATCAAAACCTATAACACACTTGAAAGATACAAAAAATATTACAAAACACAATTTAACCCTTTCATATCAATAGATAATAATGAAGGTGCTTTTACTGATGAGCTTATATTGAAAGCATATAAGAAAATGGGTTCTTTTTATAACTCACCATTGAAAAATTTTATTGGTCAAGATTTAATAGAAAACATGAAAGAAAATAACCAAAAATATCTTATAGATGCAGATGAATATGATATGGTATATTTAAATAAACTGGTATCATCATGGTATCAAAAATAGGGATAATATGAAATTTAAAAAATATTTAACTGAAATTGGTTTCAAGGCGTATCCCAAAGGATGGAATAGAACATCTGTCAGAAAATTTGTAAAAACTATATCCAAAAGCATAGGAAAGGAACCAGATGAAAAAGGCTGGTTTGATGCTTGTGTTAAGAAGATGGAGGGTGATATGGGTGATGGTGCCAAAGGTTTTTGTGCTTCATGTAGAGATGAGTATTTTGGTCAAACCAAATGGAGATCAGGAGATAAAACTATTAAACGTGGAAAAATAACAAAGGAAACTAATGAAATTTAAAAAATTTTTAAACAGAGAAAAATTGACTGAAATGGCAAAAAAATTGTCTATATGTGAGGTGTTAACACCATATCAAAAAGAGTTATTAAAAATAACCGAAGTTGCAATACTTGATGTTGACAAGAAATTGTATGATATAGCACTATCTTTTATAACTAAAAAGATTAATGTTAAAAAGAAAGATTTAATATATATTGGTTATAGTGATCTTTCTTGGAGCAAGCCAGGCAGAAAATTACTTCAATTTAATATTATGGATCCGAACCATCTCCAATACAAATCTACAGTATCATATGATACTGACCCCAAAAACAGAAGGTAATCTATGAAATTCAAACAGTATTTAAAAGAAAATTTTTATATTGAAATATCTGAAGATGTAATTGATCCTGTTTATGAGTCAACAGTGTCTGGACAAGTTGCTGTTGAATTTGAAGTTCCCAAAAGAAACAGAGAAAAATACAAGAAACTCAACAAAAAAACTAATAGAATCAAGACATTTAGGAAGATAAAATATTATAAGACTACTATCAAACCAGAAGACAGATCATTTGAAAATCAACCAAGATATGCTGACAAGAAACCCATATGCACTTTTCAACAATGGTTGTGTATTGATAGCAAAAAAAGACAATCTTCACATAATAGAGTATCTTATGGTAAGGCAGCTAATGGTAAATGGTATGGGTGGTCTCATAGAGCCATAGCTTCTTTTGGTATTGGTGATTCAATAACAAGTGATTCAATGGCAAAGGATATCAAAAGAAAAACAC
>Ga0190313_1001894_pt1 | contig 10765 bp, 17 predicted proteins | sample 4870071011_MG_FD_169989 | JGI IMG/M metagenome (GOLD analysis project Ga0190313, IMG submission 169989) | Hydrothermal vent sediment bacterial communities from Southern Trench, Guaymas Basin, Mexico - 4870-07-10-11_MG | ecosystem: Environmental > Aquatic > Marine > Hydrothermal vents > Sediment ...
CATGTTGTTTTCCTCTATGTATTTTCTGCCTTGTAGACCAATCTCAATTACTTTGTCGTTGTTCAACGTGTCAAACCACTCAACCAATTTAATGAATTCGTCCTCCCTCTCCCACCAAAACACAGCTGGGTTAAATTGATGTAGTTCGTAAACTACGTGTTGCTTGTAGGCAATTGCTGGTGTTGCCATGTAGTTCGCCTCAACCATGGGTATGAAAAAATTGCTCGGAGTGTGTAGCTGAAACAAATGCTCTACTACTAGCTAGTAGCTCAAATTTGGTGTGTTCATCGACTATGCCTAGGAATTTTGCTGGTTCTCCGTAAACTCTATTCAGTACTAGTAGCTCTCTGTATTCAGGGCCCATGCCTACGATTGTTAAGTCGTCTCTAAGCATTAAGCCGAAGAGTTTAATCAACAAGTCAATCCTCTTGTGTTTAAATAACGCGCTAATGGTTATGTACCCTTTCCTCTCACGGTAAATATTCACCTTACTTGCGATGAGGTCGTTAACGCCGTGTGGAATGTAGGTTATTGGTATGTGTGAGAGGTTATTCTCTCTAAGCCACTTAACCCACTGCCTATACACGAATGGTGAGACACAGACAATACCGTCAACGTACTTAACGTAGTTGAAAATTTTTCTCCAAACCTCGTCAGGTTCTAGTCTTGGTGCTGAAATAAACTCCATGACTAGTGGAACACCTATCTGTCTCGCTATTCCGTAGGCAACATCTATGTATGTGTCGGCTGGACAAAAAACAACGTCTGCGTTAACTATGTAGTTTGATTCACGGCTAAGAACAACGTCACAGTAGAGACTAAGCCCAACAGCTTCCCATATTTGCCAACTAACATTAACAACTTCTTGTGGAACCTTAACCTCAACAACTTCACCACCCCTAAGAACAAGAGCTGTTGTTAGGGGAGAGTAAAAGTAGACACGCATCAACAGCTAACTCACTCCACACCCTTAACTTTTTAACTCAACGTGCACTTCCCACCTCCTCAACCACCTCCACATGAGTAACGTAACAGCAACGATTCTGAGGTATATCGTTAACCCCATTAACCAACTATACACAGGCACTCTAAATACTCCGAAGTCAGCGTACCAACCAATCTCCCAACCCTTAAACCCAAGTTGGAACTTATACCACTCAGCTAAGTCAACACCTTTAACCCACCCAAGTAGCATCCCAACTGGTGCGTAGAATAGGTCGTTCATGAGTGACGATAGTAAACCAAGACTAATAGCTACTTCCCAATTCTCAAAACCTCGAATAATCACCATGACTATGAAAGGCATGAAGTACATGAGGATTAGCCAAGCATGATAGCCATAGCCGTAGGCCTTGGGGATCAAGTCAATCCAGTTAATGAAGATTAACCCGTAGATGATTGAGTACACTAGAAGCTTAACAACAACCTCCAACCTAGATAAACTCCTAGCAATAGCTAAGCGACAAGTAGCCATACAGCATAGATAACTCTACATAGAGATTTAAATCTTCAACAGCATTAATGTCGGTGTCTTCTAGCAAAAGTTTAGAAAGAGATGTTAAGGACATTAGGCTTGTTGAGGTATACAAAGGGGGTTGGAGAAGGGTTGTCAGAGTATTTCTAGATGTCGATAAGCCAATACTTCTAAAAGGATATTTGTTGATTTTACCTAAGAACTGCATAGCTAAGACTGATAGAGGTGTTGACTACTACATCTGTGGTGAGTATGTCGTTGAAATTAAGGGTAACAATGTAACCGTTAGGTCGAGACAGTGTAAACTTTGAAGGTTAATGTGGGAAGTAGTCTACGAATACGTTGTTTACTCCTTTTCTCTCTAACCTTTTTGCTAGGTCTATGTAGTTTGGCACTACTTTCCTATAGTCAAACTCTTCTCCTCTCCTCCTAACCTCCCTCAAATCGATTTTCTCAACTTCGTTATTCACAACTATGTTTACTAACTCCTCAAATGTTTTGAATAGTAGGCCTGACCTACCATGCTGAATGATTTCTGGCATTGACCCCATGGCAGTCGCTATGACTGGTGTTGCGCATAGCATAGCCTCTATGACTAGTAGGCCGAATGGCTCATGTGCATGTATTGGGTTGAGGTACGCTTTAGCTCGCTGCATCAACCTAATCTTCTCCTCATGCGTAACGTTAACTACGTGTGGTATGCCTAACCTATCAATCATTGGTTTGTATAGGTTATACCAGTACCTATGCTCATCAGTAGCTACACCAAAACCAGCAACAATGTTTAGCTTATCTCTTAAAACCTTCTTCAACTTAATGACTACGTCAAAACCCTTATAGATTGTCGGTCTAGCGTAGAATAGGTAGTAACTATCCTTCTCGTAGTTTGGCGTATACATTGAGGAGTCTTGAGCCCAAGGAATAATACCGACAATAGCCTCTCTCTTCACTGGGTGTATCTTTGTTCCGTACAGTAGTGAACATATTTCACAGTCGTGGAATTGCGATTTACCCTCAATTAGTAGTTTAGCCCAAACTCTACTACCAACAACAATGTTGTATTGTACTGGTGGTGTTACAACGCCATTCAACACGTTTAACACTCTACACATGTAGTCTCTGTGGTAGTACTGAACGTACTTAGCGAATTGTTTTGTGTGACTACAATCAATAACGAAGTCTAACTTGAGCAATATATCTTTGTAGTGCTTAACGTGGAAATACTCAGCCTCCAAGTCAAGCCTACCCTCAGTGTGTGGAATGTAGTGTAGATACCCATTAGGCGGAACTTTCGACTTAGGTGGAGCAAAAAGGTGAACCTCATGGCCAAGCTCAGCTAAACCCCTAGCTATCAACCAAAAATAGACATGGGGGAGGTGGGGCAAACCTAACCCCCACCTCTCTCCCCTCCATATCCCCTAGGCGGACACTCATACGTAGTTGTTGAAATTACGCCAATCCTCAACGTCTCCACCATCCCACCCCCTACCCACTCAACGCAAAACAACCTAATTAAACCTTAGCAATGAAAGATTGTGGAAAAAGAAACATGCATAATGCTTAACGTTCACGACATGATGCTCTGAGCAGAACACAAGAAGCAGTATGGCTCCCGCTAGGAGCAGTGTACACAGCAATAGTTGCTTTCACGTGTTATATAAGGTTTTTGGTGGGTGAGTTAACTCAACTACGAGTTTAAATGCTTAGTTTTGGTTGTGGAGATGTGGAGCTTAGGTTTGATGACCACATTAAGTTAACTGAAATCGTTGTCTTTAGGAAGGTTACACGTGACGTAGTTAAGTACCTTGAGGATCTTTACCGAAGAACAGGCATCGAAGATATTAGAGACGTCATTAGGGACTTCAACCTAGTCCTTGAGAGGAGTCACGAGTTTAGTGGTGTTGAGCGTGAGTACATAATCTCAAAGGCGATTGAGAAGTTAGATAAAGTTAGATTCGAGATACATAGGAAGTTGGAGGAGTGGTTGAGAAGAGTTGGTGTACCTGAAGGCGAAGTTAAGATTCGTGATAGAGAATGGATAACATTCCTAACGACGCCAGAGACGTTTGTTGTTGAGGGTGAGGAGGAGAGAGTTGATGGTGTGAAGACGAAGATTAGAGGTGTCTTCGTTAAGCCTTTACCGGAAGGTGTTGAGACAGTTTTAGACTCAAAGTTTGAGGTTAATGTACACGACAAGGACACTGAGAGAGAAGTTGAGGTTGAAGTAGCAATACCATGCACACAACTAGCGCATAGCGATGTTGAGGAGAGAGTGTTTAGGAGGGTTGAGAAGGAGGTTAAGAAGTGGTTAAGAGATATTGTTGAGAAGGGTAGAGCATCAGAAGTGTACAATGTTGGTGACGTAATTCTACAAGTTTGGCTGTACAGAGATAAGTGTGTTCTAGACCTACCAAACAACAAGTTTGTTTGTGAACTTCGCGAATTAACACCCAAACAGTTCGAGAAGTTCGTTGAGTGGCTAACAGACTCAAAACAAAACCCAGCACTTAACGACGTCATCGATGACTGTGAGTGTAAAGTCAAGATTAACTCTGAGGAGAGAAGGTTAGAGATTGAATGTGAGAGAGATATTGGCGAGTGTTTTCACCTATCGATATGGGAAGGCTTTAACGACTACGCAACGGAGAGTGGCCTTTGGGATGAGGCTGGGAGGGATGTGTCTAGAGGTAGGTTGAGAAAACTTAGCGAGTACTTAGACGCTGAGTGTAGCATATTCAACCCAATGTATCATCACGGCGGCGTAATAGGGTTAGTCACGTGTAGGAAGAAAGCTAAGTTCGACATATCAACACCAAAGGGAGACTACGAGTCGAAGAAATTCGCAAGAAACTTCTTGAGAGAGTTTGTGGACAAGGTTAGAAACGTCATGAGGTGCACATTCTAAAATCACTCTAAAAATCTTCTAGCAACTTTAAGCAGCTTAGCAAACCTAGACTTATCCATCACCACGTCAACTCTAGCTGTTGACGTTGATACCTCTATACGTACGTTAGTTTTTGTGAATGGTGGAGAAAAACTTAAAACTTATGTCTAAACACAGTCTTGGGTGGCCATGTCTATAGTACACGTGAGTGATGCTGTGACGGTACCCAAAGTCGTAGTTACACTTCTCAGACTAGATAGAGGAGCTAAGGTGAAAGTAATAGTTGAAGTACTTCCAAGCAAACTAAGAGCGACACAAGACTATAGACGAAGCATTTAAAATGGCGTAAACCCTCCAAAACATCCCTTAGAGAATGCACGACTCGATGAGAGTAGCTAAACTTCTCTCAACAGTTCTTGAGTGTATCCTCCTAGTCATAGCCATTGTTTGCTTGGCACTAAGCCTATGCTATGAGTTGGCGGGGCAAAACATAAACACCATTTTGAACCTCAAGTTGAATGCCTTAGTAGCAACAATTTTCGCACTGTTTCTAGAGGTTATTCGAAGTGAAGATTAGGTGAGGTACACATCAAAATCAACAGTTATTCAAGATGTTTGAGCCCTGAACAATTAGTTGATTTGTCATCTCCTCTACCCAACTTAAACACTTCTGTACCCAACCAACTAACCAAGCGTAGATTATTAGGCAAAGTATTGTAGCTACAACGATTAGTAGGATAGTTGCAACGAGGTTAGATATGCCCTTCGCCATAACGATCACCTCAATATTAAACGTTTAATTGCTAACCCAATACCTACTGCACTAAGTATAGCAAGTAGAGTTGTTGGTATTAACTTTTTTGACTCAACGTACTTGAACTCAATAGTTACTGGGCCTTTTCCATGAATTTTTGAGTCGTAGACCTTAATGTTATTGTAGTATAGCGCTACATCATATGCTCCACCTTGACGACATTCTATCCTAACGGTTTTCACTATGAATCCTTTTTCTTCAATGATTTTAACACGAGGTTCATCGTAATCCCAATCAGGTTTTTGACCAATTTCTTCAGTTAAATCTTCAAATCCAAATTCTAAAGGTTTTTCACGATAAATCTTAACGTATTTTCCTTCTCTAACTTTAACAACTCTACCATCTGGTAGTTTTACCCAATCCCAGCCCTTACTAACTCTTGTATCATAGATGTAGATCCAAAACCTCTTAACGTCAACTCCAACCATCCCTACAAAACTACATTGATTTGCCTAAGTTTTTTATCTAAGTTGAGTTAACTTGTTCGTTAAACGTGTGTAGGGAATATATGAGTTGTTGTTAGTTTTCCCTCCTTGTGGAGTACCTAGAGCTACTCCTTAAGTTACGTAGAGTTGGTAAGCAGTTGAGGAGAGTTGTTGAGGGGATTGAGAAGAAGAGAAATGTTGATGTATTCACACTGCAGAAAATCTATAGGAGTTTAGTGGAGTTAGATGCGTTACCACTAACGCGTGAGTTAGTTGATAAGTTTCGTAAAGTATATGTTGTGAGAGAGATAATTGGCTTAGCTACAGCTTCAGTAGACACTACGTGTAGAATACCGGAACAGTTAGTTACGGGTATTGAGAAAGCTAAAAACATATTTAGAGACTTGAAGAACGTAGTGGTTAAGCCAGAAGACACTGTTAAACTAATTCAAGCCTACAGAGAATTCACACAGAAATTTTCGCCACTATACAAAGAGTCGAGAAAGATTTTGAAGTTATGTGAAGACGTTAAGAGGAAACTAGTAGGTGAGTAGACATGGGGCAAGTAAACGTAAAACGTGAATTGACAAGATTGAGGAGAAGATTAAGTGAGGTAGCTAAAGAGGTTGATAAGTTGAGTAGAGAGGTAGGTGAAGTTGTGAGTAAGGCAAGGAAAGAATTAGATTTAGACACCTTGATGAAGCTTTGTGAAGTTAATGAAAAATTGTTGAAGGTAGTTAATGAACTTAACGACCTTGACGGTAAATGTTATCATCTACGATACGACGTTGTCTTAAAACCAATTAGAGACCTACTCCAAATATTTGACGAAATTCGTGGATATGTTTCAAAACATGAAGAGCAACTAATGAAGATTAGGAAGAATATTGAAGAAGTTGTAACTCACACAGTAACTGAGATAGATGCTCTTGACGAACTAATTCACAGTGAGATTAGGAGAGTTGATGAGATACGTGAAGAAATTTTAAGAGTTGTTGAGATGCCAACACTACACAAGTTGGCTGTTGCGTGTAGAATGGTTCGTGAAGCATTAAGGTTGTCTAGGTGATTAGCTATGAGTGTTAAGTTACCCAAACAAATTGAGGATAAGTTGAGGAATATAGACAAATTACTGTCAAGTATAGGTGATAAGCTCACCACCATAGACAACATGTTCTTTAAGTTGAGGCAAGCATACATAACCTCAAATTTAAGTGAGTTTGAAAATGTGTTGTTTGACTTATCGTACGCACTACTAGACGTTTCTAGAGAAGTACACAACCTAATTAGGGAATTTGACACACTTAGTAAAGATGTGTATGGTAAGGTTGCTAGGAAAGAGTTGCTTAACGTAGAGAAACTGAAAACATTAACCTCTAAACTTGGTGAACTTAGGTGGGAAAAACTTTCAAAAGTATTGAGTACGTTAGGCAGTATTGCAGATAGAGGTAGAGAAGTTGAGGAGAACTTCAACAATCGCCTACATAAGGCATGCAAGAGATATTTTGAGAGTATGGATGTGAAGAGAGTAGTGAATTACTACGATTTGAGTAGTGACGTTGAGAATGCATGCAAGTTCGTGGAGTACCTATACGATAAACTCTCTAAGCTTAACGATGAGGTGAGTCATATTGGTGAGACCTTCCTATACCTAGAGGATGAAGTTAACATACTTCAACAAAAACTATCCCTCATCATTGACGCTATTGAACTTCAAAGAAGAAGAAGAGAACTTCTAGGTGAAGTTGCTAAACTATTGAGTGAGGGTAGGGTTAAGGAAGCACTTAAACTAGTAGATGAGTATATTAGTATTGAGCATGAACTAGAAGAAATTAGGAGGGGTAAGAGGTTGTGAGATATGAGTGAAATTGTGAATAACCTACTCAAGATCTGTGAAATCTACGAAAAAGCGAAGTTTAAGGAACTATCTGGAGTAAACATACCTGAAGTAATTGATGAGTTGGAGAGAGAAGTCGCTGAGTTAGGCTTAGAGAAAATCTATGGTGTAGATATTGGTAAAGTCTACACTACCTTCAAGAAAGAAGTTAAGCTACCCATAACGTTTGTTGGGTTTGGTGGTGAAGTTATAGGTAGAGTTAACGTAGAGCTTGACGTGCCAATTAGGTTAAGTAAATGTCTAAGCCGTCTATACAGAATGCTTGCTAGGTACGACAAGGTTTTAAGTAGTGTTAAAGACGTCTTAACGACATTAGTGGAGGCTAAGTTGGTAAGTGAAGACAAAGTCAAACCTGTGCTAGATAAGCTTAACGAGGACATTGAGAAGTGTAAGAAACTACTCAAGGTAACTTCTAGGATTATGTATAGTGAGGAGGCAATAGCTAGAGATATACTCGACATTTATAGGCGAGTTAAGAGGGGATTTCTACCTAACGGTGAAATCTTGAAGAAGTTAGAAAAATACTTCAAGGAGATAATTGAGAACTAGCTTTGACTTACAGCCAACTCAACAATTTTCTTGTATATGTCTAGGTGGTTTACCTTGGCTTTACTAAACTCAACATTGGTTATTAGTGGTACCTTAAACACGTCCTCCTCATACACACCGTCATGGTGCCAGAAATTGAAAGATTCCCCATGATCTGATGTTAGTAGTATTGTGTAGTCTTTTGACACTAGTTGGGTTAGTAGGTCTCTCAACGTTGTGAATACTCTCTCTACTGCTCCATAGTACTTTGCTTTTAGTAGTCCTGCGTCTCCCACTCTAAACTCTGTTTCGTATGGTCTTGGGAGTCCACTTGGTGGTTTCCACTCAAGTACGTGTTTAGGTATTGGTTCGTAGCCAAAGTACCACTTCACTCCCCAACCACGATCAATTAGGTCGTGTACGTCCATTATGTGGAGAAGCATGAAGTCACACTTATCGATGTAGTTCTTAGCGATTAAGACAATTTCCTCAACGTACTTAGCTACGTAGCTATACGTGAAGTACTTGTGGAAGATTACTGCTGGTGACGCTATGAGACTACACTTAAAGTAGTTCGTTAGTAACCTACCCCTAACCCTATCAAGTAGCTTTTCAGCGTTTGGCATACCAGTCCTAACAATGCCGTGCTCCTCGGGTCTAAGACCGGTAAGTAATGTAGCTAAGCTTGGCTCAGTTGTGTTTGCTAGTGACCAACACTCATAGAATTTGAAGTTCCAAGCAACATCCATAACAATGTTTGCTAACCTATAGGCAACATCAAACCTAAGAGAGTCAACAACTATTAGGCAAACCTTAACCACAACATAGACAGAAAAACACACAACAGAAAAACCTAATTAGTGATTAGTCAAGTAAGTCAAACACGTGAGCTCCATAGTGACTGTAGGCCCACTTAGAGTACTTGTTCCAACTAGGTGGTGTATAGAGATTTGTAGGGTTGGTGACAATAGGTATAGGATGGTGTACGTTGAGGAGATTGAGAAACCAAACAACATGAGTGACGATGAGTTTAGGAGAGCTATTGAGAACACAGCAAACTTCGTTAAGACAGCTCTAGAAAATATTGCACAGGTAACCTACGAGGTTGAGGGTAGCGGAAAGGTGAGGTTTAGAATTGAGGTTGAAGATCAACTACACCTAATAGCTGACCTCTTAGTAGGTGAGTTTCTACCACACACAACACTTGGAAACTTAAGGTTGGTTGACATAGCTACACTTGCAGGACTACAAGTACTTAAAGCATTAAAAAGTGACACTAAGCAAGTCAAAACGTGCCTGAGCCCTGGACGTGGAGACCACCAAGAGTAGTAGACGTGGTTAAGGAAGTTTTAGGTGAGGTTAAGGAGTGGTATAGTAGAGAGGAAGCAATCCTAATCCTGAAGAAGTACCTAGAGAAACTACTTGAGGAAGTTGAAACACCAGATGACTACCCATGAGTGTTGTAGACGAGATAGTTAAGGCGTTTAAGAGGTACTGTGAAGCTCTCAACCTTGACTGTGAGGTTAGTGATAAGCATAGGTATGGGTTTTGCGTAAGGTGTGTAAAAGTTGATGGGAAACATAAACCCAAGATTAGACTTAACCCAAATAAACTCGATGAGTACGTTGAGTTAGTGAGTAAGTATGGGTTGGATGCTGATGATGTTGTACTAACAACAATAATGCATGAAGTTAAACATTGCGAACTTCACGATAGAGTACTTAGGGAATGCCCAAACCTATACACATTGTTTCTCGAGAAGGCTATATGTGAAGACTTAATTCTACACTACGAAGAAGTCGTTAAGAAGGGTAACGTTGTTGAGGATAGGAAGTTCGACATTGTGTGTAATAAGTTTAATGAGTTAGAGAACCTATTCATGATGTATCCACAAGAACTACAGGCATTCCTATCAACGTACCTACTATGCATACTACTCAACAAGGACAAGACAATACAAGCAATATTCGATAAGTATGGAGAGCATAAAATGCCTCAAATTTTGAGGGGTATCGCTGAGAAACTACGTGAATTTGTGGAGAAGAGAGATATCTGTGGCTGCATAACAAACCTAAAAAGACTTATCAGAGAAACAGAGCTACTCTAATAGAGGCTCGTAGTTATGAGTGGTAGAGAGCGTTGCTTAAAGTTTGACGTTGAGTTAGCTAGTAAACTACTAGACGTCTTGTTTGGTAGAGATGTAGCTAGACTTAGCCTAAGAGACGTCAAGAAGCTTATTAGAGCGTACATGATAGTTACGTGTACACCAATTGGTGAGAAGCTACTGGTAGATGAGAGGAAGAGGGTTGAACTACTTGAAAACTACAACTACGAGGAGATGTAACGTTAACCACGACACACCTTATTAACTCGACACACATATCAACTACTCGATGTACAGTATCGGTAGGATTCCCGAAGAAATTGAGTACAAATTCGCTACACTTAGAAAAATTGCACGTGAGTTGAGTAAGAGTAGAAGTGTCGTAGCTACTGGTGAAGGTGAAAGTGTGAGTGATGAAGAGCTTAGGAAGTTTTTTCGAGAAGATTTGGCTCAAATTGGTGAAGAGGTAGAGGTTAACGTTAGGGAACTCATCCTAAAGTACTGTAAGCTATTTAACTTGACTTGTGTTGAAACTTCTGACATAGTTCCCGCATCAACACTACCAATATATGATAGCGCTAAAAATAGGTTTGAGGGGTTAATGCAATTTAACCCATCCGTAGTTCAATACCTCTACAA
>Ga0190313_1001895_pt1 | contig 10765 bp, 11 predicted proteins | sample 4870071011_MG_FD_169989 | JGI IMG/M metagenome (GOLD analysis project Ga0190313, IMG submission 169989) | Hydrothermal vent sediment bacterial communities from Southern Trench, Guaymas Basin, Mexico - 4870-07-10-11_MG | ecosystem: Environmental > Aquatic > Marine > Hydrothermal vents > Sediment ...
TTCTTTTAACCTCTCGGAAAGGGCGGAGGCCTTCCTTATAGCGCTCTCCACTACTTCCCTTATCCTTTCCTTCTTTAAATCACCGGTCGAGGCGAAAGCTAGTGCTCCCTTCATTAATACCCTTATTCCTATCCCCTCCCTAACTACAGTTAGGTAAGCTTCTAAACGCCCCTCCCTATATAACGCGCTAAAACCTTCGTCCCTCTGGATCCTAGCTTCCGCGTAATCGGCCCCCTTCTCCATAGCGTAATTTACAGCGTAGGTCGTTATATCTTCATCCAACTAAGTCACCGATAACACTCTAACTTATTTACACCTTTAAAACTTACTACATCAACTTAATATTATTATATTTATGAAAAATTAACTACTAGGTAACGATGCGTTCATTACTGGAACTGGTATGGACTACCCTAATCTTCCTACTGCCTAGTTACGTAGCTAACGCTACCCCAGTTTTAATATCTAAGTTCGTTAAGAAACTCCACCCTATGGATTTCGGTATCAAATTACCAGATGGGAATAGGATATTGGGGGAGGGGAAGACCTTAGAGGGCTTCTTCGCTGGAATAATTTCAGGTAGCTTAGTAGGATTAATGATTAATTACCCGAACTTAAAACCTTCCTTAATCCTCGCCTTAGGAGCTATGGTAGGAGATGTTTTGGGCTCCTTCGTTAAACGAAGGTTAGGCCTTAAGAGGGGTTCTCCGTTACCGCCCTTAGATCAATTGGACTTCTTGGCCGGTTCGCTAATCCTTTACCATTACTTAGTAGCCCCTTTATCCTTAAGTAGGCTAATAACGGCCGTACTGATCACCCCCCCATTACACGCGATTACGAACTTAATAGCTTACTTACTTAAGTTAAAGGAAGTACCTTGGTGAGCAAGGGATTAACCTACATTGCTTAAAGCGCCCTTTATGCCCTCTATTACCTCCTTCCATCTAAAAGAGGGAAACCTTATCGACGCGGCTTTAGCGTGGCCCCCTCCGCTACCCCCTACCTTAAACGCTATGGATCCTAATAGCTTAGCTACGTCCCATTCCGAACCCTTAGGTAATCTAGCAGTTATTACGGTTTCGTAAGGGCTTGATGTAAATAAAATAAATACGGCCTTACCCGTCCTATTAGCTAAATCTGAAGCTACCTTGCCTACGAATCCCCTAGCTTCCACGTCCCTAAAATCCAATATTAGGAAGTTACCTCCTTCGAAAATTACCTTAGAAGGAGCTATCGAAGACAATTCCCTAAACTTCTTAGACGCCTCCTCGGCTCTCCTCTCGACTTCCTCATTTAATAACCTCCTTTCTTTAACCCACATCTTAATTAAGTTAACCTTAAAGGCTTCATCACTTGGCTCAAAGGAAAGAGCGGCTCCCAATTTCCTGATTATAGGAAAGAGCGGATCTCCCTCCCCTAACTCCTTTACCTTATCGCCTACCTCCCCTATGAGGGCTATCTTAGCGTAAAATTCGGGATCTGAAGTACGTTCTAGGAAGGCTTCCCTCATTATAGTAGAGGTACAACCGCTAACGGTGTATATTAGGGAGATGTTTAATTCACATAATTCCTTCAACTTGGATAAACTAGCCCTATGATGATCTATCCATAACTTAAGAGCGGCCCTCGGTACTTCTTTAAGCGACTCCCTTACTCTATGCCAAGTAGCGCTATCTACTCCTATATCCAAAATGTAAAGTTCCTCGACAGATCTTAATTCCATTTCCTTTAATACCTCGTGTAACGTAAAGGGTTGCGCTATTCTTAGGGCGATTTTAACGCCTTCGGACTTAACCAATGTATCGTAAAGTATAGTGGCCGAAGCTAATCCATCGAGATCGCCATGAGTTATTACGTATATCAAAGGCTTAACCCCTTATACTTCCTCTACTCCTTCTAAGCCATCCTCACCTATTATTAATACCTTTAACTTCCTACAACCAGTTAGGGATTTAAGTTCATCGTAAAGCGCAGATAAATCCCTTATTAACGCCCCTGCAGCATACTTATGACCCCCACCTCCCAGCTTAACGGCTATCGAGGAAACGTCGTAACGGGAGTTCCTTCTAGAACCTAAGTATACCCTATATCTTCCGCTCTTAGGTACTATAAGGCAGGTAACTTCAGCCCCCCTCCGTTCAAGTTCTATACACAATCCCCTATAAGAGTAGTCTAGATCTACCTTAAACTTTAATACCATAAAGGGGAATAAGGGTAAGTTCTCAAGTAACTTAAGGCCCCTTTCCCTCCTCTCCTTATTCCTCCTAGCCCACTCCTTTACCTCCTTTAAGTTCAAAGCTTTTAAACCGTACCTAGCTAATAAATAGACTAACCTCACCTTAGCGTTATAATCAGCTCCCTTAACGGCATCGTTTATAAGCCAAGCTTCCTCGCTACTAATATTAGCTGTATCGGTCTCCACACTTAATTTAACTAATTTTAATGCTTCCTCGTCACTTTCCAAACCTAAGGCCTTAATAGCTAAGATGGCGGCGCTAGGTGCTTCAGGGTCGTAGAATTCCTTAATAGCGCAAGGAGCATTAGTCTTATGATGATCTACCCTAAGTAATGCTTTAAGCGGACATGGTAAATCCGCTACATAATCCCATGTAAACCAATTAAACCAATTTAACTTATTATCCCTCCTTATTTCCTGCGGCCTAGCTAATATAACTACGGCGTTAGGATACCTCCTTACATATAGCGCTGCCGCTATTATCCCATCGGCGTCCTCCTCATGGGATAAAGCTAGAGGCCTACGGGTTATTTTAGCTATTAGGGCTCTTATAAACCTTCTCAAATTAATACCTCCCCTTGGTTCCTACTTATTGAGGGTATTTACATGGCTAGGAGGGCATTATTAATATTAATTATGCTATCAGCATTATACCCTATCCCGATTGAAATAGGTAAACGGCCTAGGGTTATAGTTAGGGATTTCTACCATATTAACGTTACTTTAGATAAAAATGGTTACATTAATGCTACGCTTACATTAACTTATTACAATTATATAAAGGATGGGTTAAGAGAAATTTACTTCCATATATATCCTAATTCCCTCTACTTTAGGGAGCGGGGAGGGGAGTTTAAGTTATTGTGGGTAGAGAGCGAAGGCATTAAGTTAAATTATGAAATTAAAGGAAGGGACGGCTCCGCCCTCGAAGTAAAACTACCGTATCCATTACCTTATGGTGATCGAATAAATATAAGTTTAGGGTTTATTGAGAAGCTACCTAAGATGAGGGATAGGTACGGGATGTGGAAGGGTATCTATGCCTTAGGAAATTGGTACCCTATAAGGGCTAAGTTAATCGGGGGCTATTGGGATACTAGGCCTTATGCTAATATAGGCGAGCCTTTTTACTCCGACGTAGCCATTTACGAAGTAAATATTAAAGTACCAGAGGGATTCTTAGTAGGCGCTACTGGACGTTTAATATCAGTTAAGCGAATAGGTAAATGGCTGATGTATTCGTGGTTAGCAGAAAATGTTAGGGATTTCGTATGGGTAGCCAGCCCATACTATCTCAGGTTAACGAAGGATGTAACGGTAGGTGGGAGAAAGATAACCCTTTACTGTTACTGCTTACCGGAACATAAGGAAGGAGGACTTAGGGCCTTAAGGGCGGCAGATAGGGCTTTAGAATTATTCAGTAAATTAATTGGAGAATACCTTTACCCTTCGTTTACCATTTGCGAGGTACATGCATGGTTCGGAGGGATGGAATATCCCAGCTTAATCATGATAGCGAGTTCCCTACTTAAATCTAAAGGTAAGGGCTTAGAAATTGCAATAGCCCACGAAGTAGCTCATCAATGGTGGGGCATGATGATAGGAAACGATCAGGGAGGTGAGCCTTGGATGGATGAAGCTTTCGCCCAATATCTTACGGTAATATATTTTGAGAAATATTATAGCAAGGAAAGTAAAGAGGTATTAGACGAATTGATTAGAATCCCGTACTATAACTTCATAAAGTCCAGGCCTAAAGCGGATGATAGACCCTATCGGAGCGTTTGGTACTTCGATTCCGACGTGGAGTATTACATAGCAACGGTTTACGATAAAGGGGCCCTAGTACTTAGGTTACTTAGGGCTTTAGTAGGTGATGAGAAGTTCTTCACTATATTGAGGAAAGTCTATGAAGAGTACAGCCTGAGCATTATAAAGGTAAGGGATTTCATTAATTTAGCTAGCGAAGTAAGCGGTACGAACTTAACGGGCTTCTTCAAGGACTGGTTGTTATCACCCGGTACGGCTAGTTTTTCGATTACTAACTTAAGCATCTCTACTTTTAAACACAAGTACTTAATGAAAGGCGATTTAATTGAAGTAAAGGGAAATAAGACGTTCCCCCTTCCAGTTACCCTTACTTTCTCCTCCCCTCGAGGAGAAGTAAGGATAACCGTCCCATTCCACTACCCCCTAACCCCCTTTAAGGCAGAGTTGCCCTTTAAACCCATAAAGATAATAGTAGATGATGACGATTTAATACCTGGAAAAGATGGAATTTACACGTACCCCGGTCCACTAACGAAATTAGCGTCTACCGTGAATTAAGGAGGCCATTGAAGGGGTATATGTTTAATCTCTCCCCCCAATATTAATATTTTTGATAAAATTTAAATAGAGACGCATAGTTAGACAGAAGGGTGGGGTAAATGAAGTTAAAGTACATAATAGGAGTACTTCAAATAATTTGGGGTATACTAGCCGCAGTATGGCCCTTCGCTTTCCTAGGTAAAGCGGATATACTAAAGTGGGGAGAGGTAGCCTGGGGTATATTAGTAATAATATTCGGCGCCCTAACCTTCCTAATTAAGGAGGGTGGGGCAGCTCCTAAAGCCTAAGGCACTTATTTAACATTAAATAATAATCTTTTTATTGTAAAATTAGGATTATAATACTTCTAGTCCGCTTTCAGAAGCTAAGTGTTTAAAGCGTAAAGCATCCTCGAACATGTATACGTTATTGAAGAGCACGTAAGCTACGCGACAGCTTAACTCTTCCAGGAAGTTTAGGAGCTTGATTAGATCGCCCTCAGTATATTTATACTTATAATTCACCTCCCTCCCTCCTAATCCATGCAATCTAAAGTAACAGATTTCCCCTAAGTAGAGAGGCTCTCTCCTAAGGGGATCCACTACATGGATTAAGTTCGCCTCCTTTAATATATTCCTTAATTCTCTCCCATGTTCGTACCAATCACCCCTAGGTTCCCAAGCTAGAAGCAAATCGTCCCTCCTTATGACTTTAAAGAAGGCAAGTACGTTCCTTACGTTATCCTCAGTATAGTTAAATGAGGGGGGTGTCTGAAATATACATAATTTAGCCCTTAAGGCCTTACAAGTTTCCTTAACGAGTTCCCAAGCCCTTAAGTTAACCTCACTAGGTTTAAAATAGCCATAACCTTCCCTCTCCTCCTCCCTTACCTTTAAACCCGCTTTCCTCCAGGTTGGGGAACTCGGCGGATGGGTAATTACTTGCCAAGCCTTTAAACAGAACTCGAAATCCTCCGGGGCCTCGTTCCTCCACCTGTTCAAGGTTTCTAACTTAGGTAGCTTATAGAATGTCCTCTGTACCTCTATTACTTTAAAGTAATCGTAATAAGCCTTCATACCCCCCTTAGCAGACCAACCACAGGTACCCACTTTAATTAGTGGAGGCATGCCTATCACCTATTCGTGAGCGTAGACCACTTTAAGGTAACCGTCTTTCACTTCCTCCACCTTTACGAATCCGAACCTTACAAATTGTACCGTATCACCGGGCCTTAAGTTAACGAGGTAACCCTCGCCCAATCCCCTTATTACGTCTAAGGTAGGGGGCTTGGTCCAATTCGCCTTAAGCACCTCCACCTTTACATTACCCTTTGAAGGTACCCACTGTAGGACCTTAAGTTTCCTACGTTTGGCCTCCTCTAATTCCAAACTCGCTAGCTTTAAGAGGATTACTCCCCCGTCCCTACCTATTACCTTAACGTTGCCTAAACCCATTAATCTAAATTCCTTACCGGAGGTTAAGTAATCGGCATCCCTACCATCTAAGTAAATACTTATCGAGCCATTTACGGGTTTAAGTACTATCTCCCTAAAACCCCTCTCCGGATACGAGGGATGGTTAAGTAGCTTAGCTTTAAGCTCCTTATCGTACTCTATTGAAGCCCTTAACGGATCAAGAACGAACATGTACCTATCAGACGTAGGCTCTAGGTACTTCCTATTTATGGCGTGCAAGTTAGCTAGCTTAATCGTAGCCCCTGACGGTTTAACTCCTACATCCAGCACGATTTCCCAAATAGTCTCTGGTACTATACCTCTCCTCCTTAACGCCCTTAAGGTACCTAACCTTATATCATCCCATGATTCATATGCCCCTTCCTCTATTCCCTTTCTCATCCACGATTTACTTAAGATTAACCCCTCTAAATTTATCCTACCGAAATGTATGGCCTCCGGAGGCTCCCAATTTAAGTATGAGTAAATATAACCCTGTTTAACGGTATTAGTTATATGCTCCTTAGCCCTTAAGATGTGAGTTATACCCATTTCATGATCGTCAACAGCGCAAGCGAAGTTATAAGTAGGCCATATTATGTACTTATCCCCTACTATCGGATGAGGGTACTTAGAAGTATCTATTATCCTAAACGCTATCCAATCCCTTACCGAAGGGTCTGGATGTTTTAGATCCGTCTTTACCCTTACTACTGCCTCTCCCTCACCGAAGTAGCCTTCTAACATCCTATCCCATAACTCTAACGATTCCTCGGGGCTTAGGTTAGCATGTTCGCACCTAACCCCCTTAACTCTATTCTCCCTTATGGTTTCGTAAGAACACGTACATACGTATGCGTTACCTTTGCTTAATAATTTTCTAATATATTTATAATATATTTCCATCCTTAACGATTGTACGTACTCCTCATCCCACTTTAAACCGAGCCACCTTAAATCCTCCTTTATCAATTCGTAAGCTTCCCTAAGGGGCCTCTTGGTCTTAGGATCCGTATCCTCAAACCTTAATACGAACTTCCCCCTATACCTCCTAGCGTATTCATAGCTAAGTATAGCAGGCCTTGCGTTACCTAAAGTTAAAACGAAATCCGGGTTTGGGGCGAACCTAGTTTTTATCAATTTGTACCTCTCAGCGTTAGGCAAAGGAGGTAGTCCTTTTACCTCCTCCCCGCTCTTCCTCTCGAGGAGGCTAGGCCATCTCTCCTCGAGGATCCTCTTCTGCTTTTCTAATCCCATGGCGTTTACTTCATTTACTACCTCCCTTACTACGCTTACTACGGACCTAGCTAACGCCCTTAGCTCCGGCTTCTCCGCAAAAACTTTACTTAATACAGCTTCTACCTTAGCCTTACCTCCGAACTTAACCGCATTAGCTAAGGCGTACTTAAAGGCTAATTCTCTCGCTAACCTTACGTAACCGTTCATCTAGTAATTTCTACCCCCTTAATAAATTCTAAGGTCTTTAAGGCCTCCTTATTGGAGCTGAAATACCTCCTAACGGGCTCCAATATTTCTATTAACGTTTCAGCTACGACTTCCTTTAAGTCTAGAGGATGTATTAACCCCTTCCTGTAATCCTCTTCTAATTCCCTATAACTTAGGTATTCCTTAACCTTACCGCCCAATTTAGCGGATAGTTTTACTTCCAGCCTATCCTTCTCTCTGAATATTATATACCTAGTTATATCCAGTACTGGATTGTACTCTACTTCCTTAGGAGGGCAGAACGCCTTCCTTAGCTTGGCCCTTATTTCCTCCGGGCTATCGTAAATGTAGATGGCAGTGTAGGGCTTGCTTTTACTCATCTTTATGCTAGAGAAGATCTCCCCCTTCCTCTCGGTAGGTATCGGCCATACAGGGGGCGGGGCTAAACCCTGTAATAAATGATGGTGAACGCATACTGGTTTCCAATATCCTAACTTGAGGCCTAATTCCCTAGCTATAACGTTAGCCTTTCTCTGATCGCTACCTAGTTGACAGATATCTACTCCTAGGTGGAAGATATCCGCTACTTGCATAGGCGTATACATTAAATCAGCTACTTTCTTAGCTTCGAATTCCTTCCTACCAGCTATTTCCAAGGTCCTCTTAGCTCTAGTTATGCTTAACTCCCTAGCTATTAATAACACCTTGCGCCAATATTCCACATCATCGTAAAGTTCATCCGCGCAAACGTACTCTACTGAATCCTCGCTTATCCCTAACGATCTCCAAGCATGTTTAAAGTGCAAGGCAGCCAATCTTATCCTACTTAAGTCCCCGCCTAGCTTATTATTAATCCAAGCGTGGTACGTAGCTAGGAATACCTTTACTTTAACCCCGGCTTTTAAGAGATCCTTAACCTTATAAACGCATATTAGACCGGTACCTAAGTGTACGGGGCCTGAAGGTTCGAAACCGTTATAAGCTATGGGCCTCTCCTTCGTTTCTAATAACTCCCTAAGGTCCTCTAAGGTTATGACCTCTACTGTAGGTTCCCTAGTTATTAATTCCATCTTCCTTTCTATATCCATGATCGAAGACACCAATCCCCTTCCTAGAGGTTTAAGGTCATAAGGGCTATTTTAGTTTAGTCTCCCCAAGCAACCGAAGGCTAGGAAGGCTTAGAGAGGTTAAAGGGCTTACCTTTATAAAGTACGTATTCTGGTATATTATTCCTATACTTCCTGAGGAATTCTAGGTCTTCCTTCTCCTTCCTAAGTTCATCTGGTAGTAGCACCGGTATTTCATCTATTATAGGGTACCATCTATTGCACTTCTCGCATATCAATATACCAGCTACTACCTCCTTCTTAATACATTCATCGCAAGGGGGAGGACCCCCTAGTTCCTTTAAGAACTTACCCTTATATTGGCAATAAAGTTCGCAGAGGGGTACCTTACCTAAGGCTTTTCTATTTTCGTAATTTCTCTCCTCGAAAACGAGTAACTTTAATGGAAATACTTTACAATAGGGACACGCCAGTATATCCATTAACCTGTACTTCATAGCTTCACCTAAATGTAAACTGCGTGAGTTAATTAAATCCTTTTACTGTTCCTACTTAAATCGGTGGTTCTAAACCTATTTTAATACGTTACGATTAAAGCTTAAAAGCGTGAAACGACAGTATTTCTAGGTGATGAAGTAACGATAAGGGTGCCAATTATTGGCTAGGAGTACAGTAGATGAAGTAGAGCGTAAGATAATAACCTTAATAGAGAAAGCGGGCGATAAGGGGTTAATCCAGAGGGAGTTATGGAGTATACTAGGCTTAGATAGTAGAAGCGGTGCTAGGATAATTTCTAGGCTAGAGAAGAGAGGTATTGTAGAGAGGGAGAGGACCATCTATAAGGGAAAGCTTACCTACTTAGTTAAAGTAGCTAAAAGATATAGGGAGAAGAAGTACGTAAGCCCCCTACTCAAGGAAATACCATGCTTTTCCTGCGAGAACTTATTTAGGTGCGGGGAAGGCGGTGAACACGATCCAGCTAGGTGCGAGAAGCTATCTAGGTGGTTAGAGGAAAGGGCCTTAGAGAATAAGGAGGGTAGTTAAATCCATGGAGCGTATAAGGACGTTCATAGCTATAGATATAGAGGAACCTAGGGTGTTAAGAGAAATAAGTAAATTACAGGAGGAGCTAAGATCGGTGGGTTCCTCCCTTAAGCTAGTAGAACTTAGGAACATTCACCTTACCTTAAGGTTTTTAGGGGAAGTCGACTTAAGTACAGTAGAGGAAGTAAAGGAATTAATGAAGGGCTTAGAGTTCAAACCTTTTGAAATGGAGCTAAAAGGGGTCGGGGGGTTCCCTTCCCTCGAAAGGCCTAAGGTAATATGGATAGGGGTTTCTAAAGGAGCTGAGGAAGTGAAGAGGCTACACGAATTATTAGAGGGAGGGTTGAAAACCATAGGCTTTAGACCGGACCCTAAGGGGTTTGAACCGCACATTACCGTGGCTAGGGTTAAGCGCTATAGTAGCGAGTTAATAGAGAGGATAAGGGACAATAGCGACAGGATCTTCGGGAAGGTCTTAGTAAACGAAGTAAGGCTTAAGAGGAGTACCTTAACCCCTAGAGGACCTATATATGACACCTTATTCGGGAAGAGGGCTTTATAGCAACGTATTAAGGGAAGTATTAGCTAAGATAAAACCTACTCCTCAGGAGAGGAGGAAGGTAGGCCTTATAGTCTCTAAATTATTGAAAGCCTTAAAGGAGGCGAGGCGTTACTCACCTGTAGAATTCAAGGTAGAGCTTGAGGGTTCTGTAGCTAAGGATACTTGGATATCGGGGGATAGGGATATAGATATCTTCATACTTTTCCCCAAGAACATTAGCATAGAGGAGTTAAAGGCCTATGGATTAAAGGTAGCTAGGATATGTGCTAAGGAAGTAGGAGGGGAGTTTAGGGAGAGGTATGCAGAACATCCTTATTTAGAGGTATTCCTAGACAGCTACAGGGCCGATTTAGTACCCGCCTTTTCCATAAGCGATCCGAAGGAGGCGCTAACAGCGGTAGATAGGACTCCCTTCCACACTAAGTACGTAAGGGAGAAGCTGGACCCTAGGTCTAGGGATGAAGTAAGGTTACTTAAACGATTTCTTAAAGGTATAGGAGCTTATGGGGCTGAAAAGAGGATAGGGGGCTTTTCGGGTTACCTAGCGGAATTGCTGATAATTAAATACGGTTCCTTCCTCAATGTCTTAGAGGGGGTAAGTAAGTGGAGGCCCTTTAAAATTTTCATAGATATAGAGGGCTACTAT
>Ga0190313_1001896_pt1 | contig 10743 bp, 8 predicted proteins | sample 4870071011_MG_FD_169989 | JGI IMG/M metagenome (GOLD analysis project Ga0190313, IMG submission 169989) | Hydrothermal vent sediment bacterial communities from Southern Trench, Guaymas Basin, Mexico - 4870-07-10-11_MG | ecosystem: Environmental > Aquatic > Marine > Hydrothermal vents > Sediment ...
TCTCCCCTACAACTAATCTTCCCGTACTAGCCACCTCAACAACTCTCCTACCAAGTAATATTAGCACCTTAACCATGGTATCTAACCCATTACTAGGGATTACACTCCATCTATAATCAGTATTAGTGATGATTAATAGCTAATTAAAAATACCATAACCTCCCTAAATACTATATGGGTAGAGAGCCTAATTGTCAATAGTGATTAGTGAACTTATAAACTATATTAACGAGTTTATAGGTAGGGTATGGACTATAATTGTAGCTCCAGCACTCATATTATTAACCATAATATCAAGTACGATTACAAGAGAGGCTTACCAACCTGATATAATCATGGTAACGGATTCAGTACTATATGCCATTGGTTTTACACCAGCAGTAGTAATGGGTCTTGTATTCACGTTTATACTTGCTAAATACGATGATCTATGGAGAGTTGTTGCCTATGGATGGATAGGGCTAGCCTATGCAGAGATAACTATAGCTTTATCCCTGTACATAAGCCCATATAGTGGTTTTGGATATATTTGTGACACCATAGTAGCTGATCTTGGGATCGTTGTTTCCCTATACCTAATATATTCTGGATTAATAACTATAATAGATAACTACTACTCCTCAAGAGCTGAACTGACAGAGGTACCATTAACTATATTACTGGCTATATTAACAGCTGTAGTAATGCATTTAACACCATTATTCCTATATCTAATGGGCTATAACCCGGCACCAACAGTACCTCCGCTCTCAAGACCCGATCTAATCCTAGGTTTTATGGGGTGGTTTGCAACATTCATATTGAGCTATGAACTATTCTTACGTATTAGGAGAACTATATATCCTGACCTAGTATCCGTATGTTTTATAGCAGCTATCATGGGTCTCTCCTACTTTTACATAGATTTTATCCAGGAGTACTACTATGGATCGTTTTTCACGATACTCTTTATGCATTCACTATCTTTTGTAATAATATTGATAACAATGCTATTGATACTCTACTCCACCTATTGGATGTCCGTATACCTTAAGCCAATCTATAGATCTGTTAAAGAGGGTGTTAAAGGGGAGAACCATGTATTATTGGAATACGGGTTATCTAATCCGATAAGGACTAGGACGATGCTCCTGATCTTGTTAAACAGGATCATTAATGGACTAAGAAATGTTGATACCATAATCTATATATCATATTTCGGTAATCCACACATAACCATTGCTAAGAATATCTCTATAGCAAATGGTGTTAGACTCATAACGGTATATGTATTAAGGGGTGTAGGTTATCCAAGATATGATTCAACCTATGATGCATACGTCACAACACTCGATCATAACTTACTGAGGCTTGTTTATGAGAGAGTTGCTGGGTCAAGGACAGTGCTCATACTCGATAATGCATCACACTTTATAACACTATATGGTGTTGAAAAAGTGTATGTTATACTGAGTGAGTTTATAAAGAGTATTAGAGATAAGGACTTATTTATTATAATGTTGAATAGGGAGATGCATACTAAGAAAGAACTTGCCTACATGAGGAACCTTGCACAAAACATCATAGGGTTACCCTAGGGATGGAGGTAATTGTTTTAGGTTTTCATAGGGAAAACAAGTTATGGAGATGATGAAGGCCAGGACAATTGAGCTAATAGGCTATGAACTAACCCTGGTTTCTGATCCCTTTTACAGATACTGTCTAAGACTATAGACACCTGCTGCAACTAGTGCTAATGCCTCAACTAGGCCAAGAGCATCTCTTGCACTATCTACTCTATAGACTATGGTGTAGGCATCTATTCTCTCAACACCTGGTATGGTTTCAGATGCATCAGCAAATATACTGTCTCTAAACTCTATTCGTAGCTCAATAGGCCGATCGATTACTAGCGGCCTTACCTCCCTCCTCCTAATCCTCTGTACTGCTATGTATACTCCTTTCCGGAGGCTCCCAAGGATCTCTTGGAAGCTATTATAGGAGGCTGCATACCTGCTAAGCCCCCTCTTTAATGGTACGAATACAGCCCATGGCGTATGATTTCTAACATCCTCCTCCAGATAATGATCACCAGCTACTAGGGCTACTGGTACACCATACTCTCCAGCCACATAAGCGTTTAGGAGGTACTCACTAGCCCGTGCACCATTAACCCATATCCTATAGAATGCTCTCCCACTATACGTGTGATCGAGTATAGCGTATCTAGTACCTGCCGCTGCATGGTATCCTATGAAGAATGCTGCCGTAAATGTCTCATCTAACCCGGTAAGCATTGAGTATGGTCGTGGATATCCCTGGATCAATGTAGTGTTCCGGGGTAGTTCTGTATAGTCTATATTTGTCATTGAGCCATGGCTATCGGCTATAACTACTCTCTCAAAACCATTCTTCAATAGTTCTTCAGCAACTACCTTAGCTACCTGAGTAACGATCTTTACACTACGCCCATACTGCGGTGATCTGGGGCCAAGCATTGATATGGATGCTATACCGGGTAATCCCTCATAGTCTATACTTACATATGCCTTCATAAAACCCTCCCCCACAGGTATATAGTGGTTGACACCTCCTCATAGGTTTATGGATTTATCCTAGCAGTATTTAAGTAAGACCATTAGTACCCACAATAACCATATATTGCATCGCATACATAAGTGATAGGATAGACTATGCCTAGTGATTGATGGTGGTATATTGCCTAACGTAAGGTCTGTATGTACGGTATTGATGATCATAGTTATACTATGTTCAAGTATAAGTATATCTAGTTATGTTCTTATACATTCAGAGGAACAAGTACCTATGTATAGTAGTGTTGAAAAGGCTTTGCTGGAAGCACATAATTTCCTCAGAAAATATATGCCGGAAGCCTATAGTATCATAGACAACAATGATCTGGAGCCTACGATCATAGATAGATCGGGTACATGGTACTCTAGTCTAGCATTATCACATGCATATAGGATCATGTGGTCTATAGACTATCCAGTAGAATCGGATGATGAACCAGATACCAGGATCAATATTAGCCTAGAAATTATAACAAATCATCATAATACCAGTATATACTCCATAGAGATTACATCAGATACACCTACTATAAATAACGTATTAGGTATTGAAGAAAGACTATTAACTACTAGGGGGATAAATAGCCCCCTAGTATACGATATAGAGTCGCTAAAGGAGTATATCATTAGCACTTCTAGGAATATGCCCAGAGAACTAGTACTGACCATTTTATCTAATAGTTCAGTTAATAAGACATATATCCTAACAACTAGACACTTAAATACACCAATATATGCTTACCATAATGGGGAGCTAATACCGTTAATTAGTCAAGTCACTATAGGTAGCAATAGACTTATATTTAAGAATCCCCTTGTCCTCATTAAAAACTATGTCACCGAATTTAGTATGTTGGATAAACCTAGGCTAAATACCAGTGATGCTATGAGAATTATTAATGATAGGCTATTGGGTGTGGAGAACATTAGAGTTAGAAGGAATCTGGAACTTATTGCATTAATAGACACTAATCTACACTCAATAGGACTCTACTACTATAGCTCATATATTATCAATAATAGATACCTACATACATACCTCATTAATGCATATACAGGTGAGTTACTAGTTAAGGAAAAACCTCTAGACAATACAGTATATCAGGATAACTATTTAACATATAGCTCTAGAACAAATGGCATACCTACATTCCTACTAGCTATAACCCTATTTTCGGCTATAGCCTCTATAGCCCTTATAGTATTTAGAAGGAAAATATAGTATCTTCATAGGAGTAGATCTATTTTTACAATTATGGATACCACTACAGGTACTAGTAAGTACTTATATGGACTACTTTATATCATCTTCTCACAAACCTTATGATCACTATAGTGGCTACTGCTATAGTCACAGCCGATATAAGCACTACATAGAATGGTTCTGGTACTGGTGGTGGAGGTGACTGGATCTGTATATCGAGTAGAGTCATTAATGCTGTATCATCACTTGTACTACCAGATACACCTACGCTATCACCTATCTTACCCATGGATAGGGATCTAAGATCGTTTATTAGTATGTTTTCCACCTTTAATGGCTTGAACTCTGCCTCCACCAGCTCTAGATCAGTTATTCTTGGCCCATCATATGTACCTATATGTTCCTTATCGATCCTTCCTACTCCTTTGACCTGTATTGATGTCTCGTTGGTTACATCATAGTATGTTATTACAGAGGTCTCTAGGTATCCACCAATAAATACATACCCATTCCTACTTAACACTGTAGTATAGCCTATAGCAGCACCGGATGTATTACCTCCAATAACGCTTGAATGTAGAGAACCATCTGGTTCTAGTACAAGTGATATCTGATGGTAATAGCTCGTACCAAGGTCTACTCCATAGTCATTTGTTGTAGCTCCAGCAACAACTACCTCACCTACCTCACTAGCATATATGTCAAGACTCCATTCCCACTCCTGTGTGGCTAATACTTTTTTCCAAACCTCTTCAAAATCAGTACCATTCCAGTAGAGCTTTACAACAGCTATTGCTGGTGTACCCGCTGTATCATAGTCATCCGTAGCTGTAAATGCTGTGTATATGTATTGTCCATCAGTACTTGATACAAGGCCTCCCTTGATAATACCTAGTCTTGAGTAGTAGTAATTATTATCGCTATTCCTAAGATCATACCATATATACTCTACATCATATAGTGATGAATTGATCTTCATAATGCCAACGAATAGTGGTGAATAATATTCATCATCACCTATTTTCTCATAATACTCTAGATCAACTAGTGCATAGATATTACCATTATAATCTAGATCAACGTCAAAGGCTGTAGCATTCCATAGCCAACCGCTATCAGGATCTGCATAGTATGTCCATGCCCTCCAATTTATAAGTTCTAGGTTGACAGTATATTTTGCTACAAGGATGTAGCGTATACCATTGCTTAGACGTAGAGAACCTACACAGTAAATACTTCCTCCCGGTGTAACTCTTATTCCATAGAAGAATGTGTCATAGTTTGTCTCAAGTACTGTATAGTCATAGTTACTAAGGTCTCTAGTAGCCCTTATTATGAATGCATTATATCTTCCAGTACTACTATTATAGGCATAACCAGCGAGATAGACATAGCCAGTCCTCTCATCAAAATCAATATCTCCTACATATTCATCATAGCCTATAGGCATTATCCTACCATACTTTATTTCACCAGTTGTAGTATTTACAACAATAATACCAACAGTATGACCAATAGTATCATTTTTAAGATCTAGGGCTAGGTATAGATTCGAAGCATCATAGTCTAGATCGGATTCCCATACATCCTCTACAATCCATTCAGTACTTATAACCCTATATGACCAATGTGGTGTATGCTGTCCATACGTATATACTGGTTTAACTAGTGGAGTTATCAATATTATTGATAATACTATAGCTAAATACACCATTCTCTCCATATTCACACCCAATAGATAAGGCCTTAGCACATATATTAGTTTTCACTGATCTATATATAAGTTTTATAGATAGCTAACTAAACCGCTCATCAATAGATCTAGTTAATTTATTATATAATGATACGGCTTCATCAAGATCATTCTTACATACTGGTCTCTTAGAGAATCTAGCTTTCTCATACAATATACAGAGTCTATGATAAATACTATGTACTCCTCTACCAAGATTCTCCATGATCTTTAGTCCATACTCCCTATGTGTTTCCCAAGGCTTTTTCTCCACAGACTTTGATAGTACATGTATTACCTGTGAGAATATATTGATAATTCGTTCCCTAAGGTTTAACTCAATAGTCCTATCCACAAATAACCTTTTATCAATAGATCCATGGATCTCTCCAGCCATGTAGGCAGGGTGTTTACTAGATAATAGTTTATGTCTAGAACGATGCTTTGGCTTTATGAATAGGAATACAATTATATAGACCGTTATAACCCATACTGCTGCTATTGGGACAAGAGCACTTATGATGCTATGTGGGATTGTGATATTTATGAGTTCTGAGAAGTTATAGGATAATAGTTTCTCCTTATCACCCTTCATCTCTATACTACTAGTCCTATTCTCATTAACCCTCCTACCCTCTCTATGAATTACTGCATAGCCTTTAATCCATGGAAACAAGTACTCTATGAACCTATTCCTCCCACGAATTATTCCACGGGTATTACTTCGTATTAGATCATCTATTACCCTATCATCCTCCCGGTACCCATAGTATATATTATACTTGTGGTTAAGTACTAGACATGCAGGACCTATATAGTTTACATGATAATCCGTACTACAATAATAGATCACTACCTTACCTGGTGTAGATAGTGAACGTACCAGGATCCAGCCATTAGGTCTATCTATCCTAAACCTGCATACACCACTATCTACATCAACAAGCCTTTTACCCGATAACCTATAGTATCTAATATATTCAACACCATTGCTTGATAACTTGATCCAGTGCCATAGGTTATCCTGTGTACCAGCCACTATGTATAGTCTCTTACCCCAACACTCTAGATCACTGAATATACGATCTACTGGTGATAAGGGTGTATGGGATTCAACTAGTGTAAACCAGTATCTACGTCCATTAAAACCATACTCTATAACTATATAATCCAGCCCCTTATATTGGGCATAATGTGCCGCTAGAAGGGCTAGTTCATAGTCATTAACACCATTATACAATAGATCATATACTATGCCCTCTGATCCACTATCTGGGTTTAGGTATATTGTGCCTAGAAAGAAGTATCGAGCCAGTATAACTTGTTTCTCCACTTCATCTAAATATCTTGGGTCACTACCTAGGTATTGTGTAAGCCCATATGCAGGATCAAGTATCCCTAGATCTATTAGTGTATTGAATAGGGGATCAAGTGCATTCCTAACAAAACGATCTGGTTTATCCATGTATGTATTTGATAGACTAAATATGATGTATACGAGGGATACGTATCTGGGTCTAATGTGTTTAAGCTGGAATATTATTGATGGTTTAGCTGGGGCTTCAACTGATCTTATATGGATTAGGAGTGCCTTGTAGGATAGATTCTCAAATCTACCGATCAAGTATTTCTCCACAACTATATCTCCATAAACCGTGGAATTAACGTAGACTCTATCATTGTCATAGATTATGTTCCAGCCACTTACACATTCATTTCCAAAGAGGGCTAGTGTATTCCTTAGGCTTTCACTAAAGATCCTCTTAATCCCTAGATCACGGTAAAGCCCCTTATAGGTGAATATATATCCTCCAACAACGATATTCTCTGGAGAACCATTACTATATGATAAACCAGTTATTGATGGAGTAAATAGTATGAGAAACAGTATGTATAGTTCCCTCATTCTCCAAGGCCCTCAGATACTATTGATGCATAGATCGAGTCTCTAATCAATGCAACACCTACAAGGAACATTATTAACCCAACAAGTACGCCTACAAGCGATCCTATGAATGAATATATGTTTCTAGAGGCATACAGTAGATCAAGTGTGTACATGAGGAAATAGACTGCTAACCCTATAAGCAACAATCCTATTACCAGTGCAGTTCTACTAGTGAATCTCATCCGTAATCATCCATACCAATACCTAGTACACTCATATCTTGTCTATATAATCACCCTATTTTAAGGATATGTAAGAAAACAAGGGTTTTTACTAGTTCATATATCCATTAACTACTAGGTGTAGGGAAACACATGCTGGGGTGACCGGGTATTATTGATGATTTGACTAGGAAGAAATTTGGTGCTTATGAGACACCCGAGTATATATTTGAGAAATATATTTATCCTGAGATCAAGGATAGGCTTTACGATTATATCTGGGTTGATCTTTTCTGTGGTTCTGGAAACCTAATACTACCTATTCTCAAGCACCTAGATCCTAGTGAACGTGTAGAGTTTTTCCGTGACCATATATTCCTATACGATATTCTCCCGGAAATGGTTATACGTGCACGTAGGAGGGCCCGGGAGCTAGGGATTCCGGATAGACTTGTAGAGGAGAATATACGTATCTGGGATACCCTCCGGGATTATCCTAGGGAGATACTTGATAAAGGGCTACCCGTATACCATGTCACAAATCCTCCATATCTATATATAGGCTATATCCGGAAGAACCCTATGTATAGGTTTTGGCTAGACTATTTCCGTGGAGAGAATAGTGGTTACCAGGATCTATACCAGCTAGCGTTAATAAATGATCTTAGACATGGTATACCACGTATGATCTATATAATACCCACCAACTTCCTATATGGTGCATCAGTATCTAATAAGATACGTAGAGACTTCCTACTATGGTATGTGATCAAGAAGGTTATTGTGTTTGAGAAAAAGATATTTGATTATACTGGGCAACACGTAGGCATATTCTTCTTTGAACGTAAACAAGCTCCTAGGCATCATCCACAGTCCTTCCAGGTTATAAGGGCTGGTAGGGTCTACCGTGAACGTCTTGTCACAATAAGACCCTCCAATAACTACCGGGCTGGGACAGAGTTTGATGACTATACTATGGTTTATCGCTCCAATATACCTGTTGAGGTGGAGTATTATCTTTATGAGAAAGAGCTTTTAGAGAATCCGGGTAGCTACCGTATTGTATGTATTGATGCTAATAGGTATAATGGACGGACGTATATGAGGAGAGTATATCATGTAAATAAGAGGCTTTATGACAAGATAGCGGGTAATATATTGTTTGTAAAGACAATAGATGGTATTAGAGAGGATGAGAAGGCAGGTCTATACGTTATAAGGGAAGTATATAACGTGGACTGTATAGTGGTGACGAAAGCACCCTATAGGACACACCCCATACAGCTCTTCTTTAAACCGAGGCTCTCAAGAGATGATCAGTTGTTGCTAAAGGATTACTTTAACACTATACTCAACTATCTAAGAGAGATCACTGATAGCGAGTTTATGACAACATACAAGTATTCAGAGGCAAAGTTTACAAGGAAATACCTTGGATTAACCCAGGTGAAGAAATTAATACAGACACTACCCATACTAGAAATGACAGAGGAAGAAAAGAATATGTTAAGGAAAGAGATAGAGAATAAAAACATAGAAGGCATAGTAAACATTCTAGAAACGGTAAGAAATAAGGGAACAATAACTACATGGCTAATTAGTAGCTAAAGCTAAGAGACTACATACCAGATAGCTGTGTATACTATATAGCTTAAATGATAACTATACAGTCTCTAGATAGGTATTAGATAAATATTTAATATAAACCATTCAATTAAACCTATAGATATAAGGATTATAGGTGTTAGTAGTCCCTTGAGTGTATATCTTAGGGATAGTATTCTTTCAAATAATATCATTAGCCCTATAAGTAATGGTGTTGATAGGATCATGTCGAGTAGTAGGAATAGTAGTGGTGAGTAGAGGGGATCGTTTATTCTGAGGATATTGTTTACTCTATCAACAAGTGTTGATGCATATGGAGAGTATATGGTTAGTGGTAGTGCGAGGGAGATGATAAATATTGTTATCCTTAGGATCGATAGTTCTAATCCTCCAGCATAACCTATACTACTTCTCCTACGATAGATCTCTTGTACGTACCTCTTAATCTCGATAACATGTTCTCTGACACTACGTAGTATGGTTAACTGGTATATCTCCATGACCATGCCTATAGAGTATCTGGTGATACTGTAGAACATGTATGTTATGATGAGTGCTATGATAACTGTTATGGTGGGTATTGATGGGAGATAGGTACTTGATATAACTATCCATTTAGAGATTACTGGATAACATATTAGGTAGAATATAGTAAGTACTATGGCTATAGAGATTAGTGGTAGAGCTAAAGCCCTATGTAGAGGAGTCTCACCAGCCTCACCTGATCTGGGTAGCATAGAGTGTTTCTGGATGTATCTCCTCATTCTCTCGATCCTATCTGTGAATAATATATAAGTTATTAGGACTAGGTGTGTTATTTCAGCTATGATGGAGTAGATCATATCTCCACTAAGGATGAATGAGTATATTATGAACAATAATATCGCTAGTACAATGTTTACCACTAGATATAGTCTATGCTTTATCAGTGAAGCCATGCTTATTACAAGGATTACTAGTGATGCTAGTACTCCGTAGATAAGCTCTAACCCCATAATGTATAGTGTGAGGAAGAATGTATCTAGGAATAAGGCTAGGGAGGCTATAAGCCTACCTATGATACTGTATAAGCCATGTTTATCCATAGTATCTCCTCACAAGCTCAATATATTCTACTATATCGTATATGGTATCCCTAGGTGATGTATGTACTAGTTTAAACCCATACCCCCTAATAAGATCCATTATCTCCGATATTATCTCCTCCCTCCTAACACAGTAGAGCCTATGTAGCGTTAACACCTTATCCACAAGCTCCTCCCTACCCTGCCTAATAAGCTCATACTTGATCATCTCTTTCTCATAGAGTATAGTATGTGGTATGACAACTATGATCTCGTGCCCCATCCTCTTTAGACTATGAAGTACTGGGAGTATAGACTGTATAAACACTATGTCATCGTTAAAATCACTAAATAAAATAATATTTGTCTTCTCCCTCCTAACAACCCTACTTAGCTCACGAGATAACTCATTAGATACATCACGGAAAAAGTACTTCGCACCCCATGGTATATTAC
>Ga0190313_1001899_pt1 | contig 10737 bp, 10 predicted proteins | sample 4870071011_MG_FD_169989 | JGI IMG/M metagenome (GOLD analysis project Ga0190313, IMG submission 169989) | Hydrothermal vent sediment bacterial communities from Southern Trench, Guaymas Basin, Mexico - 4870-07-10-11_MG | ecosystem: Environmental > Aquatic > Marine > Hydrothermal vents > Sediment ...
CAGCATAGTATATGAGAACATTATCTTCGGTATAAACTTCAAGATGATACGCTGTAGGACTGCCTATCCCTGCCGCTCCCTGGAGTTCCAGAGTAACCGTCATCGTATCTCCGCTCAGATATCTTGTTTTGTCCAAATGAATCACGAGATTTGCTCCCGTATCTATGGAAAATGTATAGGTATCTTCAACATATTCGTTGCCAACACTTATGTTGGCGGTAATTATTATTTCAGTGGAAACATTGAGGTCCGATGGAAGATGGTAAATTATGGTGGCCTTCCCATCATATCCTGTCTGACTAGGAACATTTTGTATGGGCAACTCTTCCTTCATCCAGTGCTCACTCTTCTCAATTTTCACATAGTTAATCTTTGCGTAAGAAACGGGCGATGAGCCATGATATGTGTTCTGGGCAACCGAATTTATATCAATTTCAATATCAGAATCGGCGAAGAATCCTCCGGATAGAGGTGCGACATTTATTTTACAGTTTAACTTGCCTGTATAGAATGTTACAGTAGCATCATCAAACCTTTTCGGATACTCTGAAAGGTTGTACCATATGGTTATCCTATAAGGCCATGGGTTATCCGGTGTGATAACTCCATGTTTCTTGTAAATGCTCAAATCAAACTGTATAACTCCTGAAGAGGTGCTTATTTCCTTGTAGTCGGTTTCACCACCATCCAAATATATTATGGCTTCATTTCTTCTGTCGGGAACTTTAGTGCCGTTCTTTATCCATATAACTGAATAGTAAACATTCAAAACATCTCCCGTAAGATACACATCCCTCTCAATTTTCGCGTTTATCACAATTGACCTTACTTTAAAATCTATGTGTGTTATGTATTCCTCGTTTGCCGTTAAGAGATTTATTTTGTAGTTATCGCCATCATCTATGCTCTCCGGCAGATTTATTTTGAGTACATATTCCCCGTTGGAATCCGTTGTGAAGTTTTTGGAGAATATTTCCCTATTCCCGAAAGTTATGTTAACTATGTATTCTCTGTCGGGAACGGCTACCACATGAGTCCAGATGACATCTCCTGGAACGTATGTGTATGAGTGTGTGTACATGCTGGGCTCAATTTCAAATGTTAATGGAAGTACCGTTATGTTCTTTTGAGCCACAACAGAACCACCGGGATTAGCAGGATATTTAAGATTCAGGGTATACTTGTTGGCATCGGTAATTCTTATTACCCGATAGCCCACACCGTTAGCGTTGGTGTCTATGTACCACCAATCATATAATCCACCGTTTCTTGCCTCCAATAGATATGTTGAATTGGGATTGCAATCACTTATTTCAACATGGATGGGCTCACCCTCCGCGTAAACATCATGATCCGTCGCTATTTTTTCGGGCATCGCAGTTGCAAAACCGCCCAGCAGGGTTGCGATAAGCGCTATGCCAATTACTATCGCGAGACGCTTCATTCTCTATCACCCTGCCAGTATAATAGCGATACCCTATATATATATTTTGGAACATCTTTCAAATTTTACCGAAAATTACGAGATACTTCTCCTTATCTTTTCAATTTTACGCGCATCTTTTTCGCGTCCTTCTTCCCTATATATGTCTTTTATATCTTCCCAAAGGTCAAAATGTGATGCTATACCAAAAATTATTTTCCACATAAGGTTCTCTATCTCCTCCATTCTTCCTTCAAGTCTCTCAATTCTTTCAATAAGTTCATCGCATCTAGTATCTTCCACTATTTTTTCCTTTTCCCTCGGTACAGAAGGAGTGCTAACAGGTATACTCACATTTACCTCTTCACCAAGCACAGCTCCGCATATCGGGCAGGTATTAACATTATCGGGCGCAAGGGCACCGCAAACTGGACATAACTTCATTTTTTACCCACCAGTATGCTTAGAGCCTCTTCATTTCCAGGGTCTATCTCCAACGCCTTTTCGGCATAGGCAATCGCCTGTTTTTCGTCTCCTGTTTTACTGTATATCACAGCGATTTTAGATAGAGCCATGGAGTTTTTCGGGTCTATACTAACGAGTTGATGGAAGTACTCCAGAGCCTTTTCATACTCCTCCTTTAGCATATATATTCCGCCAAGAGCGTACAACGCCTTTATATTGTTTTCGTCTATGGTAAGAATTCTTTTGAAGCAAAATTCCGCACGGTTCAAGGAGCCTATCTCCACAAAGATCTTCCCCAGTTCAAACCATGCTTCTATATTCTCCGGATTTACCTCCAGACACTTCCTAAGGTTTTCTATCGCTCGTTTATAGTCTTCCTTGGCATACGCTTCCATAGCCTTTTTGAAATAATACTCCTCATCACCTCCCTCCTTTTCCTCAACCTCTTCTTTCTTCTCCGCAGCACTCAACTTCATACTCAGGGTTCTAAGTCTTCTCTCCATATCTGCAATTCTTTTCTCAAAAATCTTTAACTTTTGCAATATTTCTTCTATCTCATCGGAAAGATCTTCTTTGCGTGCCTCCGCAAATCTTTCCTCCATATCTTGCAAACGATTCTGTAATTTGTTTATTTCCGATTTGAGGGAAATTTCTATTGACATAAGCGATTCCCTTATATTCTCCAACTCATTTTCCTCCATTCCGCTACCCATATCGGATATTTTCCTGGAAAGTGCGAGCATAACTTTGTCGGGAAGGTCCTCCGGATATTTTTCCTTTTTCTTCATTTTCTGAACCTCTTTCTCTTTATCTTCCTATCAAGGTCAAACATGAATTCATCAATTGTCTTTAAATCTTCCGCTGGAACTGTTAGCACGCCTCTTTCATCTACAAGAGCCACAATATTTTTGAATTCTTTGTCAATTTCCTCTTTATCCACTTCAATTCTCTTCCTCCTAGCTTTACTACTTCGTGCTATCACTGGTTTTTCAACAACTTTTTCTCTCTCTTGAACGGATGTCTCCATAGGAGCGGGAGGAGACCTCCTCACAACTTCAGGAACAGGCGGGATCTCAGGTATTTCCTCTTCCTCCTCTTCTTTCCTTTTCTCAGTTTCTTCCAAAACCTCTTCTATGTAGAAAGGGGATTCTTTTATCTCCCGGATCATCTTCTCACATTGCGATATATTCCTGCTCAATATTTTGTATTTTCTCTCTTTTCTCTCCATTTCCTTGGAAAATGTTGCAAAATCAACCTCACCCAGCATCCTCCTCCCTACCAGTTTTGCTATATCCATAAGAATCTCTTCTTTAGAAGATTTCATTTCTTCAAGTTTCTCCTGCAGAATTTTAAGAGTTTTTCTAAGTTCCTGCTGAAAAGATACTACCTCCACTATCTTCTTTGCCTGTCTCTTCGTTCTGATCTCCGGATATCTCGCCGCAAAACCTCTGAGCCTTTCCACCGTTCTCTTGGCGTCGCGCATCCACTTTGCCGTAAGAATTATTGCGTTGTCAAGAAGTTCTACATCTTCCACGGATAGAAAAAAGCTACCTCCATCACTTGCCCTAACATTGTATCCAACCACTTTTCCCCCTTCTTTAACTACAATCGCCTCTCCTATTCGCGTACCATCTACTTCATCGTAAACATCATATTTCCTCCTTGCCATTCGTAGGAGAGGCATAAAACCTCATATGTAATATGGGATAACAACTATATAAGGTTTGGGGTAAACGGATTATGGTATGGAAAATATTAAATAAAGATTTTATTTTCGGATGTTGGTGATATGCCACCAGCAATGGATGTTATAGATCTGGAGAAAGAATATGGTAGCGATTCGTATTTGTACCTGCGTAAGGAAGGATTGAAAAAATCACAAATTGAAAGGACGCTACCTCCAAAAAAATCATTTTATGTATCCGCGTTCATTGTTTTGTTTCTTCTGATAGCTCTCCCGAGTGTATCCATAGAGAATGTTATGCGTTGTGAACTAATACCTTACTCCTTGGTATGGTGATGTTTTGGTGTGCGATGATTCTAATGAGGTTTTTGTGATCGGTGACTACGGAGATATAGTGCGCTTAGGGAATGACGGAAAAATTATCTGGTACTTTGATCTCGGTGATGATTTTTATTGGATAGATGATTATATTTCATATAACGGAAGTTTGTATGTATGTTCATATGATGGCAGCATTACTGTAATAAATTCAGATGGTTTATATGAAACAACGATTGATATTTCTAACATCATAGAGAGCCCAGACGGGGGATGCCACCTATACAAACTTATAAAATCCAAATACGGTATCTTTATAAGCCACAAATATGGATTATACCAAATTTACCCTAACTACAGGTCATACAATTTTTCCTTAGATGGATATTATATATTTTCTGGAAGTGCGAGTGATGATATAATATCGCTTCTATTTCGCAATTATACTTCAGAAAATCTCTTCAAAATAATTTACTTTAATGTTACATCGTGGAGCATAGAAGGCATTCAGATGCTGAACTCAGATATAGATGATATAGCCCTAAATGGTAAAATGTTGTATGTCATTGACTATTTGAGTGTCAAAGCGTATGAAATCGGTCGCCTCGTTTGGGAAGTTAATTTTGCAGAAACACCCATTAAAATTGAACCTTATGAGAATAAATTGTATGTTACTGGAAAATTCCAGAATAAAATATATCTCTATGAACTATCATTAAATGGAGAGATTATAAGGGGCAAAGAAATTTTTGAAAATGATATTGTTAAAAAAAGTTTCTACAAAGTAGAGCCATATGTATTCATCAATAAAAACAGTAAAATCACATACATTTTTCTGGGATTTTATAGTAACGATTATCGCTTCCGCGATAAATACATTATGATAAATCTTGATGAAAATTTTAATGTTTTAAGTGATAACGAGATAGATACAAAATTCAGAATTAGCGGGATATATTATTCAGAGTTTTTTAACGATTTCTATGTGAGAAGTAATTACAGGGTATATTTATTGAAGCAAACCACAGAATGTAATATAGATTTATTTATGAATCTTCCATTAAAGATTTTACTTATTTCCGTGGCGATGGTAGCTTTTTACGGATGGTGGGTAAAATGGAGAAGAAAAGGATAGCGTTACTGACAGTTATTCTGGGCATTCTGATTGCGAATTTGACGATAAATGTAATTCAAAGTAATATACCTGTAAACGGATTTTGCATACGCAAATTAAACCTAAGTTTTTTGGAAGATTATAAAAACTACAAATTCCATAATTTCAAATGGATTGTCTGGAATAGAAACAGCATAGCATGCTTTTCTGTGGATGGACAAAGAATATGGCAGAAGAAAACGCATGCAGAAATATTCAATGTTTATCCAACAAATAGATATATATTCGTTTCCTTATCTGAACCGGAATGGAAGATGGTCGCTTACGATTATTATGGTAAGAATATTGGAGAATTCAAAGAAAGAGAGATGTTTCCCGTATGGGCGTTTTGCACACAAAATCACACATATATCCTATTTTACAGGTTATACGAAGGACATGAAATAAATTATTCCAAGAGATACACGGCATTCGTATATGTTTATGATTCTAAAAATGAACTCGTAATTCAAAAAGTTCTTCCTGATCGTTTATATATGAACAAGAATTTTTTGAATTACGATATAATGTTAGCTGAAACGAAAGAATTTTCCTATATTTATATGGAGTTTTGGAATGATTTGGATTTCATTCATCGCCTATACAAATTTTCGCTTAGAGAAACTTATGAACCGCTTAAAATAATAAAATTTTCATGGATAAATAAGATGGTGTCGGATGGTGAGTATGTCTATTTATCGTCGGGTATGAAGTTAATCAAGTTGTGCAACGAGAGCATATCTTGGGTTCTGCGCCTTCCAGATGGTACTAATAAAATTTACATTTATAAAGGAAAAATATATACTTTCTCCGCCGGAAGAATATTTGTAATCAATAGGGAGGGTAGATACGAAAAAATATCAGAATTTACCTCACTGCATTCCTTCTATGTTATGGGAAATAACGGAAAAAGCATTGTAATGACCGCGATGAAGAACGAAACAAGGATAAGATTGTATGATAAAAATTTAAACAGGGTATGGACACTTGATATAACTCAGCTTTCGGTATTTCCGCAGTGTAGTTATGAAGAATCATATTCCGAAAAAATTCTAAACACCTTTGGTTATATCTGTTATGACTACAGAAATGATAGAGTTGGTGTTTATTATTTAGAAAATTTTTATTTAGTAGAGAATGTGCTTCCGGGAGAGCATAGAGCGTTCGTCGAACACCCATACATTATAAGCTATGTAACAACATACATTGTTGCCGGAGCTGTTTTGGTTATCTTTATTTTATATATTCTAACTAAGGAGGTGAGGATGACACTACCTGTACTTATCTCAATCATATTTGCTGTGATGGGTATATTTTTTGGCCCGTTTTTTTGTGCGATGGCTTCTATGACACTATACACATTCCACTCAAATTCCAGATATATAAAATTTGTTTATCTTTCCTCTTTCATTTTACCTTTACTGCTGTATATTTATAGATTCAAATTCGTTATGTACGCAACAACTATCATCTCAATGGTGATTTCTTTAATATTATTACTTGTATATCCCATTTTGCTGAAGCAATATTCAGACTGCAAATGCTAATATGAAAATTATCAATTTGGTAATATGAATCCCTCAACGATACCTTATTATTCCTTCATTCTCTTACCTTATCGCATGAACGAAAACCTCGCACTGTTGCGAAAAATTGCCAGAGAAACGGCAAAATTCATAAGGGAAAATGTAAACAAGGAAGGAATGGAAAAAACTGTTATGATGGGCGCTTACAAATCACCCACATCACGCATAGATTATGAAACAGAAAGCTTTGCCTTAGAAATTATTAAGGATGAAACCGACTGGAATGTACTGACCGAGGAGAGAGGTTTTTTAGACAGGAAATCGGAATATACATTAGTTATGGATCCTGTGGACGGTACATACAACGCCATTCACGGCATACCCTACTATGCGGTTTCTCTCGCGTTATACCGTGGAGATATATGCGAGGCATCTACCGTGATAAATGTTCCCGGAAATATTGAATATTACGCCTCGCTTGGCGGGGGTGCATACCGAGATGGGGAAAGAATTTCTGTAAGAAAACTCAAAAAACCCTACCTGTTCGTGGTGGCCTTGGGCGAATCCTCCTCGGATTTCTCAGCGAAACTGGTGAGGAGGGCGAGGAGAATAAGGAGCATGGGATGTGCCTCTCTGGAAATGATAATGGTTGCCGAAGGAGTTGCGGATCTATTCCTCTACGACCATACCCCCAAGAAACTTTTGAGAATAGTTGATATAGCCGCTTCCACGCTTATAGTTAGAGAGGCGGGTGGCAAGGTTGTGGACCTTAACAATCGCGACCTCGCCATGCCGTTGAAGGTTGGCGTCAAGGAGAATGTTATGGCATACGGAGATGAGAGGGTCCTGGAGGTGATAAGATGAAGTTCGGCATAGTTTCCTATATGTTGAAGAAAAAAACTATAGAGATAATAGAAAGAACTGAAAAAATAATCCGCGAACTTGGCGGTGAAGTTATTTACGAAAAAAATTTGGCCTCACGGTTGGGTTTGGATGGCGTTCGCTTGGAGGATATGAATGTTGATTTCGTTATTACTGTGGGCGGAGATGGTACCGTTCTTTACACACTTCAGAGATGCAGATGCAGAGTAATTCCAATAAATGTTGGTGAACTGGGATTTCTCACGGAGGTAAATCCCGATGAAATTGAAATGCGATTTAAGGAACTCTTTGAAGGCAGGTACTTCATAGATAGAAGGTTGAAGCTGAAAGTTATTCATAACGGAAAGAGACTCTATGACTGTCTGAACGAATGCGTGGTCCATACCGATGAAATAGCCAAAATGAGAAATTTCAGGATATATCTCAATAATGATCTTGTAGATGATGTGAATGCGGATGGGGTAATAGTTGCCACACCAACGGGCTCCACAAGTTACGCCCTGAGTACGGGAGGGCCTATATTACACCCATCTTTGAACGCCTTGGTGATAACGCACATAGCTCCTTTCCGTTTGGGTTATCGCTCTCATGTAGTTCCTTCGGATTCCGAGATAAGGATAGAAATACTCAAAAATAAAACTTGTCTTCTGGTTATGGATGGACAGGAATCAAAAAAAGTCAGGAGCGGTGATGAAATCGTGTTTTCACAATCTGAGAACTATGCAGAATTCGTTCGCTTCTCCTATGACTTCTACAAAAGAATAAGAGAAAGACTTTATTGAGGGATCCTGATGGCGTGGAAGATAAAAAGAACCACACTAAACTTTATACTGGAGGCCTCCAAGGATTCTTATCCTTACGAGTTTGCCGCCCTACTTCGCGGGAAGTACGGAGTTATTTACGAGATAGTTCTCATACCTACAGTACAGGGAAAGAGGAGCGCCCTATACTATCTATTTATGAAACCCATAGATTTTACGATAGTGGGTACCGTGCACTCTCACCCCTCGGGAAGTTTAGAACCATCAGAGGAAGATATATCTTTGTTTTCAAGAACAGGTGAGGTTCATATAATAGTTGGGTATCCCTACTGTAAGGATTGCTGGAGAGCGTACAACAGGAACGGAGAAGAGATGGCTATTGAGGTGATAGAGGATGATGAATGAGGATGATATGAAAAGAATATACGAAGAAATAGATAAGGTGCTAAGCGAGAAAGACTCGGTACGAGAAATAGCAATAAAATCCTCAAGAGTTATAGGAAGATTATCCGCAAGGGCCATCTGGAAGATACATAAAGGGGAGGAACCGCTGGATGAATTAAAGGAGGCCAAAGAAGAAGTGTGGCATCTTAAAAGCATATTGAAGGAAAATTATCCAGATATTTACTATGCTGGATATGTCCTAAATGCCCTTCAGGAGTTCTGCGAAGCGCAAATTTTCTATTCCATAATTAGAAAGGGGAGAATACCTTCACCTTCGGAACTATCCGTGTATCCCGAAGCCTATCTTCTCGGACTGGCGGATGTCATAGGAGAACTAAGAAGAACAGTGGTTGAGAATCTTCGTTGCGGAAATATAGAGAAAGCTGAGGAAATGTTTGTGATTATGGAGAGTATATACGAACTCATAATGCAGTTCTCATATCCCAACGCCATAGTTCCAATAAAAAACAAACAGGATGCAGCGAGAAACATTATAGAGAGAACAAGAGCAGATATAATGGTTATAAAATCTCAAGAGAATCTGAGAAAAGAACTTGAAAATATCTCAAAATAAAAATCAACTCTTCAACTCAATTTCTATGTGTATACCATCGGGAATTTGTATTCTCATCAGCTGTCTTAGGGCCCTCTCATCGGCATCTATGTCTATCAGGCGCTTGTGAATCCTCATCTCCCACCTTTCCCAAGTTTCGCTTCCCTCTCCATCGGGGGATTTTCTTACAGGAACGACCAATCTCTTTGTGGGCAGCGGAACTGGCCCATGTATTTCCACGCCCGTTCTGCGGGCGATTTCCTTTATTTGATTACAAACTTCTTCAACTTTTTTGTAATCCGTGCCGCTGAGCCTTATGCGGGCCCTGTAAACAACCATAAAAATCACCCAAATAAAATATAAAAAATTTAGAAATTTATCACTTCATCTCTTTCTTTCGTACCGCTATGCATCTTCCTGCGGCGACTGTCATTCCCATATCTCTTATAGCGAAGCCAGCGAGCTGCGGTATTTCGTTGGCAGGTTCAATGACCATAGGTCTTGTTGGCCTTACCCTGATAACAGCCGCATCTCCGGTCTTGAGGAACTGCGGGTTCTCCTCAAGTACCTCGCCAGTAACCGGATTTATCTTCTTTATGAGTTCCTCTATTGTACACGCTACTTGGGCTGTGTGAGCGTGGAACACTGGCGTGTATCCTGGCGCAATAACCGTCGGATGATTCAGAACAACAATGTTTGCGGTGAATGTCTCCGCAACCGTGGGCGGATTGTCCACATGCCCGGCTACATCTCCTCTCTTTATGTCCTTCTTGCTGACGCCTCTCACATTGAATCCTATGTTGTCTCCCGGATACGCCTCCTGCAGGGGTTCGTGGTGCATCTCTATGCTCTTGACCTCTCCGCTAACATTTGCCGGCATAAATATTACTTTATCTCCGACTTTGAGAATTCCTGTTTCCACCCTGCCCACAGGCACGGTACCTATTCCGGTTATGCTGTACACATCCTGTACCGGTATTCTCAACGGCTTGTCCACAGGCTTCTCTGGCTCCTTAAGCGAGTTCAGCGCTTCCAGCAATGTTGGACCGTTCCACCAGGGCATCTTGTCGCTCTTCTTCACGACATTATCGCCATAGTATGCGCTCATTGGCAGTATTGTTATATTCTTGTATCCTACCATAGCCAAAAGTTTCTCCACCTGTTCCTTTACCTCCTTGAATCTCTGCTCGCTATACGGTGGTTGTGTTGCATCCATCTTGTTTATTGCAACTATCATCTGCGGAACTCCAAGCGTTCTGGCGAGGAATATGTGCTCTCTCGTCTGCTCCTGAGGACCTTCTCTGGCGCTAACCACCAGCACAGCGGCATCTGCCTGAGAGGTTCCAGTTATCATATTCTTGACGAAGTCCCTGTGTCCTGGAGCGTCTATGATCGTGAAGTAATATTTATCCGTCTCAAACTTTCTGTGGGCCACATCTATGGTGAGACCTCGCTCCCTCTCTTCCTTCAAGCGGTCCATGACGAAGGCGAACTCAAATGTATCCTTGCCGAGTTTCTTCGCTTCCTC
>Ga0190313_1001900_pt1 | contig 10731 bp, 12 predicted proteins | sample 4870071011_MG_FD_169989 | JGI IMG/M metagenome (GOLD analysis project Ga0190313, IMG submission 169989) | Hydrothermal vent sediment bacterial communities from Southern Trench, Guaymas Basin, Mexico - 4870-07-10-11_MG | ecosystem: Environmental > Aquatic > Marine > Hydrothermal vents > Sediment ...
GTTGTCAAGGCCCGAAGTGAGCAACAAATATGACGTACCGAGAAAATGATCATGTCTCTACAAATTCTATCAAAAAATGTCTTGATTTTAGGGGAGCATTACACACCCTTGAAACCTATATTGGTTGCAGGGGATTGGAAGAGGGTGGTGAACAGGTTAGTTCCTGTGCCTGGTGCAGGGACGATTGCACAATCCACTAATGTGCAGTTTTGTTAACCAGGGAAGAATGGAGTGCCACGAGGTGTCGGATTGGTTTACAGTGTGTCTGTTTTGTTTACAGTGTCATCGAGCAGAAGACAGGTTAGGGGCGCGGCAGGGAGGGCACCATGAAAATCTTGCCGCGCCTTAGAGGGAGTGCGCTTATTCGGGAAGGGGGGGAACCCGAAGAAGCATCACTCCACAAAGGATAGCGCATTTCGTATGGCTGCTTCCCTGATCTTCTCCTCGTGAGAGCGCTTCTTTTCCGTAGCTTCTTTGACCTTTTTGAGGAGTTCGTCTATATCACAGGGCTTCATGAGATAATCGAATGCTCCTTTTTTCATGCCCTCAACGGCATTTTCCACCGTGGCATGGCCGGTAAGCATGATAACCTCTATGAGAGGAAAACGAGCTTTGATTTCTCTCAGGGTTTCTATGCCGTCCATTCCTGGCATTTTTACATCCAGTATAACCACATCAACATCTCGATGATTATCCAGTTTCTCAAGGGCTTCTTCACCGCTGAGAGCACTTATAATCTTGAGATCACGTTTTGACAGTCGCTTTGTCATGGCCTCTACAAAGGCTTCCTCATCGTCAACCAGCATAACATAAGGCTCTTGCATAGTTTGCTCCTTCTAGAAAGAAACTTTTTAGACATTACTGGGGCCCCCGACTAACCCGGGGACCCCCTCAGCGGAGTTTACCTTGCACCACCTGACATAAGCACATTCCGTGCCGTTTCAAGCAACCCTTCGGGAAAGCCGACAAGGGGGAAAAGCACCATAAAACCCAGTACCCACACCAGCACCAGAGACAGAATCCAGGCCACAAACCCGTATTTAACAAAATCCACAGGCTCGATGGCGTTTTTCCCGGTATCGGGATAGGTCCCCAGTGCATAGACTATGGCGTTATTGGGAGTGCCCACAATCAGGAAGTGGGCAAAGGATGTAGCAAAGGCCGTGGCAAGGCCCGATGCCCAAGGCTCTGCCGGGTGACCGGACATGATGCTCATGGGCACCACGATAGGCCCGAGCAGTGCAGTCACTCCGGCATCGGACATGAAGTTGGTCATGACTCCCGAGAACGCCGAAAGCCCGATCCAGAGCCCCAGTCCCTGACCTATTCCAACGGACTTGAGGGCATCTAGGAAGGTGCTGGCAAGCCACATAGCCGCTCCACTCTTCTTAAGAAGCTCACCGAGAGTGAGGGCTCCGCAGTACATGAACCAGGCATCCCACGATATGCCGTGCAGAATCTTCTGCCATGGTGTAATGCGAAAGATAACGGGGATGAGCAACGCCAGAAGGGATGGGCCGCCGAGGCCGAGGCCATGTCCTCCGAAGATCCAGAGCAGCAGAATCAAAAGGAGCATGCCAAGGGTGACCCATTCTTCATATTTCATTTTTCCCATCTGCTTGGTTTCTTCCTTAAGAGCCGCAAGACCAGGAGTAAGGTCCTTTGTTTTGATATTGCGTCCGAATATAACGAGCATGTAAACGGCAACCATCAAACCAAGTACGGGGGCCAGAGGAAAGCCATATTTCATCCAGGTAAAGAAGTCCATGGGAACCTTGTAACCTTCCCAGAAACCCATCATGAGAACGTTTCGGCCGCCTGCTGCGGGAGATCCCACACCACCGACGTTGAGAGAAAAACAGAGGGCAAAGAGGAGAAATTTCGCCAGGGCAGGATCATGTTCAACTTGCCCCGAAGGGCTTTTTGCAAGGACAGATCCATAATAGACTGCCATTATCACTGGCGTCATGAAGGCGCACATGGCATGGGCCGAAATAAAGGAGCCTATGATGGACATGCTTATGCAAAGGACAAAGACCGGAACCAGGAATCCCCGGGTCCAGCCAAGAATCCAGGTTGCAAGGCGCTTGTGAAGACCAACCTCCACCACAACAACCCCCATGGCAAGAACTCCAAGCAGGAACATGGGAGCATCACCGGCAAAGCTCTTTCCAACTTCCTTTTCGGGTAGAAGCCCCAGAAAGTAAGCCAGGATGGGCATCAGAATCCCCGTGAGGCCTATGGGAAGAGCCTCGGTGGCAAAGAAGATGACGGCCATGGGAATTATTCCAAGAACAATCATGGTCTTTCGGGCTGCTTCGTTTACATCATGGGCCAAATGCCACTTTATCATTTGATCGGCAAATCCCTGGTCGGAGATGATTTTCACCAGGCTTTCGGGTGGCGGTATAAGGAAACCCACAATAACGAACACTGCCGCACCGATACAAAGCCAAAGGGTTTTGTTTGCCAAAATTCCCTTTTTTGTGGGAGCGTGTACTTCGTGAGCCATGACGTAAATCCCCCTTTCGCATGATAGATTCACACGATCATCTTCAAAAATTGCGTTATAAACTTCTAATACCAATTAGTTATGGATCTTCTTTGTCTTCCAGGACAGCTCTGGGCGATTCAAAATATCGCATCATCTTGGCCTTTCTTATTCGCTCTTCCTGCTCTGCCTTTCTAGAATAAGCGGCCTGCACCTTTGTCACCAGATCGTCAATCTCCGTCGGTTTTAAAAGGTAGTCATAGGCCCCAAGTTTCATTCCTTCAATGGCAGTTTCAACAGTGGCATGACCGGTAAGCATTATTACTTCGGTAAGGGGTTTGAGATTTTTGATTTCTCTTAGAGTCTGAACCCCATCCATCCCCGGCATGGCCACATCCAAAATGACCACATCGTAGTTGTACTCTTTGACCATGCCCACCGCCTCCTCACCACTGTAAGCCTTTGACACATCAAAGTCTCGAAACTCAAGACGCTCGGCCAGAGAATCGGTAAAATCCTTTTCGTCATCCACAATTAAAAGACGTATCTTCATTTACCTCCCCCCTCTGACGAAAATTTTTCTATATCGGACACGCTTCAATCGCCGAAGCAATTACCTCAAACACATCAACCAGCCTTAAAATCCCTACAATTTCACCACTTCTGTCCAAGACCAGCAAAGACTGATGCTGCCCCATAACAAGCTTGTGAACAGCTCTGTCCAGGGTGTCCTCATCACGGACGTATTCCCCTTCCTGAGGTGTGTACATAAAGTCACGCACCCTCTTTTCAGCCGCCTTTTGACAGAGATCCTTAAGCCCTGAGGAAAAGAGGCCGTACCTTTCAATCAAATCTTCAAGGAACTCGGCACTGAAACCGCTTGCTGCAAGCCTGCCCAAAGATGGCGATGTCATTATACGAGCATACTGAGGTTCCAAAGCCCTGAGAACATCGAGCTGACTGATCTTGCCCACAACCCGGCCCTGAGAGTCAAGGACAAGGACAGCCCGATGGGGATAACGAACTTCCCTCGAAGCTTTTGCTTGCTCAAGATACTTCTTCTGAACTTCCCTGAGCACCCGCACTGCTTCGTAGAGCGTAGCATTTTCGCTAACTGTGGTATATTCACCAAGCGGTATCATAAGATCCTTAACTTTTAGCCGCTTCATCTTTGTCTCCTGTTAACAATCAAGAGAAATTCGTCACAATCACACCTCAGAGTAAGCAACAACCGTGCCTGACCAAAAAGGCCAGTTATTTCAGCATAATGCCATAATATGGACATAATAGTAACAACTATGGAACATTATGAAACAAAATCCAATGTGGTGGGTTTAATTTTGAAACAATATGAATCTATTCCTTGATCTCTCTTGTCCTGATGGCTACATCTTTCTCTATATCTGCCTCGGCCTCTATTAGAGCCATTGTTTTTCGGAAGGATGCATCTTCAAGGAGTGCCCTCAAGGTGGGGTATTCAGACCTGGGGGAACCATTTGGGCAAAATATCACAGCAACCCCGGAGTCTTCACCAAAGCATCTTATTTCTATGGGTTCAGTAGCATCTATGTCATCGGCAAGGCTCATTAGTACTGCGAAGTGCACCATATTCCATTTGACCGTATAGGTTTTTATAATAATGGGATCGACCTGGGTCAAAAAACATTCTTTATTCTTTTGTCTCAGAAAACGCTGGGAAAGAACAGCCATATCCTGAAGACTCTGTCTCACGTCTAGGCTCTGAATCGGAAAGTCCGTACTGTGAGCGTAACGATTAAGGGCGCTGAGAATAGCCTGGCCTCTGGATATCTGCTCCTTGATGAGTACGAACTTTGAGCTGAACTTCTCATAGGCTCCTTTAAACTGCAAAATGTCTTCTACAAGCCCGGCAGACTCCCCGATGATTGCCAGAACATTTCTCAACTCATGAGTTGCCCCTGCCGTCAGTTTGCCAATAAAGGCCGACTCTCGCACTTTCCAATCTTCCATCTGTCTTCTCCGCTTTTTTCCTTCATGAAGTCTGGGTAGCCTCAAAAATCTTTTCCATAAGAGTATCAATATCGAGAGGCTTCATAAGGTAGTCAAAAGCCCCAAGCCTCATACCCTCAATACCATCCTTGGTATCTCCATGACCCGTAAGAAGTATCACCGGAAGATCCGGCCTGATGGACTTTATTTGCCTCAACACATCAAGACCACTCATACCTGGCATTCTTACATCCAGAACCACAACATCCACATCAGATTGATCGAGCAAATCCATGGCTTCGATCCCGTCCAGTGCAACACGGGTCATCAATCCTCTAAGCTCAAGCCTTTCAGCCAAAGTCCTTACAAATTCTTCCTCGTCATCCACAAGCAATACTCGGCATTTCTTCTCCATCATCCACCCCCCAAACTATTCTGCATGCGGTGCCTTTTTGGGCAGGTACACCGTGAAGGTTGTACCCTCACCTACATGACTCTGGACCTGAATGTCTCCCCCCAGTTTTTTAACTATTCCGTAGGTAATAGGGAGCCCAAGACCTGTCCCATAACTCTTTTTGGTGGTAAAAAAAGGTTCAAAGATATGCTTTATAGTTTCTTCGTCCATACCGTGACCGTTATCCTGTATACTTACGGCAACCTTGTCTGCATCAACCTCCCAGGAGGTTATAGAAACAATTCCTCCATCGGGAACGGCCTCAAAGGCATTATTCAGGATGTTTAGGAAAACTTGCTGGAGCTGGCCACGGTCCGAAGCTATACGAGGCAGATTCTCCGCAAGCTGTAGCCTCACGTCGATATTCCTGTAGAGGGCTTCTTTCTCCAGGAAGGTCAGCACCTCACGGACCACTTCGTTTAGATCCAGAACCTCAATCTGCACATCCATACGCCGGGCAAAACCGAGCAAACGGTGTGTGATGTTGCGACACCGATCCACCGACTTGAGAATATCCCGCGTTAGGGTTTCCAATCGATCCCGGTAAGGACTCTGAGGCATCTGCGGAAGAAGATCCAGTATGAGACCGGCCTTTTCGTTGATTATGGCCATGGGATTGTTGATTTCATGGGCAACTCCTGCAGCAAGACGCCCCAGAGAGGAAAGCTTGTGGTGATGTTGTAACTCCCTGAAGGCCGCTTCCCTTTTTTCATCAGCCTCTTTTATCCTGTTAACAAAGATCCCTGTAATCTTAATCACAACAAAAAGAACTATCAGGGTACCACCCACAAAGAGAATAAGCATTTCACTTTTTAGAGCCGTCCAGGCTTTAAGAACCCTTACCTTCGGCTTCACCATTACAAGAATCAGATTGGGCTCACGAAGGAATGCGTAGCTCATAAAGAGCTCTCTTCCCTGGTCATCCCTTAATGACACCACGGAGGGCTGATAGGTGGGAGACGGAATGGGAAACGATAGTCTATCGAGGACGTTACCGTAGAACTTTGACGGAGTCTGGAGTATGCCTTCCCGGTTTATCAAAAAGGCATCACTTTCGGGGTCCAGGCTCATGGAAAGTATAACATCATTGAGCCGATCGGTATCAATTGTTGCCCTCACTATCCAGCTTTTTCCGCCGGGCACAGAGCTTTCTACTGCAACGACCATGTGGGGAAATTTACGGTACCCCAAAAATACATCACTTACATAACTGCCCTTGACCCGGACCTCGTGAAACCATGGTTGTTCGGAATAATCCTTGCCGAGGAGCTGATAGGGACCCACATAGTTTATCTGTATGCCTTTTTCATTGATGATTCCAAGGTCTACAAACCCCTGAAGCTCTGTTTCCATTACCGAAAAAATCTGGCTCAACCTCTGAGGATCAGCCAACTCCTCAAAGGAATATGCTTTTGAGACAAAGCTTACCGTTGCGACCCGCTCAGCAATAAAAAGCTCCAGGGAGTGCTTGGCCTTACCCACAAGGGATTGCATAGGAGATAGAATTTCCTTGTGTAGCGTCGCGCGATATTCCACATAATTTATGAAGGCCATCAAAAAAAGAGGGACAAAAGTCACCAGTATCATGGTGACAGCAAGATTTCTTCGAAGAATTACATACCTCGCCTCTCCGGCCTTTTCGGGGCGGAATGTGAAAAAGTTCTGAAGCCTGGTCCAAAACTTATTCTTCAGAAAGCTCATCCGTGCTTTCTCCTGCCCTTTTGATGAGAATGTCTCCTGCCCTCAGGACTCCCGATGCAATCGCCTTTTTTACCTCATCCAGTGATCCAACCACGAAATCAACAACGTTTATCTTCTTCCATGTAAGATAATCGTAATACTCCTGTTCGATACCTCCACATACTACGGTATTGACACCTTCGGAAACAATAAGCCTGCAAAGGTTTTCCGCCGAGGCTTGAGGAAGCACCACGGTCTTCTCATTGGTAAAACCCTCGCCTTCCCTGTAGGTTCCCAGCCAGGCTTCAGGGGCCATGTCAAAGCGGCTTGCAACCTCTTCACCTCTCAAGGCAACTAATATCTTCTGCCTTCCTCTTTCCTCCTTCATAATCACCATCCCTGGTCTTATTCGGTTATACCGTACTGTTTCATTTTTCTCCAAAGAGTTGCCCTGCCCCAGCCGAGCATTCTCGCAGCCTTTGATTTTCTGCCTCCACATTTCATCAGCGCTTCCAGAATCATCCGCCTTTCTAAATCCTCCCATTTGACCTGACCAGACTCTGACCTATTTTTCAAGAGATTTACATCTTCGTAAATCGCGCCATAGCTTCGAGAGGCCATCTCTTCGTCGCTCTTACCCTGTGACTGTACCGCCTCCACCACATAGGAAGGAATGTGCTCCAGGGTAATGGAAGCCCCAGTACAGATGTTCACAGCATATTCCACAATGTTTTTTAGCTCGCGCACATTTCCGGGGTAACTGTACTTCAGAAGGACATTGCGAGCTTCGGAAGAGAATCGGGAAACCCTCTTCCCGAATTTAGCCGAAAAAGTTCGCAGGAAGTGATCCATAAGGAGTTGAACATCACCTTCTCGCTCCCTCAGAGGCGGAACGTGGAGCCTCACAACATTGAGCCTGAAAAGAAGATCTTCTCTAAACCTTCCCTCTCGAACCATTGCCGCCAGGTCTCTATGAGTTGCCGCAATAATACGTACATTAACCCTTACCCCCGTTCCGCTCCCCAGGGGATAGATTACATGATCATCGAGAAAGGTGAGGAGTTTGACTTGAAGTGAAAGGGGAAGATCTCCGATTTCGGTCAGGAAAAGCGTTCCGTTGTGAGCAAGCCTGAATCTTCCGGGTTTGTTGTGAGTTGCCCCGGTGAAAGCTCCCTTGACATGACCGAAAAGTTCTGACTCAAGAAGTGTTTCGGGAAGAGCTCCGCAGTTGATCTTCACAAAGGGCCCTTTTGCCCTGTTGGACATTTTGTGAATCACTTCAGCAAGGAGGTCTTTGCCGGTCCCTGTTTCTCCCGTTATGAGCACCGATGAGTCGGTTTGAGCAATTCCGGGAAGCATTGCAAAGAGCTTCTCCATTGTGGGGCTCCTTCCTATTATATCCCCGATACTGAAGGGATGAGTCGGTGAGTCGGATCGCTGCCCCCCATCCCCCAAATCCTCAACAATCTCCGCATATCCAAGGCATCTACCCTCAGGACTTCGCACCCGGGTGAAGGTTATGCGAACTGGAACCCTTCTCCGATCCCTTGTAATGATATCCCCTTCCTCCGAAACCGATTCCTCTCCACCAAGATCCTCTCTTACGGGACACCTCCCTCCACATATGTTGCTCCTGAGAACATGGGAACAGGCAAGACCACAGGCCTCGAAGGATGAATAGCCCGTAAGAACCTCTGCCGCCCTGTTTTGATAAACCACCCTACCCTCTTTAGAGATAAAAACCACCGCCACGGGAAGCTCATCAAAGACGCTTCCCAAGGCCACGGGGTCGCTGTAAAGTCCAGCAATAGTTATTCCAGCCGCAGAACTCATAGCTATACCTCTCCTGAACCTTGGTCTTTTTGATAAAGTGTATCATCATGTACCACAATGTATCAAGAAAAATTTTCATAATGTTTCATAAGGTCTGCCTTGAATGTGGTTGTAAATAACAGATCGGGAAGGGATCTTGCTTGGCAGAGACAGAAGTAGATTTTGTGTGGGAAGGAACGGGGGTTGCATATAGGGATTGATCAAGGAAGCGAGCAAATAACCCCGGGTAAAGGGAGGATGAGTCATGAAGTTCAAAAAATATCTTGAAGATAGCTTTGCGGCCTCGGCATTTGCAGAAGAAGGGCTTGATACGGGTAGCTTCGGTTTCAGGCGTACTCTAACGATGGGTGAACTGGCAAATAGTTTAAAGGATCTTTATGCAGCTGTGGCCTTTGCGGAAGAAAACTGCCATGATGTAGCTATGGAAATCCTGCAGAAAAAGGCTGCCCGACCTGCTTTTATCAGGTTCCTTGAAGATGTAGGACTAGTCAATGTCCCGGTAAAGCTTTGTGTTGTTAATATGTAGCCAACTGCCTTAACAGGATATGAAACCCAGCATTCTCGTTATGGGTGGCGATGAGGATTTTCGAGAGAGGCTTGCAGAGATACTCAAAAAAAGAGGTTATCAGGTGTTAACTGCTGCAACCCCGGATGATCCATGTATTCATAACCTGGCCGATATAGATATTGTTATTGTAAGTCAACACATATTGACCAGCCGGGAAAGAGACATTTTCAGCGTCTTCAGTTACCTGAAGCCTTCGCCGGAAATCATACTTATGCTTACCTCTGGAAGCATACAGAGTGCTATTGAAGGGATGAAGAAGGGTGTTTTCGACGATATATACGTACCTTTTGAAATATCGGAGCTTGAAGAGAAGATATTTAAAGCTTTCAGAGCCCGGCAGAAGAAGGCTCGGAAGATGAAGCGGTGTAGTCTGAAACAGAAGATAGAGGATGTTTTCGTTTCCTCAACCTTTGCCGAAGCCAATGTGGAGTTGTCCAATCACAAAAGAAAGAAAACCCATTAACGGAGGCCTCTCATGGAAAAGATAAAGGTGCTTCTCGTCGATGACGAAAAGGAATTTGTCGATGCTTTGAGGGAAAGGCTTGAGATACGGGACCTTCCGTCAGGCGTTGCCTACAATGGGGAGCAGGCACTTCAGATCGTCGAAGATGAAATTCCCGATGTTATTGTATTGGATTTAAAGATGCCGGGAATTGACGGAATGGAGGTTCTAAAAAGGGTCAGAAAAGCTTATCCTCAGGTTCAGGTTATTATTCTTACAGGACACGGTTCTGAAAAGGACGAGGAGGAAGCACGGCGCCTTGGAGCCTTTGAATATCTTCAGAAACCTGTGGACATAGATGAGCTGGTAAAGCTCCTTCGCTTGGCCTATAAGAAAAAAATAGAGGACACAATGGTTGCGACTACCTTTGCTGAAGCAGGAGAGTTTGAAACCGCAAGAGACATTATGAAAGAGGAAAAAGAAAAGGACTAAATTCTGACAAGGCGTTGTTTTAGATAAGCAGTACATGCAGCATGTTCTTTTTGAAGCCCAAGAGGACGTCGTAAGGAGTGATGACAAAGGGCACGCGGTAGGGAGCAAAAGGGTTACGCTTCTTCGGAATACCAGGCGGGATATGGTCCTCAGCTTTCGGTGCTTATAGTTGAGCTTGCGGGGATAGCGGAAAATAGTCGCACATGGTTCAGGGTTTTTGCTATTCGGCGCTTGAGTTGCCTATCAGTCTTGGGGCAATCCAGAAAGTAACTGATCGTGCTTCTGAAGCTATTTTGCCTCATTATGAAGCGATCTGAAATAAGGCTCGATCATCGAAAGTAAGTTAATGTAGATGAAACTTTATAGTGTAACGCCGGCGGTTCATAACTGGCTATGGGTGCTATGGGTTATGGTTAATCTTGTGATTGATTTAGAAAAAGATGGCGGAGAGAGTGGGATTCGAACCCACGGTGCGTGTTTCCACGCACACTCGCTTAGCAGGCGAGCGCCTTCGACCAACTCGGCCATCTCTCCGCATTCCCCATCATGGCGGAGGGAGTAGGATTCGAACCTACGGTCCCGCGGTAGCGGGACAGCGGTTTTCAAGACCGCCGCCTTAAACCACTCGGCCATCCCTCCGTGAGCAAGAATAAAATTAACATTTTCTTCAAAAAGTTGTCAACCCAAGCTCTGAGCCTGTTCGAAAAATGCGGAATTTGGAATAGATGTTTATTTTTTATTGGGATTAAGAAACCAGAAGGAAGGAGGTGAAAGTTTGAAGAATTACAAAAACATTTCTATAA
>Ga0190313_1001901_pt1 | contig 10720 bp, 10 predicted proteins | sample 4870071011_MG_FD_169989 | JGI IMG/M metagenome (GOLD analysis project Ga0190313, IMG submission 169989) | Hydrothermal vent sediment bacterial communities from Southern Trench, Guaymas Basin, Mexico - 4870-07-10-11_MG | ecosystem: Environmental > Aquatic > Marine > Hydrothermal vents > Sediment ...
TCCTTAAAGTCCATCTTCTTCATCCTATCCGCAAGGGATTCGTCGCAGAGTTCCATTGCAAACCATGGAAATGGCCGAACACCGAAGCCGTACAACGGGACAATGTTCGGAATCTTCTTTTCCGTGAGGGTATTCCATATCCTTGCCTCCCTGATAAAACCGTCTAAAACCTTTTCAGGAAGCGCTAGAGTTTCCTGCTCCTTAAAATCCACATCCAGCGGTATTTTTACAGCGAACTCGTTTCCATCCGCATCGCTCACGGCATAGACCTTCGAGAAGCCGCCTTTACCTATTTTCCTGCCGATTGTATAGGAGAAGAAATCGCTTATTCCTGTTACATCCATCTTTTCCTGTTCCTCTGGGAGGTCTATGTGCCGAACAACTCCTTTACTGACCTTCATCTGCTCCCTGCACCTTCTTGCATCCTCCCACATCTCCAGTTCTTCGTAGAGCTCGGCGGCCTTCTGATAGTTGAGGGCTTTTTCGTAGCCGTTCGCTCTCCTCAGTTTTTTGTCCAGTTCTTCCATCACTGTTGCGGTGTCAGTTTCTCCAAGTTCTCGGTAAATATCGGCGGCTTCTAGGAACTTTCCAAGCTTCTTCAATTTCTCTGCCTTTTTAATGCTGTTTTCCTTTCTCTGTTTTTCTAGTGCCTCACTGGCTATTTTCCTGTTATTTGTGGCTTTGATATATTTCGGGTCTATCGCTATTGCTCTGTCATAACAGGATATTGCCTCTTCGTATCTTTTCTGTTCATAGAACGCGAGGCCTTTGTTGTTCCACGAATTAACATGTTTTGGGTCTATCGCTATTGCCCTGTCATAACAGGATATTGCCTCTTCGTATCTTTTCTGTTCGTAGAACGCGAGGCCTTTGCCATTCCATGAATCGGCATCCTTTGAGTCTATCGCTATTGCTCTGTCATAACAGGATATTGCCTCTTCGTATTTTCCCAACGCTTTGAGAGCGGCGCCTTTGTTGTACCAAGCATAGTTATATTTTGGGTCTATCGCTATTGCTCTGTCATAACAGGATATTGCCTCGTTATATCTCTGTTTTTTGACGAGAGCGGCACCTTTTAGATTCCATTGTGATGCTGTTATCGCTCCGAACAACCCCATTCAACCACCCCTCACTGATTCCAGAGCCTTCCTGAACTCCTCAGCGCTCCCCCACCTGTCCACCTTCCTCTTCCGCAGCGCCTTCATCACTACCCTGTCCAGCGCCTCCGGGATGTCCGGTTTTATATCCCTCATCGATCTCAGTCCATTTGATAACGGCAAGGCCGCTGAACAGAACAATGAACAGGATGGCCACGGAGATGGCGGCGTTCTTTCTGGGGGGCTCGTTCCTCATGTTAGCACCTTACAGCACACTATTGAGCATGTCCTTCATATAATCCGAGTAATCGCTGAAGGTTATCTCCGACTTCTCTATCTTTTCCTGCTCCTTGTCCAGGGCCTTCACCACCTTTCGGGGGGGCTTCAGGTCTTTCCACGCTCCGTTCTTCTTCAACTGCTCCTTGTGGTCCTGCAGGACGAGGAGAAGTTTGTCGAACTCCCTGCGGCCGATGGTGTCCGATATGTCGTAGTCCAGCCGTTTCAGGTCCATCTGTGCGGTAGATAGGGATGCCTCCGCCTCTTTGTCCCCTTTCTCCACCAGCGCCCTCAGGTTCTCAATCTGCTTCATCACAGTTTCTCTTTCCTCCTTGAGCTTCTTTATCTGGGTATCTGAAACGATTATGTCCTTTTCCAGCTTCTTTCTGGATATACCAGCTACCGTTGCGCCCCGCCCATAGTACTTCCTCATGAAGAAGTACAGCAGGGCCAACCCCTGTACCGGCAGGGCGTATGTTGCGGCCAGCCCCATGGTATTGACTATGCTCTTTACAATCAGAGACGCTCCTCCGTATGCTAAATTGTCTTTATCCATTCTATCACCTCTTTCGTAATATGGTTCCTACTTCTGGGATCTTCTCCATGCCGTATCCGTCCTCCTTCGACATCTTGTTGAAGACCTTCTTGGCCATGTCCTCGCCCCATTTCCGCGCGGCATCCTCTAGAGTAACATAGAGTTCGTACTTGCCCTTGGTCTTCGAGAGTTCTTCAAACTCCGATTTGATCCAGTCCCTGCACTTCTGAACCTTCTCCTCTTTAAGCTCCGGCGCGAATAGGCCAGCGTAGTCCTTCATTTCTGGACTTATCTCGTCGTAGACCCTGTTGTAGTAGACCTCGTTCATCTCCATATCGATTAGATATACATAAACATATTTGTTCATGAAGTTGATCTGATAGTCCTCGGACATAAGGAAGTCTATGGCTTTCTGGTCCCAGCCAGTGGGAGATTCTATGCCTAGGATATGGAAATAACCGCCTTTTCCGGCCTCCTCGACCGCCCGGAATATTATGGCCTGCAGCTCACCGAGACCCGCTTTCATGGTGTCCATGCCGAGCCGGGCGTACTCAGCGAGATGGCCGAAACTTCTGGCTTCTACGATTCCCCTGAGTTTCTTCCCCGAAAAGAGGCTCGTATCATATACCATATACCTTGAGGTCAGATTGAACGGCAGTTGCTCCCACTTCTCCCTGTTGAGGGAAGCAACCTGCTCCTTCTGGCTGCTGGAGATATGGCGTGCCGTATCATCCACATTCCACCTCTTAACCCTTATACTACGCCCGCGCTTCAGCGGATCGGGGATCATGACGGGCATCTCGTTCATCTTCCTGTCGAACCTTCCGATAAACGACAGCTCGTAGTGCTTGGCATCTGCGGAGTGCACGACCCTCGAAGGCGTCTTCCCACTCAGGGCGTCGTTTATCTCCTCTATTTTCTCTTTCAGGGCCATATTCTCCGCCTCGGCAGCGGCCTTCATAGCTTTATACTCATTCACTGCCTTTTCATATCTGCTGATCTGCTCCCTCAAAACGGAAAGCTCCCCTTCCACAGCCATAAGTGCCTCCTTCTTTGCCGTGGCCTTCATATCATTCAGCTTTCTCTCCTGTTCCTCTAGCTCCAGCCTCTTCTTTTCCAGCTCGCTGAACCTGCTATCCAGACCACGATATGCCTCGCTCAACCTTTCATTAAGGCTATTCCGCTCCCTCTGAATCATTTCAAGCCTCTCTGCAAGCATCTCCTTCTGAAGATTCTCTTCCCTCAGTTTTCCCTCGATCTCTGCCAGCCTTTCTTCCAGATGCTCTTTCTCCTCCACGGTTGACTGAAGTGTTTCATAGATCCGCTGACTCTCCCTTTCAATCTCCTCTGCCACATGCCCTGCCAGCTCTCTCACCTTTCTTGACTCCATCAGTGCCTCCTCATACTTCCTGAACACCTGAACAAGCGCTGTTGGTTCAGAGGTAAGCCATACAACTATTCCGTCCCTAACCTTGCCAAACCTGTCCTCATATCCCTCCTCCATCACCGTTATTATGTTGTTGGGTACGGCGTTCTCATACTGCCATATGTTCCTCAGGAACGACAGAGATATGTACTGCTTCTCAACCGCCTCCGAGATCAGGGTGTAGAGTTCGCCCCTGTTCTTTATCTGCTCTGCCACCCGCTGGGGAGTCAGCCCTCGCCTATCAAAAGCAGAGAAGCGATCGAAGTCCTTTACCGCTGCGATTGTTCCCTCGGAAAATCGATTCCTGATATCCTCCGGCACGGTTTCCCCGGCCTTCGCATAGCGGGACATCAGAGCAGCCACTATCTTGACCAGCGCTGCATCGAACAAACCCGTATGCTCCTCCACGAACTCAGGAGAGAAGTGCATCCTGCAGTTCTTCATATATCTCGCTTTCTCCGCAGATATCGTATTGTACTTCTCCAGAAGCTCTTCCACCTCCATCATCTCCAGAGTGGATATCTGCTCGTGCTGCCATACATACATGGCCTCGTTTTTCAGTTCCAAACAGTCTTTTTTATCCATTTTTACACCTCCTATTTCTTGCTACTATCTCTTTTTAATCCTTCTAAAGCTTTCTTAAATTCCTCCGCGCTTTGCCATCTGTCCTCCTTTTTCTTTTGCAGGGCTTTCTTCACAATATCCCATAGTTTTTCATCCATTCCGTATTCCGTCCCCGGCACCGGCTCATCGTGCAGGATTGCACTTGTGGCCTCGAACGCATCATCTGACTCAAACGGATAATGGCCTGTGAACATCTTGTAGAGCATCACACCCATCTGCCAGATGTCCGTTCTGTGGTCGGTATGGCCGAACTTCTTGCTCACCTGCTCCGGGGCCATGTAGAACCATGTACCGCTCATCGTGGTCGAGCTCTTGCTGCTCTTGTCTATGGTCTTGCTGAGGCCGAAATCCGTGAACTTCCATTCCCCTCCTGCATACAGAACATTCTCGGGCTTGATGTCCTTGTGAACCACGCCCATTCCGTGAATCTTCTCGAGTTTTGACAGAAGGTTCCGGGTCACTTCCAGTTTTTCCTCCCTGTTCATCCCCTTCATCTTTTTTCCGAGGGATGTTTCCGCAAGCTCCATGACAAACCACGGGAACGGCCTGACCCCAACATCAATCAGGTTCACAACAGCATCCCCTGCCTTCTGTGTCAGCGATGACCATATCTTCGCCTCTTTTCCGTATTTCTCTATATCCTCTCTGCTGAGCTCAATTGTGCTTTCCCCCCGAATGTTTGCGTTGTTCGGAACCTTCATGGCATAGCTCCTACCGTCCTTCTGGCTCTTTACGAGATAGACCTCGCTGAACCCGCCCGAACCGATGTTTTTATCGATTTTATATGCGAAGAAATCACCGAAGCCGTAGACATGGCCCCCTTCTTCAAGATCGTAGAGTTCTTCGACTTCTTCCTCGCTTATTTTGGCTGGTGGATAATATGCGGGAGAGGGCGGAGGAGTTGATGGTGCGGAATATGGCAGGGGGGTTTCGCTTCTATCTCCCACCTTTTTAGATGCTTTTTTCCAGCGGGACACGAGAGTGATTGTAAGGATGACTATCGTTCCGAAAACTAAAACAAAGAAAAGAGTGTTATTAAATTTTGGAAGAAAATCGTTAGAATCATAAATACCGTCAAAGTCTGTATCTGTATCTCTGGCAGATATGGTAATGTTATCGAGAAAGAATCCTTTATCAACATACTCGCTTGGGGACCCTCCGAGAGGAATTGGGGAGCCAAATCTTATCTGAATGTTGTTTGGCATATTGTAAGTAAGGTTCTTCATTCCGACTTCAACACTATCTAAATAAAATATAGCCTTTCCATCTTCCGACACAAAAATTTTAAGTTGATGCATCTCGTTATCTTGGACAAAATCAACATCAACCCTGTTTTCATAACTATTTCCTATTAGATAACAGAGATGAGTAGTAGTGATGTCCGTACCGTTTGTTTCAAAAAAGAAGCTTATGAGCTTATTTGAATCTGACTCTAAAGGCACATCTTGCTGCAAGATAAATATTCCTTTGCGATGAACGGTTTGCATGGTCTCCAACAGCTCTGGGTAGCTTGAATAATAAGGTATCGTTTGAATATCGAGTTGTACGACAAGAGGGAATTTGAAGTTTCCTTTTTTGTATAATGTTACACCGTAGTCCGCTTTTACCCTTCCAAGTTCTATATCTGCATTAGGCTCTACTTCGAGACCAAAGGTTTGATCATAGTAACTTGCTATTTTAATCCCGTCGTGGCTTTGATAGTCTCCATCGGGATAATTGTATGTTTCATTCACAACAACGTTTAACACTTCCTCCGATGCCGGGAGGTAAGTGTAATAACTTGCATAAAGCGGCACTGTATTAACTAATATAATTAATAGGGCTATGGTGGTTATGGTGATTTTTCTCATGAATTTTCCTCCCTCTGCAAAAGTAGCATTCCCATCTAACTCCCCCCCAGACTATTCCTGTAATTCTCCAGTTCCTTTTCCATCTCTTCCTTCACTATACTGGCCGCATCGGCCTTCCCCTCTATTATCAGAGTCAGCCTTATCTTTCCCGAATTTTCCACGATCTTTATGGAGAGTTCCACCAGCCCTTTCTTGGTGTGCAGCCTGTATCTCTCAAACCCTCCGAGGGGGCCGCGATGAATCCCTCGCCTGCGCACTATCAGGTAGTTCAGGAACTGCATGACGCTCTCCTCGTCGGCCCTGAAATCCATGTGTATCTCCTCTCTAGCTTTTGACACCTCTACCTTCTCCTCTCGGCCTGAGATCACCCGTAGCCTGTCTTCCGGAAACCTTCCGTACAGTTCCTTTACAAACTCCTCAAAATCAGCATCGCGCACCTCTATGACCACATCCTTCACTCTCTTGGCGTTATATTTGGATATGAGGTATTCTATCTTCTTCCTCTCTGCATCATCTTCGTACTTTACGAGTATTAGCTTCATGGGCAACAGATGTACTCCTCCTATTTAAGGGTTTTTGTTTTTCTCCTTTTTGGAGATATTGTGTTTCTTCCATGTTTAGACTTTGACTAGATTTTTGTGACCCATACTGCAAAGCCGATGACGGCCAGAATTGATACCAAGATCACTGGCATGAACGGATAACCGCGCTTGCTACCTGTGATTTTAAGCACTGGCTTGAGCATCATGTCTATGGGTTTTAGAATGAAGAAGAACACAAAGGCGAGTCCTGCGGGAAGTATGGCAGCAGCGGCCATGCAGGCGATGACATCCCCTGTGGCAAGGTGGAAATATATGCCGATGTTTTTGTGAGAGATGAAGGCAGATATGAATATGATCGCCCACTTGAGTATGATTGGTATATAGTCGCCAGTTTCTTTTATGAGGTAGGCATCATAGGCAAACAGGACAAAAGCTATCATAAGCCATATCTCAAGAAACTCCCTCTGTGCACTCATGTGCTTCAGGTCGCTCCATGTGGCAACGACGAAGGAGCCCAGAAGAAAGGATAAGGCATAGAGCTGGAATTGCGTCAGTGATAACTGCATCATTAAACTATTGATATCCATCTCTACCGCCTCTTACATAGTAAATTATCGAGTTGCTCTTCTCCATATTTAGATATCCGAATGGGCATCAAACAGTGCGGATGAGAACATCATATATAACCCTTTTCTGATATGCAAATCATATTGGAGGGCGGGTGTGGAATTATTTTGCTAAAGTTGAGAAGATCTGGACTTAGTCTTTTCTGTCAACCTAAGAAGATGGGATGTATTCTGACACATTCTCTTTGATTGCATCTAAAGATCTCGAAGCTCCGTAAAGGCACGGTATAAAGCTCCTAAGGCTCATAAGATACACCGTGAGAATGCTGGAGGTGGATAGAGAGTTGAGCAAAGTAATAGATACATTTAACAGCAGTAGATTTCAGTGAGAACCTTTATATATGATTCTCTCATTATTGAAGTGAGAACAGGCCAAAAACTACAAGAGAGGGAAAGGTGAGCAATGATGTCAGAAACCTACCTCGAGATAGGAGACGAGGACGGGAACCCATTCAACATATCTGCGCAGAAGGTATTGAGTGGAAGGACTGCGATAATTGGCATGAGTGGAGCGGGAAAGAGCCATTTAGTAGGGGTCATATGTGAGGAACTTGCGGAAAATGACCTTCCTTTTGTTATCATAGATCCTGAGGGGGAATATGCAAGTCTTAAAGAGAAGTACGAAGTGGTATGGGCTGCCAATAATCCCAAAGCTGATGTGAGGCTCCGAACACAGGGCATGGAAAAACTTGCTAGCGCCGTGGTCGAACACCGTGCAAGGCTGGTTATAGACACCTCGAACTCCAGCAACGAATTAGAGGTGGTCTCAAGATTTCTGAATGAATTCTACAGTATTGAAAGCGAGAAAAAGGAGCCGATTGCCGTCATAGTAGAGGAGGCCGACCGTTTTGCTCCTCAGAGTTCAGGAGATGTTGTGGAGGAGCTATACGAAATCAGCAGAAGGGGGCGAAAGAGAGGGATCGGCCTTATAATTGCGACCCAGCGGCCTGCAATGGTGGACAAGAATGTTCTGTCTCAGTGTGGTAACCAGTTCATAGGGCGCCTGAGGAGTGAAAGGGACTTGAATGCGGTATCCCTTTTCTTCTCTAGGTCCAAGGATGTTAAATCCCTGCCAGAATTGGAACGGGGATCCTTCTTTGTTATGGGAGATATTTCTCCCACCCCTGCACTAGTCCACATAAAAGAGAGGAAAACCAGCAGCATAGGCTCCACACCGGAGTTAAAGGGGAAAAAGAAGTTCAGCATGGAAGAGTTCATTAAGGAGGTTTCACCATCAAGAAAAGAGAAGAAGGCGGTGAAACAGGATGAAAAAACAGCGACGAGTGGGGGGAAAAGAGAACAAGTAACAACGGACAAAACAGAAGTAAAAGAGGAACATAGGCCAAAGAGTAGGAGTAGAAAGCCCGCTTCCCCTAGTTCCACCAAAAAAGTGGAGAAAAAAGCGATTCCGGCACTACCATTTTCTATTAATCAGGAAGAGGCCCTCAGCATAGCAGCAAAAAGCATTCCGCTCACGCTGGTATTCAGGGGCAAGCCCACTGAATCCATAGAGCATTCCCAGATGGTCTACTGGCCGTATATAATATGCCAGGTAGATGTTGCGGAGAGAGGATTCCTTAAAAAGCTGAACATAAGAACCCTTAAAACAATTTGGGATCCAGTCTCGGTGACCGCGGTGCGATTTGAGGGGATGGAAGCGATTCCTCTTCATGGATTTGATAAAAAACTCGACGGGCTGAAGTGGAAGGAGATAAGGGTCCTCAGAGAACTGACTAGGGACGATATGACAGTATCTGACCTTGTCCCAGCAACCGGCCTTACTGTGGGGGAGGTGCGAGGAGCGATCGGAAAACTGAAAAAGAAGCGGAGAATTGTGGAGGGGGGCAAAGTGGGTCGCGCCACCCTCTATCGACCTATAATAAAACTGCAGGCAATCTCGCTGGATTCTATCGAGACGCAGGTTCCGGAAAGTGGCCTCATCGTTCCCCCAGATAATGTGCAAATTCTGGACGCTCCTTTGGGAGACAAGTTCTTCATAAACCTCATAAAAGGCCTCTTTGAGAACTGCGAGGTTTCGGATACTTTTTACTTCTATGTGCCGTACTACATTGTATCTCTGAGAAAGAAGAGAGGGAGCAAAGAGAGAAAACTGCTTATAAACGCTATAACTGGCTCGGTAAGAGAGATGGAAAAGGGGGTAAGGTTACCGTGAGGTGCAGCAGGTGTGGAAAGGAGTTGATGGAACCGCCAGTGTTTATTGACGGGAAACCATACGGCCCAAAGTGCGCCCGTCTCATCCTCGAAGAAAAAGAGGCCTCCAGGACGCTCCCACATGCTGTGGTAGACACGGATTATTCGCCATTACCCGTTTCAGAATCCGAACTGCAGGATCACATATATTCACTTGGCTTGGATGATATGATCGATGTGGAAGTAATCTATTCCTCAAATCCTCCTGATGCCGGAAGACCGGGATGGTATGTGGAAGCCACATACAACATCGGTACCCAGATAATAACCATCTACTCCACCATGGATGAGGCAGGAGGAGAGGATGTGAAACAGACCCTCAGCCACGAATACGGCCATGCCGTATGGTTTCAGATTATGGATGACTCGGATTATGATGACTGGGAAAGAATGTACGAAAGAGCCATCAGGACCGGAAGATTCGTGACGGAATACTCCTCTACAAGCGTCGAGGAGTTCTTCGCGGAGTGTTTTGCCTTCTATGTGCATGAGCCCAGTACATTGAAGATGGTTTCACCCAGTTGTTACGACTGGATAAAAGATAGAATATTTAACGGGAGGTCTTTTGAATGAAAGGGGACATCTACAGATTGAGTGAGAATGAAGAAGAGACATTTACCGGGGAGAAGATGGGGACCATTGTCTGCATAGGTGGAAAGTGTGTCCTGCATACTGAGGATGATGAGCTGAAGGATATTGTAGAGCCGCTACTTCAAGAAAAACTCTTTGTAAAGTCCTCTGTGAGTATAAACGGGACTTTTTCCACGATAAAAAAATATGTCACTCCCACTGACCCGGAGTTCATGAAGGCTCTGAGATCACGCTTGCTATCATTTGGTCTCTGGCTGGAAATAGAGGAATAGAGGTGCGAATTATGGACATAGAACCATTCCTTCAATTGTCTCTAAGCAATCTGCAGATCTATGCGCTGTTCGCTATTCTGGGGTCGTATCTGGTTGCGACATTGAGTGACTTGAGATATCAGAGCGCTCAGGTTGAATTCTTGGAGGTATGGGTGTTCTTCGCCTTTGTTGCTCTTGTAATAGATATATTCTCAATTCTGATTGGAAATATGCCAATCATGCCGATAGCAGTTAAGTGGGGGCTAATCCTGATTTTTTCTGTCCTGTCTCACAAAAGCGTTGGAGTATACTTCCATCTCGCAACGGGGGATGTATTTGCAGCCGCTGCGTTCTCTGCTCTGCTACCAATTGGGCTGATAGTCATATTCTATGTTCTGCTAAAGATTGTAAATACATTTCTAAAACCGATTCTAAAGGCCATTGGGAGTAGGGGCGGATACCCATTTATGCCTGTGGTGCTTGTATCAGCAGGGTTGGTGATTGCGTTAGCGCTCTGGGGTCTCTCTCATTTTTAATTAAGCCTGTACCATCCCAAATTCATTCTACAAGGCTTTGCCCTATTTATCAAGCCTTTCTCACTCACTTTGTTCGTGATACACTTCAACCAACCACCCCTCATATTTAAAGATCATCTCCTCTGGAAGCTTCCGGTAGAAAGCTTCATCGGGAG
>Ga0190313_1001902_pt1 | contig 10719 bp, 12 predicted proteins | sample 4870071011_MG_FD_169989 | JGI IMG/M metagenome (GOLD analysis project Ga0190313, IMG submission 169989) | Hydrothermal vent sediment bacterial communities from Southern Trench, Guaymas Basin, Mexico - 4870-07-10-11_MG | ecosystem: Environmental > Aquatic > Marine > Hydrothermal vents > Sediment ...
ATTTAATACCCGCATATATAGGAACGCCATTTCTTACGGCGGCGGGATCGAAAGTTCTTAAAATTTTTATAACATCTCTTACATACTTTATAGCATCATTTTTATTTATGTAAAGGATGTGGTGCTCAAAGCCAAATTTTTTGGCTATATACTCAGCGTATTGAAGGTCAGGACAATTTTTGCCGAAGCACACAGTGATTGCAACAACATCTTCAAGATATATAGATATAGAAGAAGTATCCAGACCACCAGATAAAAGTATAGCATCAGTGTTGGTGACAACATCTTCAAGTATCCTCACAAATTCTTGCTTTAAAAAATCCATATCCGTCTTGGACAAAACTTGCACCTCCACATATGTCTATTTTCCTCCGATACAAAGGGGAATTTATAACCATTGTGTGATATTCGCCGAACTCTCCGCAGGGCTCTACATCGCGCTGCAATATATTTTCCGCAATTTCTTCATTCAGTATTTTTCCGAGATACGATACATCAAGTTTTTTTGTGTCTACTCCAACGATTATAGCCTCAAATCCTTCCTTTATTATATCAAACAGAAGTTTTTCCGTATCGTAGCCCCATAGTGGCTCATCGTAATCAATTCCCGCAATTTTCGCCACAGATTCAAGCCACTTCCTGTGCTCCTCTATAAACACATTTCCCGCTATAACCATATCAAAATTCTGAAGGGCTCTGGCCAGATCTTCCTTCTCTTTGCCCTTTCTTAGTTTAACTTTTTTGAGATACACAGACATATACTCCGCCGCCTTCTCGGCGATGCGATAATTGAGTATGTGGGGCGAAGGGCGGGGAAAATTAATTTCCGTGAAAATTATTGCATCAACTTTGCCGTATTTGTGTATTGCAAATAATGAATCCTTTCCAAATGAACTTAATGCTGCAACTTTCATTTTATCAGCCTTTCATAAAGTTCGTCAATTTTATTTAATATCTTTTCATTATCTATGCCCATCTTTTCCGCTATATATACCGATCCACCAGCGCCAACACCTTCTTTCACATAGCCATCTTCGTATTCTCGTAACCCCTTATATTTACTCTTTGCCAAATTCAGATTGGCGGAGTAATACTCTACTCCTATCTCTCTTGTCATTTCAACGAAGTTTGCGCTTTTATCGTTAACTACAAATTTTGTCGTTGCAATAATCTTAGGTTTATATCCATATTCTTTGGCCATCGCGGCCACGGCAAGCATCTGCGTCCCCCCAGCGAGAATCAGGTTACGATGCCCCACTACCAGGCCTGTTGTGAACGAAAGCATAGGGTCTCCGCATTCCTTAGGTCCTTTACTTCTTCTCAAAGCCATCTCCACAACCTTCTCTTTTAGTTCTACGGGATTATCCTTGAAAGCGGAGGAAACTCTCGCATTTTCGTATCCCAAAGCCCTGAGAACAGCTAGCGCTGTGGTGGTACCTCCAGGAATGCTCTCTCCTACAACCAGGCGATATTCTCTCAGCTCCTCGCCGAGCATCGCGCCGAATTCCACGAGTTTATCGTGTTCTGGGGAGCCATCCTCGTACCTTATATCACCGCCTGGAACGGAACTAACATGGATGTGCGGCAGCTGAGGAGGTAGAATGCTTCCTACCCTCACCGCAATAAGCGGGAATTTAGCGAGTTCCTTGCTTGCTTTGGTTATTATGGCAGGGGTAGGATGACCCTGGGGAGTAACTGGTATGGCATCAATGCACTTCGGCTTTCCATAGAAGATGTATTCAATGTCCGCGGGAGGAGTATATTTTATCAAATCCAGCGTGGCTCCAGCCGCAGATATGCCCGGTATTTCCGCAACTTTCGTATTGGATATAACCACAAGCATTTTGTACAGAGGGAATCACCTCCTAAAGTAAACTTGAAATAGTTAAAGATTATTTAAGATTTATGATTGACGAGCAGAGTATTGTGGAGGCGGCGTTTGAACTGTACGAGGGAAAGTACGGCAGTGAGGAAATTGAAAAGTTTCTAAATGTTCTTAGAAAAGCTCTGAAAGATGTGAATGTCATAGCCCTTATCAAAGCGGCTGAATACTTGGATTCGATAGAAATTGTGAGAGGTGACCCCTCGTACCTTGTTGCGGATGAACTCATAGGAATACAAATAGCGGAGTACATAGGTGGTAAAAATGCGTTATTCAACTTTTTCAGGTACGATACAAAGAAGCCGGGAATTCTCTCAAAACTTCCTCCGTTTCAGGATGATGCCTACGGGGGTTTAATAGCTGGCTGCATGACGAGGGCGTTCCAATGGTAGTTTCTTTTTTCACTAGGATTCCCGTTAAAGGGAATTTGGAATCCACAGTGAAAACTATACCTTTGGTTATTCCTCTCGCTTTTGGGTTGTCCATAGTGCCTTTTCTCATAGCGAGGTATTCTCCTTCAGGATTAAACGCTGTTCTAAGCATACTTTCTATATATCTGATCTGGGGGCCTCTCCACGCTGAGGCGCTAATGGATTTCTTTGATGGTCTGGGAGGAGGATACAAAGCGATGAAAGATCCGAATATCGGGGCTTTCGGAATATTGGCCATGTTTTTTATTTTATTTCTTGAGATTTTTTCTGTAGTTCCAGAGTATTCATTTTTCGCAATATCCGAGATGGGAGCAAAGCTGACCATGCTCACCCTCATGCTTGGAAAACCGTTGGGTGAGGGACTTGGCAAATTCTTTATGGAGAGATTTGATTATAAAAAATATTCCTTTGCTTGGATATTTGCAATTCTTCTCGGATATACATTCTTCGGATTCAAAATTCTCTACATAATTTTCTCCATACCCGTTGCTCTTTCAATTTATGTTATTTCCGTTAAAAGGTTTGGTGGGGTAAATGGCGATGTTATGGGAGCGGGCAACGAAATAGGCAGGGTGGTGATAATGCTATGCATGAGATTAAGTATGGGGTTGTGATGGCTGGAGGAAAATCCACTAGGTTTGGCAGAGAGAAATGCTTACTTGAAATAAACAATAAGAAACTCATAGATATCGCAGTTGGCGCTGTTTCGCAAGTTCTTACCTGCATAGTTGCAATCTCGCCTAATGCTCCTTTAACCGCAAGGTATGTTATGAGCAAATATAGATGGATGATGACGCCGGGAGAGGGATATGTGGAGGACATCAGATACATTATGAAAATGCTCGGAGAACCGTTTCTTACGGTTGTCTGTGATTTACCATTTTTAAAAAAGGACCATATAATTGAGATACTATCATCGTTTAAGGGTAAAAGTGTAGCTGGAACACATAGAGGAAAATATGTCGGCATAAATATAGTGGCAACAGAGGAAGAAAAAACCCATGAATTTAATGATCCTCTTCTACTTATAGATATAGACACACCTCAGGATTATAGAAAAACACTATTGAACTTTATTGATTTTCATAAGTTTTAATCCAATCTAAAAGAGGGCGAAGAGCCACTCCCAGAGAGCGCCCCTTTTCTGTGAGGGAATATTCCACACGTGGTGGTATTTCAGGATAGTAGTGCCTTTTAACAAGACCTTTATTTTCAAGTAAGCTGAGAACATTTGAAAGAGAACGAGATGATATTTGGTGAAGAGATTTTTAAGTTTGTTGAACCGCATTCTTTCAACTTCTAAAAGAACACTTATAACACATATTACCCACTTTCTACTAACAATATCAATTATACCGGTTATAGGACATAGACTTCTTGGATTGTTATCAGGGTTACAGCAACTCATCTCAACATCACCTACTGAATATGTGTATACTTATAAGTTTAGAATATTTTACTTAGTTTACCTTATTACATGGGCATAATATGGCCAACTAGCCGGAGGTGATAAGATGTGTATATGTCCGTGTTGCTGTGATGATACTGAAATGTTGAAAAGATGGAAAGCCTTGTTAGAAAGGCAATTGGAGATAGTAAACGAACGATTAAAAAAATAAAGGCTGCGGCTGTGAAAATTAATTTTTTTATATTTTTATTTTTGGCTTGAACCTTATATTGCCCGTAGAAATCAGACCATGGTGGGATTGAAAGAATAAGTTTCTGCGGGTATCGGAAGTTCAAGCAGGGTATGTTTTTCTCTTTGTCCTTAAAGGCGATAAACTAAATTCTATATACAACACCTTTTTAGAAAAATTTATTTAGATTACGCCCTTATAGTTTCACAATCAAGTTGAAATATAACTACTTAGGCTTTAATATCGTAATTAAAAGGTGAATTGAAATGAAATTGGTGATAAATAGATTGGGACCTATAAATAAGGCGAATTTAGATTTAGGAGACATCACAGTATTAATAGGTCCACCTAATATGGGCAAATCATACACACTTAAGGCTCTATACTCCACTCTTCTAATGCTTGATTCAAGTGCGAGAAAGTTAGCATTGACACGTACTTTTAATGAATTAGGCTTTTTAAAACGTAGACGCTATGTTGATGATGAAGAAATTTTTCATATTTTAATCTACTTAGCCATAGTTTATAAAGTCTATCCACAAAGAGTTGAGAGTATAGCTAAACATATAAGAAATGTGTTTAATATTAGTCAAATAAACATTAAGACCGAGAATGGCAGTATAATTGTAGCATCTCAAAGAAAAGAAAATATAGATTTAAAAAAGTTGGACAATTTAATACAGGAAAAGGTTAATTTACTTTGGACTATACTACCAACTACCGATAAAACAAAGGTGTATCTTGATGTTCCTATGCCTTCATTTCTCCCGATATTAATGGAATCTCTAAAAAAGCCGTTTAATTTTAGACGAGAAGATCGCGATAGGCATCTTAGACTTCATATGACATATGGTATCTCTTCAACACTTCAAGAAGAAAGGAGAGAGTTAATCCTCCAAATTACAACAGAGATAAGGGTAGAGGAAAAAAGTCCCTTAATTAAGGAAGGGACAAAGAGATTATCAGAAGAGATCCTGTTTAAATTAGAAAAGGCAAAAAATAAGAGAGAAATATTGGAAATATTGAAAGTTTTGTATACTCTAAATTTAAGAAGATTTATGTTTTGGATAATATCAGAGGAAGTAGAGGAGGTAATAGAAAGTATTATAAATTATCTTGTAGAAAACATAGGAAAAACGCTTGGAGTTATATACAAAAATGCAATAGGAACACAGTCTGTGTTATTCATTCCATTTGGGAGAAGTCCTCTTGTGTATCAATTGGAATATATTTCACGTGAACCCTTTGTGGGGATGGAATCTCTCAAAGATTATTATGAGTTTGATATGCCTCTTTACTCATATATGTCTAAACTGAGTAGTGGCAGAGCTAAGCTTTCCGGAGGTAATTATGAGAAAGAAATAGTTCAATTATTTGAGCCAGTTCTTCAAGGGAATTTAGATTTTGATAAACGATCAGGTGAACTGAGGTACACACGCTGGGGATTTGGTGAGGCAATAGATGTTCCAATAAAATGGGCTTCTGCTTTAGCTGAAGAAATTGTGGGAATTTTACTTCCAATACTTGCTATTCCAGATGAATCATATATCATTATTGAAGAACCAGAATCGCAGTTACATTACTCTGCGCAAGTTTTAATGGCATTAGCCCTAATCGGGCTTTCGAAACATTTCAATCATAAAATCGCTTTAAGCACTCACAGCGATATATTTGCACTTACATTAGTATATGTGCAGGAGTTCAAACCCAGCAAAGATAAAGTTCTTGAGTTGATAAAGAAATTATTTGAAATGCAGAATATATGTGTTGATGATACTAATTTTGAGCCTTTAGCTAAGGCTGTTTCCGAAAATACCGACATTGATATTAGATTTTATTACTATGAACCAACACCGAAAGAGGTTAAAGTTTCAGAAAGGAAATCTTCTGAAATTCTAAAAGATGTTCCTAGTATAACGGATGTTGCAAATATCTTAGCTACATGGGCAATGAGTTTATAGGTGGTGGATATGCACGAGTTTAAAGGAGAGTATAAAGAAAATGACTGTATCGCTAAGATTGCAGGTCGTGATGAATCCTATTTAAAGAATCCATATATGGTTCTAAATCTTGAAAGGTACTTCAATGCTAATGGGTGGAACAATTTATCTCATTGTGATTTTGTTTATGTTTTCTTTAGAGACGATAAATATGAAATACTGTTTGTAGAGCTTAAAGATTTAGAGGAAATAAAAAAAGATGATTTGAAGAAAATTTTAGATGATACAGTGAATAATAAATTTCCACAAACACTATCAATTATGGATAATTTAACGAAATTTCTAAATATTAGACAGGTGAAATGTTATGGAGTTTTAGTTTTACCTTCAATGGACAAGATTACAGCACTTATCCCACATTTTCGTAGTAAATTCACAGTATTAAAGAAAAGAAGCTTTGAGGATGCTTGGATAGCACCATGTGGTAAAAGTATTTGGGAGAGATTAATATGATTTTTATAACATTAATTCCTTTAAAGCTATTATCTTTTTATAAAATTTTCATTAAATATTAAAAATGTAGTTGTATAAACATATTTGTCACTCGCAATGCAAGATGCAGCAAGAACATATCAGTAGATTTTTCCCAACTAAAATTAAACTATATTTCAATTTTAGCCATACTAAAATTTAACAGTAGTTAAACTTTGGTAAAGATTATATATGCGGGATCACTACTCGATCCATGCGTTATGTGGATAGGAACCTTACAGATAGGTTTCTGCAGGTATTGGAGGTTTATCCAAGTAAAAATCAGACCATGGCGGGATTGAAATCTATTACGCTTCAATCTGATGAAATACCACTCATCCGCAGTAGAAATCAGACCATGGTGGGATTGAAATGAGCATCAAGACTATATCCTTACAGGCGCTGTTCCTCTGTGGATACTCGGGCATAGATTATTGCCTTCATCTCACCAAGGAAATGTAATTATTGCCATAATAAACCCAAATATTCCTATTGCAATCAATATAGCTCCCAACACCATATTTAACCTCATCTCCTCTACCTCCTCTGTATCATCTCTATAATTCCAGTAGTCACACCTACGATGCCCACTATTATCCACCAAATCCATTTGTGTTCTTGGTCTGTCAATGCGTTCCCTATATATCCTATCGCATTCGTAAATGCTATCAGGAATATCAGTAACGCCGTTATTCCTATTCCGCTTATCCATCTCTTTCCACCTTTCTTTTTCCTTCCTCTTTTAGACATACGCACCACCTCTTTATAAATTTTCCGATTTCGTCAACGCCTCCTCTTCTTCCACTTCATCCTCATACTTCTCTCACTCAGATTTATGCCCTCTTTTTCAAGAATCAGCTTTATCTCCTTTGTGTTTAGCCCTTTCTTATATAACTCGCCTATACGGTAGAAATCATACCTGTGGGATTGAAAATCTCACCAACCCTCTAGCATCCTCTCTATTGCCTTTCTTGCGCCTTTTGCGATGTTGGGATGTACTTTTACCAAAAACTTCTCTTCTTTCATAGATTCATAGAGATTCTTCAGGGTTATTTTTTTCATTTGTTTGCATATTGCGTCCTCTCTTATCGGTATGAATTCCTTGTCGGGGTAAAGTTTTTTGAGACGGTAGCACATTTCTCTCTCGGTACCTATCAAAAACTTTTTAGCGTTAAGTTTTCCGCACAATTTAACCATTTGTCCCGTACTTCCAATGTAATCTGCAATTTCCTGAATTTCTGGTGGGCATTCGGGATGAACAATCAATATTGCATCGGGATGTTTTTTTCTAGCCTCATCAATATCTTCAACTCTGAAACACACATGTACATAGCAATGACCATCTTCGGGCACAGCTACTATTTCCTTATCTGGACACTTTTTCTTAGCATAATATGCGAGGTTAGCATCCGGGCCAAATATTATTTTTTGCGAAGGTGCGTTGCATACAATTTCAGGGGCATTAGCAGATGTGCATATTGCATCAGCATACTTCTTGGCTACGGCTCTTGTGTTTATGTACACAACTGTAAGGGCATCGGGATTTTTCTTTTGGATTTCTACCAGCTCCTCCACATCCAAAGATGCGGCAAGGGGACAAAGAGCCTCCTCGCTCGGAATATACACTTCCTTTTCGGGATTTAGAATAGCGGCAGTTTCCGCCATAAAGTATACCCCGCAGAAGAATATTTTTTTGGCATTAATTTGCATAGCTTTTTTTGCAAGTTCAAGAGAATCTCCAACAAAATCCGCAATATCCTGTATTTCTGGGAGTTGATAGTTATGGGCTAATACCACCGCATTTTTTTCTCTTTTCATCTTTTTTATCTTTTCTTCCATGGAATTTCCTCCGTGTGGGGTAATGGGCATAAAAATTTAAATTTTGATTATCCCTTAGGAGCTGTATGCCTCTCATAATCAGGTATGGCGAAATTTCGCTCAAAAAAGGTAAAAGAAGAGAATTTGAGAATAAACTTGTTGAAAACCTAAGAATGAAAATCAAGAGGAAGGGGTATGAGGGAAAAATAATCAGAAAGCACGGGCGAATTATTGTAGAAGGAAATGTACCTCCCGAAATAGTAGCAAAAACTCCGGGAGTGGTTTCCGTATCCCCTGCGGATATTGTTAAAGAGGATGAAATAGAAGAATATATAGGTGAAAAATTCCGTGATTTATCACCCAAATCTTTTAGGATTACCGTACAGCGCATAGACAAGAGATATCCCAAAACATCCATGGAGATAGCGAGAGAAATTGGGGATTTTTTCGTGAAAAAGTTCGGATGGAAGGTAAATCTATCCAATCCTGACTTGGAAATTTTCATAGAGGTTATTGACAGAGAACTCTACTTCTTCACAGAAAAAATTGAAGGTGTTGGCGGCTTACCCGTTGGAACTCAGGGAAAACTCGTATCCCTCCTAAGTGGGGGGATGGATTCGCCAGTCGCCACATTCCTTATGATGAGGAGAGGTGCTGAAATAACGGCTCTACATTTCTCTCAAGGATACGAGGATGATGTGCGGAAAATAGTAAATATTCTGAGCGACATTCATCCCGTTGAGTTTATCGTTGAGAATCATAATGAGCTTCTATCGCCCTACATAAGTAATCTCAGGAGAAAGGAATGGATCTGTGTGATATGTAAATATCTTATGCTCAAAAGAGCTGGAGAGATAGCCAGAGAGATAGGAGCTTTAGGTATAGTAATGGGCGATTCCCTAGGCCAAGTAGCCTCCCAGACCTTAGAAAACCTGTACATTGAAAGTACCGCCACTGATTTGCCCATATATCGCCCACTTATAGGACTTGATAAAGTTGAAATTGAAAGGTACGCTAGAAAAATAGGAACTTATGACCTTATGGTGCCGTGTATGTGTCCATTCGCTCCCAAAAGAGTAATAACAAGAGGAAAAATGGAAGAATTCTTGGAAGTTGCAAAACATATAGGTTTGTTGGAATGATTTTGAACTATTAGTACCCAAGATATCGGGCATAGTATCTCATAGCCTCCTCTTTGTCTACACCTTTTACCAGCATCTTTCCAGTTTTGAATATTATTATCTGTATATCTCCCTCCCGGAATCTAATATATCTGTCTCCACCATACACCCTGTAATTCAATTTTTCAAGCCTTTCTTTTATACTATCCAAATCAATGTTTAGTTTTTCTGGGGGAATAATTTCCACACCCTCACACACCTCTCTTATTTTTATACCATCCCCCTTCTCTAGATATTTGTATATTTTGCGTACACATACCTCACAGTCGTCTTTGCGAGGAACAAATATTTTTTGAAATTCCATACTTTCAAGATTGAAATAAATCATCTCGCTTTTTATATCTTTTTGTAGTAGAATTTTTTGTCCAATGGCTACTCCTATCGCGGCTGCTACAGCTGGTACATATGGCATTATACCTTCAATAGCGCAGGTGGACACAGAAGAAATATTTCTTGGAATTAAACATCTATAGCAAGCAGTTTTTCCAGGAATTATACCCATAATATAACCGTATGTGCGAAGAACCGCCATATGTACCCAAGGAATTCCTCTTTTATCTGCAAATTCGTTTATTAAATATCTCGTATGTATGTTGTCGGTGGCATCCATTATTAGATCAAAATTATCAAGTAGATGTATGTTGTCTGAAATTAGAGTTTCCGCAATTCCTTCAACATCGTATTTCTCGGACAAAAGTTCAACCTTGGGTCTACCAACATCCTCTTTATTGTACAAGGTTCTCGGGATATCCGAGTGATTTAATGTATCTCCATCTATAACTCTTATTTTGCCCACACCTAATTTTTTTAGGAAATGTACAGTATAACTACCAAGTGCGCCGGCACCTACCACAACCACGCTATACCTACTCAATTTTTCCTGCCCTTCTCTGCCAATGACTGGATAATGGCGCACGAAAATATCCCCATCCATAGAGAGTAAAAATGTGTTTGATTATTTAAAATTGGTGATGGAAAGTGGGGCCGACCGGATTCGAACCGGCGACCGACGGGTTATGAGCCCGCCGCTCTGCCTGGCTAAGCTACGGCCCCTGCGAAAGGAGTAATTCTGAAGATGTTTTTAAAAGTTTCGCCAGAGAAATTTGATGCTCTCTATGTTTGTTACCTACTTGAAGAAATTGAAAAACACCTAAGATCTGACTAAAGAAACATTTATTAAAAATTCTCCATATCCATCTACTATGAATCTTAGGGAACTACAGGAGAAAATTGCGGGAGAGATTGTTCTTTCGGAGAATCCCGGAAAAACCATAAAAAAGTGGCGAGAGATTTTTGAGG
>Ga0190313_1001903_pt1 | contig 10719 bp, 9 predicted proteins | sample 4870071011_MG_FD_169989 | JGI IMG/M metagenome (GOLD analysis project Ga0190313, IMG submission 169989) | Hydrothermal vent sediment bacterial communities from Southern Trench, Guaymas Basin, Mexico - 4870-07-10-11_MG | ecosystem: Environmental > Aquatic > Marine > Hydrothermal vents > Sediment ...
TTCTAGAAGATGGAAGCTGGGTTTTGCTGAGACTCTCCGGAACAGAGCCTCTCCTTAGAATAATCGCTGAGTCGGAAAACAAAGAAAAAGCGAAAGAATTGGTGGAGTGGATGAGAAGAAGAGTTGATTGAGCTGTTGAAATGGTTTTATTATAATGAGTAATTTTTTACATTTCCAGAGAAAACATGTACTATAATAATTCTTGGGGATATTTAAGAGAAGTTATGCAAAATCTAATTTGGTGTGTTCACTGATATTTGGATTTTGCAAGAAATAGAACGGTTTCTTGCCATAATTCTTCAAAGGGGGGAGTGAGTATGAGACGATTTTTAGTTTTACTATTGATCGGTCTTATCATGGCCAATGTTTGGGCTGCGCGCGAGTTGATCATCTTCCATTGGTGGACAGCTGGTGGAGAAAGAGAAGCAGCTGATGCTATGTTCGAAGCCTTACATGAAAAGTATCCTGATATAAAGATTGTAGAAAATCCAGTGGCAGGTGGAGGCGGAGTTAGTCACAGAGTCGTGCTTCAATCGAGGCTTGCCGCTGGTATACCACCGGATACTTGGCAGACCTTGGGAGGAGCCGAGCTGAAATCATACGTTGATGGAGGATATCTTGAACCTTTGGATGAACTGTACAAGGAATTGAATTATTGGGATGTAATACCTAAACCTCTAGCAAATGCTGTGACTATTGGAGGACATCCCTACTCAGTACCACTGAACATGCACATTCAAAACATACTTTATTACAATAAAAAGCTATTCGAGGAATTGGGGCTCAAACCTCCCAAGAGCTTTGATGAACTCATAAGTGTTCTGAAAGCCATCAAGAAGGCTAAACCGAATATGTATCCATTAGCACTGGGAACAAAAGAAAAATGGGAAGCGGCTTTTGTATTGGACAGTATAATATTGGAGGTTGGAGGACCCGAGTACTATGTGAAACTCTATAAAGGACTCATCGATGTCAAGAAAGATCCTGTTTTCAGAGAGGCATTAGAAAAACTCAAAGAACTCATACCGTATATGTATCCATATCATGCGAGTCTTACTTGGGATGAAAGTTGCGGTCTTCTAGTATCAGGAGATTCTGCCATGGTAATCATGGGAACTTGGGCTATCGGATATTTCCAAACCAGGGGTTGGAATCCTGGTGTAGAATTCGGAGCAACAACCTTTCCACAAGTACCTGAAAGAATCCTTCTCTTCCATCCGGATACTTACGGCTTGGCCAAGAATGCTCCACATCCTGATGCTTGTCTAGATTGGTTAAAAGTAGTTGCTTCTCCAGAACTTCAGATCCCAACGGATGTAACACAAGGAGGGCTTTTCGCCAGATTGGATATAGATCCTAAAAACTTCCCAGATCCGATCAGGCAGGAACTACAAGAATACGTGAGGAAACATCCCGACAAGCTGATCCTTGATCAGCATGGAAGCATCGCACCTATGTCCTTCACACAAGCTTATTGGGATGCCATCGCCGCGTTTCTTGTTGAATCGAACATCGAAAAGACCATCAACAATGTGGCCACACTCTTTACCATCTACAACGTTAAGGAAGAAGCTGCTTGGTATCAGTGGCCATGATTTCGTATTTTCTGATGATAAAGGCAGGGGTGTCAAACCCCTGCCTTAATTTATAAAATGCTAGGAGGTTAAAATATGGCAAAACGACGATCTGCTTTCATTTATTTTATAAAAAACTGGGCAATATTCCTGTTGCCTCTTTTGATAACAACAGGCTTCCTTTACTTCATGCTGTTTTGGACTATGTACGTGTCTTTTTCTGATTGGCGTGGAACGGCTCCTAACTATAAATTCGTTGGACTTAAGTGGTATAGATTGATGTTCAGCATGGATAGATTTTGGACAGATTTCAAAAACAACATAAAATGGCTTCTTATAGGAGTTTTACCAACTTTATTTGCCGCATTGTTGATAGCATACCTTCTTGAACTATCCGGTAGCAAGAAATGGGAAGCTTATGTAAGAACCCTCATCCTTTATCCTTCTGCTATGTCATTTGTTGTTACGGGTACCATCTGGTCGTGGATGTACCAACCTGATAGGGGAGTAATCAATACGATTTTCGATATTATGGGTCTTCACATGTTAAGAGGCCGTTTCATCACAAACCCAGAAACTGCAACTTATTGGTTGATACTGATCTTTATATGGCAATTTCTGGGACTTGCTGTTATAATATTTCAATCCTCATTCAGGAGCTCTGAATTACAAAGCATCATCGAATCAGCTTTGGTGGATGGAGCTTCTCGAATGAGAATACTCTTCCAGATAATTGTGCCTAACATAAGAGGAGGCATTCTAATTCTTGCCAGTTTGCTTTTGATATCTGCTTTGAAAGTTTTTGATATTGTCTATATTGTTACTTTTGGAGGACCTGGTTATTCTACCGATGTGTTGGCCTTCTTTATGTTTATCGCAACCTTTCAACAGCACTTAGTCTCCCTTGGAGCAGGGCTCAGTATGATCATATTCCTGATGGCTTTCGTTATAGTAGTTCCTTACACTATCTATGCCTTCCGGAGGTGGTTTGCATGATCAAAAACAGAAGGATACAATGGATATTTTTCACGGTTGTTCTCATTCTCTCCGTGATCTATCTTCTCCCAATATACGTTATGCTGGTTACTTCACTTAAAACACCTTATGAAATAACTCAAAGATTGTATTTAATTCCCAGTCTTAAGCCTCAGTTCAGTAATTATGTGCAGGCTTTCAAACGTATTTATCCTTCGTTGATAAATTCCATAATAATCGCATCTACTGTCACAGGACTAGCAACTTTTTTCGGTGGACTCGGTGGGTACTATTTAAGTCGAAGCAGAACGAGATTTTCTAAAGTTCTCTTCATACTAGTAGGTATCACCTTATACCTCCCATATCAAGCTGTTTTAATACCACTGGTTCAAATAGCCGCTAAAACTGGTATGGCTCTGACACATTGGGGTATGATTTTCAGTTACTCCATTCTTAACATTCCATTGGCATCTGTCCTGATGGGAACCTTCTTTTTCTCAATCCCACGAGAACTGGAGGAGGCTGCTGAAGCTGATGGTGCGAGTAAACCGCAGATTTTCTTTCGGATAGTTTCCCCTCTTTCTTTACCTGGATATGCTTCAACCGCAATTTTGATATTTACACAGGTTTGGAATGAATTTTTGCTAGCTCTTTGTCTTTCTACACCGGAAACCACGACTGTACAGGTGAAATTGGCAGAAATAAAGGGAAGTTTCGTAGCACTTTACAACATCCAGATGGCTGCAGCTCTCATAGGAGTGATCGTACCTTTGCTTTTGTTCCTCCTTCTAGGTCGTTACTTCATCCGCGGTATTTTAGCTGGTGCTTTGAAAGGATAACGATGATCTTGAACTTTGATTCTAATAATATGTTCTAGTTTTTTCATTCAACGCAGTTAATACGTGAGGTTGGTAATTCGGCCGAAATCAACGTCAAGTTCTTATTGACGTTACTTTTTGTTAAGGGTCTTTTCCCAACTTGTAAAGTAGTCATGTTTTATTTTTGCAGTATCAATTCCTGTGATTTCCTTTTAATCAAATACAACCAAATCTGGTGATAATAACTGGGAAAATTTCAATGCTAATTCCTCGATCGTAGGAATGTTAAAGTCTATAAAAGCTGTATATGACTTGACAGAAACATATTAAGAAATCCAATTGAATTAACTATTGGAGATCTTTTTGACAAGTGTGATATGTATAACTGAGCATGCAAATTCTCCGCTGGCTCGGAAATCTGATGTGGTAATAGAAACATTCTCTGGTGAAAATCCAATTCGAACGAGTGCTGGGCGCTCCATTCTAGCCCAAATTTTTGCGATAGAGATCCTATCCGCATTTTTGTACCTCCTTGAACCAGATCTTGCAGTAAAAGCAGGCGAAGAGACAGCTAAGGCGGTTGTGAATAAGCTCTATTAGTTCATAATCATAATAATTTCAAACCTTCAATCAGAATGAGTCGATCCTTTTTCGAAAGGTCTATGAGCTCCTCATCAAATCCACTTTTGCTACAGATCAGAAAATATGGCGTTCCACTTATAGGTAATTTTGTGGCTTTCATCAGCAATTGCTTGTACACATCAATCCCCACTTTCTTTTCACTATCTTTGCATTCGCCAATAACCACTACTTTCCCATCTTTCAATCCAACGATATCTATTTCAAGGTCTTTCTCCCAGTGACTTCCCAGTTTATCGATTTCAAAAGGAAGGCGGCCATCTAAAGCTAGTTCGAACACGATCTGTCTACATAGATTTTCATAGACGAAACTTTCGTGTTTTTCAATAAAATGTTTCTTAACATGATTCATGACGATTTCAGTGTTTCCTATCTCTATGTAACTTCTAAAAGGATAGACGAATTTAAACCAAAAATCTATGAAATGATCTTTTATGAAATAGAGACCCTTTTTGCTTTTTTGTGGATTCTTTTCGAAAACAGGTACTCGTTTTTCAATCAAGTCAAGATCAGATAAAACTTTGAGATAATAGCCCAGTGAGGTTTGTTTAACACCAAGCTCGGCTGCTATTTGCGAAGAACGCCTTTTCCCCATTGCAATACTTCTCATTATGGTGAAGTAACTACCAATTTCCTTAACTTCATTGGAAAGAAGAAAGTACGGTTCTTCATAAAGATAGCTTCGTGGGTTCACAATATTTTCCTGAATGTTCCAAAATATATTCTTTGAGAAATCCAAAGTCTCGATGTATTTTGGGACACCTCCTGTTACCGCATAAAACGATATGAGATCCTTTTCATCTAATTCTTTGGCGAATTCTCTGAAATGCTTGAACGGAATCGGTGAAAGTTTTATCTGTGATGTTCTTCTACCGTATAAAGGACTCGAATAGGAAAGCACATGCTCGTACATCATCCCTACAAGTGAACCACAGAGTATCAACATTATGTTTGAAGATGATAAAAATTCATCCCAAAAAGCTTGAAGCATGGAAGGAAACGCAGGATTTCCTTTGACAAGATACTGAAATTCGTCTATGACCATGACAAGACGTTTTTTCAAAGAATTTCTCGAGATCTCCCAAAAGATTCCTTTCCATGAAAGATCATTCGATGGATCGAGCGATGGTGCCTCCAAACTGAAATATGCTGTTTCCTGAAAGAGTTTTCTATTCTCATCATCACTAGTTTGAATGGCAAGGAAATACACGTGTTTTTTCCTTTTGATAAATTCTCTAATGAGTCTGGTTTTTCCAATTCGTCTTCTACCGTAAATGACGACAAAGCTCGCTTCGGATCTTCTGAATTCTCTCTCAAGATGATCAAGCTCTTCTTTCCTGTCTACAAACTCCATGATCGTTTCCTCCTGAAATATTATTGTTCAAATAATAATTGCTTCAACAATAATTATACTACTTATAAATTGAAGAAATTATCCCCTATTTTCAAAATCTTTTTCGAGTGTGATAAAATCTTAATAAGATAAAACTAATTGGAGGGATATCATGAAAGTTGGAATCGTTGGTATGGGTAAAGTCGGATCGAGCATAGCTTTTTCCATTTTGACGGTTAGGATATCAACCTTTAGTATCTCTTCAAACTTGTCCCAGAGTTCAAGGAATTTAAACTCTATGGGCTTTTCCAGCTCCACCAAAATATCAACATCACTTGTGGGTATCTGCTCATCTCCCACACAAGATCACCAGGTATAGTAATCCCATAGTTTTCTCTTAATCCCCTGATTGTGCTGAGCGAGGATTTCTCCTATTTCTCCAAAAGCCCTCATTCAAACAATCTCCTTTTGCTCTTTGCATCTTTGAACTCATTTAAAGCGTTTCACGACACCTTTTCCTATACCACTAGCTCCTCCACTTACGATCATCGCTTTCATTTGTGATACCCCTCTATCGAAAAGAAAAATGAACATCACTTCCTGTGCACCTTTATGATATCATTTCAGAAAACCTTCCATTCACGGCAAAAAGGAGGGAATCTTCATGGTCATAACAGGTGGAGTTCTCTTGACACCATTTGAGGAGATAAGAGATCCTGTCATATTCATCGAAAATGAAAAGATCGTCAGAATAGAAACGAAAGCCGAAGAAATTTCCGATGACGTGGTTATAGACGCAAAAGGAAAGTATATAGTCCCTGGATTCATCGATCCCCATACTCACATTGGAGTGTACAGACTCGAAGCTGAACCGGGAGATCACGGTTTCGAAATGGGAGATCCATTAACACCTCATCTGAACGTATCCGATGGACTCGATATATACGATCCTGCTTTTGATGACGCTTTAAAAGGTGGTGTGACGACGATAGGGGTGTTGCCAGGCTCTTACATGTCTTTCGGCACCAGTGTTGAGAGAATAAACATAATACCGGGTCAGGGAGCTATATACAAAACCAACAAGAAGGAAATCAAAAGATACGCTTTCTTGAAAGTGGCAGTGGGTGAACATCCAAAAAGGTTTTTATCAGAGCAGAAGATGGTTCCCACAACAAGGATGGGAATAATGGCCGAGTTGAGAAGCATATTCATCAAAGCAAAAGATTACATGAAGAATGAAAAGAAAAAGTTCGATCCAAAACTTGAAGCTCTCATATCTGTTATAGAAAAGAAAATACCTCTCAGGGTACATGTTCACACGGCAAGAGATATCACAACGTTCTTGAATTTCGCGGAAGAATTTGATCTTAATGTGATTTTCGATCACGCAACAGAAGCCCATCTTGTCAAAGAAAAACTCTTGAATGTTCCCATAGTTTACGGCCCCATCGTCTTTTCAAGAAGAGGAACAGAACTGAAAAATCTGAACAGTTCGAACTTGAAATACATGAAGGGTCTTTTGTTTTCTCTGACCACGGACCATCCCACCATCCCTATACAATACCTTGATCTTCTTGCAGGACTTTCGATCGGAGAAGGCTTTTCTGAAAAAGAAGCACTCTCTTTGATAACCATAAACGCTGCAAAGATCCTGGGGATGGATGACAGGATCGGATCTGTGGAACCTGGGAAAGATGCCGATATCGTGGTATTGTCTGGAAAACCTTTCGATCCAGAGACTAAAGTTCTTTACACCATTGTGGATGGGGAAATCGTCTACAAGAGGGGGGATGAAGAATGATAGTTGTAAAAGGAGGAACGATATGGACAGGAACAGGGAAAACTATAGAAAATGGGATGATAATCATAGAAAGCGGTAAGATATCTTACGTCGGGCCTGAGGAGAAGATCGATGCAAAAGCGGATGTCATCGATGCAAGTGGTAAATTCATAACGCCTGGTTTTGTCGATGCACACAGCCACATCGGTCTGATCCCTGAAGGGCTCGATTGGGAGTATTCGGATGTTAACGACTATACAGGACCGGTTACACCCCAGATGAAAGCAATCGATGCTCTCGATCCATACGATAAGGCTTTCGAAGATGCCATAACCGGTGGTGTGACGACGGTTTACACAGGGCCTGGTAGTGCGAACGTGATCGGTGGTGTTGGCCTTGTGATGAAAACAACTGGAGAAATAATTAAAAAAGAAGCGGCGCTGAAAATGGCTCTGGGTCCAAAGAGAAATAGGGACAGAAAATCCAAAGAGCCCTATCCAACAACCAGAATGGGAACCGTTGCCCTTTTGAGAAACACCTTTTTGAGTGTCAAAAAATGGATGAAAAAGGATCTCGAAGTAGATAAAGAAAAGGAGATCCAATACGAGGTCATATCGAAAGTCCTAAAAGGGGATCTGATGGCAAAGATACATCTTTCCACATCACCTGATGAGATAGTAGCAGTTTTGAATCTCATAAAAGAATTCGATATAAGAGCCAGTATAGATCATGTCTTCGGAGGAGATCTTCTGGCAGATGAGATAGCAAAATCGGGGGTTCCCGTTGTGTATGGCCCTCCCATGATATCAAGGCTCTATTCGGCTTTCAGATACGCCCATGATGGGATTCCCGTTACACTTGCCAAAAAAGGAGTACTCGTTGCGATAATGACGGATCATCCCGTTATTCCTCAGAAACACTTAAGATTTCTTGCATCCGTTGTCGTCAGAAACGGCCTCGATTACGATGAGGCCCTCAAGATGATCACGGTGAATCCTGCCAAAATCCTTGGTATCTACGATAGGGTCGGCTCTCTGGAGGATGGAAAAGATGCCGATATCGTGATAGCAAGCGATCATCCCCTAAAGGTTTACTCGAAAATAGAGAAAGTTTTGATAGGTGGAAGGATGGTGTTATAACAGAAACCAGGGTATGATGAATATCTTGTTGCTGATTCTTTGGATGGTTTTTCCCATGTAAACTATATAGGCATAATTTGCTTTTGTTCGATCAAAAACATTTATGAGTTTTTTTATATCGATCAAACCTATATTTTCAGAAGCCTTTATTTCAAAAAGTGTGATGCCTTTGTCCGATTTAACAAGAAAATCCACTTCGAGCTCATTATCTCGGTAGTAAAAAATTTCGTATCCGAAGAATTCGGCTTGTGATACGAGTTGAAGATACATCAGATTCTCAAAGAGTTTTCCTTTCCAAGGATCATCAGGTTCTATTCGTAAAACGTTGCACACAAGCCCTGTATCCACCGCATACACTTTTTTTCTCTTTTTCAAACCCTTTCCTCTGGAATCATACCTTGGGACTCTTTCGAATATCATCAACGTTTCAAGAAGGGATAAATACCGTGAAATCGTGTTTTGAGGTATCCCAAGCTCTCTTGAAATCTCACTTTCATTTAGAATCTCCGAGATATTGTACATCAAACTCGTGACAAACGCAGCAAACGGAGTGTAATCTAGAATATTTTGAAGACTTCTAACATCTTTCTCAACGTAGGTTGCCATGTACATCCTGTACCATTCATCCCAACCTTTGTCCATCAAGAAAGCTCTTGGGAAAAGGCCTTTTTTGATGACTTCAAAAAGATCCAAATCCATTTTCCTGTCAGGGATTTTTCCATTTACTAGCTCATCCAATGTAGGGTGGAATCCCATCACTTCTCCCAGAGTAAAAGGACGTAATTTAACGTACGCTGCTCTTCCTGCAAGAGTTTCTGATATTTTGCTCATCATCAGTAGGTTTGAAGAGCCAGTTATTACAAAACACCTTCCTTGTTCGTTATCCACAATTTCCTTAACAGCGAGTAAGATTTCAGGTAAGCGTTGAACCTCATCGAGTATGGCCATGTCGTGATAGGGTATCACCGACTTGGGATCTTTCCTCGCAGTGTAGAGAGTGTAGACATCATCAAAATTGATGTATTGAGCTTCTTTGAATACCTTTTTAACCATTGTGGTTTTGCCGGATTGCCTTGGCCCGATAACGACCACAACGGGAAAGATCTTGAGATATCCTTTTATCTTCTCCTCCAACCACCTTTTTACATACATTTTATCCACTCCATGGATAAAAATTATCCATGCCATGGATAGTATATCAAACTTTCAAAAAGATCGTGAAATACCTCCTCGTGGGTCCTGGACATGCTTCAGCAGGAAAATAAGGGAAGAGATTCCAACGATAAAGGCGAATACAAACAACGCTTTGTACCCAAAAACGTCGGCGATTTTCCCACCGATCAAAGGTGATACGAAAGAAAACGGTGATATCAAAAGATTCAAAACTCCTATGTAGAGTTCTTTCCTTTTTCTTGAAACAAGATCGAGTGTGAAAGCAAGATCTCCAACCATGTAAGCAGAGTTTATGAATCCAACCAGCACGAAAACGATGTACACGTATATAACACTGTTACCGAAAATCAGAAGGGCAAGATAGAGTACAAGGAAGATCCTTCCCAAAACCAATGTCAGCTTGTGTCCGAATTTATCTCCCAAGGGCCCGAAGAAGAACGAAGATAGTCCCTGTGATACGAAAAGAAGGGCTGTGAAATCTGCAACGGTCTCATTCGATACGGAGAATCTCTTTATAGAATAGACCGTTATGAAACCACTTGCAGAAGTAGAAAGGGAGATCAAAATCCTGTTCACTATGTAATTTCTAAAATTTCTATCCATCAAAACGATCTTTATATCCTTCAAATACTCCTTAAAGGGTATGGAGTCAGCTACCTTCTCGTCTGGAACTTCCCTTGTCAAGGCCAGAAACGCAAAGGATATCATGAAAGCAGCTGATGCACAAAGAAAAGAATATCCAAAATTCTTTGGAAACGGATAGGATGAAAGGAAATATCTTGCAAGGGCAGCTCCTCCGACACCCATCATGGCTCCAAGGCCATTCCCAATGGAAAAGAAGGTCCCCCTTCTTTTTGGGTCGATGACCTTCTCTATCATGCTCATCCAAGGAGGTCCTAGAAAACCCATGGAGAACGTTGCTATACCAAGCATGAGAAAAGATAGATAGAGCGAAAGCGCTGGGCTGTGGGGTACAAGAAAAAAGCATATCAGAGCCAGGAAGAAATAGGGAAGCCTTTCTCCAAGAGTGACTTTGAGAACAAGAGTCAGTTTCTTTGGGGTTCTCTCAGCATACTGAGCTCCCAAAATGGCGGGGATACCCCAACCTAAGTTCGCTATAGCTGGGATAAGCCCTATTTCAATGTTCGATGCGCCGAGTTTTTCGGCAAGAAGGGGAAAGAGAGTCAATATGGATCCAAAGGTCATACCAAGGTTGAAGAAAGCCATGTCTATTGAGTCCACTATGAAGTTCCATCTGTAGTCTTTCTCTGTGAGGTGTTTCATGATT
>Ga0190313_1001904_pt1 | contig 10709 bp, 11 predicted proteins | sample 4870071011_MG_FD_169989 | JGI IMG/M metagenome (GOLD analysis project Ga0190313, IMG submission 169989) | Hydrothermal vent sediment bacterial communities from Southern Trench, Guaymas Basin, Mexico - 4870-07-10-11_MG | ecosystem: Environmental > Aquatic > Marine > Hydrothermal vents > Sediment ...
ATATATAATCTTACCCCCAAGCTTAGATATCTTAGCTATATCATCATCAGTTATGGGTCTAGAGAATAGCAACTCAACAACGACACGCTTACTCTCAGCTTCAACAGTTAACAGAGTAGGTACTAAGCCAGCTATAATGATTAACATCAAGAATAAGGCTGCAAACTTAATCACGTACTTATACATCAGTACGGTCACCCCAAAAATAACACGTAACTGAAGTATTTAAAGAAGAGAGAAAAGCAAGACCTTGCCTTTATTATCATACTTCTATGATATCACGATTTAACAGTATGTGAGATGCTTACTATCTTACGTCTCGGGATCTTAACACTAATCCTAGTAACCGTAACCTTATTTATCTCGTATAGCAGCTCCGTATCAGGATCCTCAAGATATAACTCTAACGCCTCCTTCACGTTCTTTAAAGCCTCATCTATAGTATCACCTTGAGAAGCAACACCTGTTGTTGGTTCATAAGCTACGTACTTCCTACCCTCTCCCCAGAGGAAGACCCATAGGGATACCCCTCCATATTCACCCATACCAATCCTTCCTAGTAAATATTATCAGTGTCATATAAGAATGGAATGGATAGTAAATAGCTGAGTGAAAGTTTAATTAGTCAGTATTAAGGTTAAGTTCATAAAGTATTTAGGAAATTACCGTTAGTGAGTATGGTCGTTTATTATCTAATTAGCTTTGATTTTTTCTCTCCTCCAGTAATTGTTTTGAAGCACCATTGAGTTTAATTGGTATGTCCCCCTCCCTTGTCTCAAGTTCAAAAAGTTTCTCAACAGCCTTGACCACATTATTTACTAACTCAAACTCCTTCATACCAGCCTTAATTAGTTCTCTCAAAGCTTCACTTCTAGAACTGAAGACACCTAATTTAACGAGCATATCAATGAATCCCAGTACTTCACGATCAAGACGCACATGGATCACTTGATCGCGCAATGTTACCCTCCATTTTATGTATATAGATGTAGGTATTTATAATGAGTGGTTTAGGTGATTACTTCATAAGTATTCGCTCCATATTGAGTGATTTACTTCTTAATAGTTGGTAATCATGGGTTTTGTAACTCATGTAGTTTAGTTTTCAAATATCATCACATACACTATGTAGTAAGCATTAAATTCTTAGGGTTAGCTAATCCTTGGGTTATAGATGTGAAAGTAATAAGTGATATTTACCTTGTTGGTGGTGGTGAGTATGGTCTATCCCCTGTTGGTGATTGGTGTAATGTGTATTTGATTGATGGTGGTGATGAGTTAGCATTAATTGACTCAGGAAGTGGGTTAGGTGTCTCAAGGATTATAGAGAATATCGTGAGTGAGGGATTCGATCCTAGGAGGATAAGGTACTTATTCCTAACTCACTCACACTTCGATCACGTTGGTGGTGCTTACTTCATACAGAAGCTCACTAATTGCTTAGTATTAATTCATGAGAATGAGGCTGATGCGTTAGAGAAGCTTGGTGAGGAAACTCTAATTAAGTATAGCAATATAGGGAAGATATCACCTCCTAAGGTGAATGTGAGGCTTAAGGGTGGTGAGGAGTTCAGAGTTGGAAGGCATGACTTACGTGTAATACATACACCTGGACATACGTCAGGGAGTATATGTATATTTATGGAGGTTGATGGTAGGAAAGTACTATTTACTGGAGATACGGTCTTCGCTCGTGGTAGGATAGGATGGTTCAATACTCCAGGTTCTGACCTTAATGATTATAGGGAGAGTTTGCGTAGACTACTAGACCTAAGACCTGACGTTATATTACCTGGTCATGGTACGTTCGTACTTCATAATGCCTTTGAGCACGTTAAGCTGCTTCTTGATAAGCTTAATGTGCCTTGGAAGTTTGTAATAACGATATTAGATTAGGAGGAAACACTTACAGTGAGTGACCGTTGTGAGTGAGGAAGCAGTAATATTAGAAATCACTATGAAGAGAAAGGGGTGGAGGGCTAACTTAACGAGAAGGTTTAAAGGATGTGTTGTTGACTTAATGACTGTTTACCCCCTAAAGCGTAACCTAGCGTATACAAGTCAATTAGTTACTAACATAGATTATGAATCACTCCACGACTTCCTTGCTAAGTGTAGAACTATAATTAACTTCTCGATATTCCCCATAACTGATGATATGTTCTTAGTAATAACTCTAGAGAGTAGCCATAAATTTTATGCATTCGAGTTCATAGCGCGGGGTGCGTTCCCACTCTTCCTACCTACTGTAGAGAATGGTCGTGCGAAATACTTAGTACTCGTAACTAATCCTACAGAGATAATTAAGCTCTTAGAAAATGATGATGAGGTAGCATTAATTAGGAAGATCACTTCATATAAGGCGTTAGAAGTCATAAAGAAGCAGATGGAGAAGAAGCAAATAATCATAAACATGCCTAACCTATCTAAGCGGCAATTAGAGATACTGACTTACTCATTAAATCACGGATTCTTTGAATATCCTAAGACCGTAACTTTAAAGGAGTTATCATCGAAGTTGGGGTTACCTCCATCAACAATCCTTTACAATATACGTTCTGCAGAGAAGAAGATACTTAAGTGGTTCATAAGCTTGAAGGAGTACTCGAAAAATAGTTGAATATAATCACAGATTTGCTTTCAAATTTTATTGAATATATTCAAAGAAAGTATTATAAATATTTCTTAAAAAATAATAGCGAGCATAAAAGGTGTTCTTCCCATGGCTGTTCGTGAGTCTTGGTCATGGGAGATCGGACTTATCTTTGCTGCATTAGGTTCAGCTGTAGGTCTTGGGAACATATGGCTATTCCCAATGCTTGTTGGCGAGCACGGTGGCGCTGCCTTCCTAGTACCTTACCTACTAACTATCTATGCACTATGTTGGGTTGGCTTAACAACTGAGTTTAATGTAGGTAGGATTGCTCAGGCAGGTCCGTCTAGAGCTTACGAACGTTTAGGACTACCCCTCGGTAAGTACTTAGGTGCGATCGCTGTCTTTAGAGTAACACTGGTTTTCGCTTGGTACTCAAGTGTTGTTGGATGGACTCTAAGATACATATTCGCCCCACTAGATGCAGCATTCTGGAAGGATCCAGCAGCATTCTTTAGTAGTGTAGCGTCTGGTTGGCAATCGGCTCTATTCGCTGTTATAACTATAGTCCTTACAGGACTCATAGTTATGTTCGGTATAAGGAAGGGTATTGAACCTGTTGTTAAGTACATGATGATAGCGTTGTTCGGTATCCTCATAATATTAGTACTAAGAGCTGTTACGTTACCGGGCGCTATTGAGGGGTTAAGGTTCTACCTTATCCCCGACTTCAGTAAGTTAACACCTAGAGTAGTTCTAACAGCTATGGCTCAGGCATTCTTCTCCTGTAGCCTCGCTGGAGCTCCTATGGTTGTGTATGGGAGCTACTTAAGGAAGACAGATGATACCCCAGTCTCAGCTATAACAACAGCCTTCGGTGATACTACAGTCGCTATACTAGCTGGCTTCGCTATATTCCCGATAGCTCTAACCTTCGATATATCACCTAAGGCGGGTGCTGGACTTCTATTCGTGAGCTTACCTCACGCATTTAAGCAAATGATTGGTGGGTTCTTCTTCGCTACACTATTCTTCATATTAGCATTCTTTGCTGGTCTCACCTCAACAGTCTCAATGCTTGAGGTATCTACCGAGGCCCTACTACAGTATACCAACATGAGTAGGAAGCAAGCTGTAGCATTACTAGTAACCATAATATCACTACTAGCAATACCGATAGCGCTCTATGGTGTCATATGGAATTATGCACGCTACTTCGTCCTCTACAGCGGCCCGCTAGTAGCTATACTACCACCAATAGCTCTATACTGGGTATATGGTGCCGAGAGGGCCTTAGCTGAAATAAACAATGGTGCTGCGATAAAGTTAGGAAAGTGGTTCATCTATTGGGGTAAGTACGTATACCCAGCAGGTATCTTAGCAGCATACCTATACAACATATTGGGGTGATGAGGTCATGGAGATGGCATTAATAGTTGGTGTTACTTTAATCGTTCTGGTAGCGTCTATAGGACCATTCATATGGGGGATGTACGTCACCATAATGCATAGGAGAAGGTCAAGGCAGGTATCAACTTCATCATAATTTTTGCATATATTCAAAGAAATGTTAAAAATAAACCTTGAGCTATGTCTACTAGGACTTAGGGCATCAGGCATGATTAAGGAGTACGATTATAAGGTCTTGACTAGGGTCTTCGAGCCTAAGTCCATAGCGATTATAGGAGCTTCCCCAAAACCGGGTAAGATAGGTAATATGGTCTTAAGGAACATAGTTCAAAGTGGTTATAAGGGTAGTATATACCCCGTAAACCCACGTCATGATAAGATCATGGGGTTTAAGTCATATAAGAGCATTTTAGACATAAATGATGAAGTTGACTTATGCATCATCTCCATACCAGCACCAAAAGTACCTGATGTCTTATTAGAGTGTGGTAAGCATAGAGTTGCTGGAGCAGTAATATTCGCTTCGGGATTCTCTGAGCATTCTGAGGAGGGTCGTTACTTAGAGTACAAGTTATTAGAGATAGCTAGGACTTACGGTATAAGAGTTATAGGTCCTAACTGCATGGGTTTCTTCAATGCTGAAATAAACCTAAACGCTACCTTCTCTCCAGGAATTACGGCAGATCTAATCAGGAAGGGTAGAAGTGGTTATGCAGCCTTCATCTCGCAGAGTGGTGCATTAAGTACTGCTATCCTACTTGAAGCTGCTAGTCAAGGCATTTTCTTCAATATGTTCTTTACTTTAGGGAATAAGGTTGATGTTGATGAGTCAGACTTACTGGTTTACCTATCGAGGAAGGACGGTATAAGAGTGGTTGGAATCTACTTAGAAGGCTTTAGTGAGGGTAGGGGTAGGGTATTCATTGAATTATCTAGGAAGGTAGGTCGTAGGAAGCCTATAGTAGTTGTTAAGACGGGTAAGACCATAGCTGGGAGTAGGGCTGTAAGATCACATACGGGGTCTTTAGCGGGTGATTACATCCTCTATAGAGCTATGTTTAAGCAGGCAAACATCATTGAGGCTAACTCACTACGTGAGCTACTCTCATTCACGAAGCTCACACGTGTTAAGTACCCCTTAAATGGAGATAGAGTCATGATAATATCCGGTTCGGGAGGTGCGGCAGTACTAGCTACGGATGCCTTAGAAGCTAATGGTGTTAAAGTTGAAGCACTACCTCAAGAAGTCATAAATGAGTTAAGATCAATACTGAATGTACCTCCTTACGCATCAATAAACAACCCCTTAGACCTAACTTTTGAGGGTATGACTAAGGAGAACTTCGTTAGGAGTATTGAGTACCTATCAATGAAGGGTATTGCCGATGTATTCCTAGTGTGCCTTATAGGCTCAAGAGCTCTTGAAGTAGCTGATGCGTTAGTAGAGATTATTGATGAGGTTAGGAAGCCGATCATAGTTACATGGACCGGGAAGGTTAGTAAGGAGATTAAGGAGAAAGCTAGTTTTTTAGATGAAAATGGTATACCTGTTTTTGACTTCCCGGATGAGGCGGCTTCTCTTCTTGGTAGGTACATCAATTATTTAAAAAGGTCAAGATTTAGGAGGTGATTATATGGGTTTAGGTAGGTGTAACCATGTTGTATGTATTGATGAGCCGGGAAGAAAGGTATTGTTAATGGGTAATGAAGCTTATGCTCGTGGAGCTATAGAGGCAGGTGTTAAGGTCGCAACAGCATATCCCGGAACTCCATCATCGGAGATAGTAGGTACTATAATGAGGGTGAAGGATTACTTCAACATCTATGCTGAGTGGTCAGTAAATGAGAAAGTTGCTGCTGAACTAGCTTACGGTGCCTCAATTGCGGGTTTAAGAGCTCTAACTGCTATGAAGCATTATGGGCTTAATGTCGCTTTAGACTTCCTAACGAGGGTACCATACATTAAGACTGATGCAGGGTACGTCATAATATCAGCAGATGACCCTCAAAGCCATAGCTCAGGTTCTGAGCAGGACTCAAGATTCATTGGAGCTTACGTAATGGAGGTTCCTGTATTAGAGCCTTCTAACCCTCAGGAAGCGAAGGATATGACTGTCTACTCATTCGATCTATCAGAGCAGTTCAAGTTACCAGTACTGATAAGATCCGTAACAAGGGTTGGGCATGCAAGACAAGACGTAGTTCTAGGTGAGATTAGAGAGTCGAAAAACGTACCGAAGATTCCTGATAAACACGCATTAATACCTGGAGAGATAGGTGTTAGACGTCATAGAGAACTTCACGTGAAGATACTAAAGGAGATAGAAGTCGTTGCTAATAACTCAAAACTCAACTACAGCTCAATACCAAAGAACGCTAAGTTAGGGATAATAACGTCAGGTGTTGCTTACGAGTACGTCTTAGAGGCTATCAACCTACTTAACCTACAGAATCAGATAGCCATACTAAAGATAGGGTTCGTTAACCCACTGCCATCCAAGGTTGTAGAGAACTTCATTGAGTACTTTAATGAGGTACTCATAGTTGAGGAAGGAGAACCCTATCTTGAGATAAGTATAAAGTCCTTACTTTTCGATCGTGTCAGGAAGCCCGTGATTTACGGTAAATTAAATGATGTTCTACCTAGGTGGGGTGAATTAAGTACTGACATAATCATTGATGTTCTAAGTAAGTTCTTCGGTATGGGTAAAGCAAGGGTGAGTACGAGTCTTAGTGAGAGTAGTGCTCCAAGGATTGAGCTCCCTAAGAGGAGGATAACTCTATGTCCTGGATGTCCTCATAGAGCTACGGGCTACGCATTAAAGATGGCTATAAGGAGGGTTGGAATTAAAGCTACATTCCATGGAGATATAGGGTGTTACGCCCTCGTAGGTCAACCCCCACTATCGCTGAGGGATACCAGTGGTGCTATGGGCTCATCAATAGGGATTGCTTGCGGGATTGCGAAGTCAGGTGTTAAGGTGAAGCCTATAGCATTAATAGGTGATTCAACAATATTCCATGCAGGCTTACCTGCCCTAGCTAACATAGTTTATGATAACTCAAACGTCCTAGTAGTTGTTTTCGATAACCGGACAACAGCTATGACGGGCCATCAACCACATCCAGGCACCGAGATAGAGATTTCAGAGATTGCTAAAGCTATGGGCATTAAGTATGTAGAGGTTGTTGACCCGTATGACGTTAAGAGGACGATTGAGGTTTTTGAGAAGTTGTTAAAGATTGATGAACCATCATTAGTAGTAGCTAGACATCCATGTGCGTTAGTTGAGGTTAGGGTTAAGGGTGTTGAGAAGGTCTATACGGTCAATAAGTCGAAGTGTGTGAGGTGTAAGTTATGTGTTAATGAGTTCGGCTGTCCAGCCATCTACCTCGATCGGGACGGAGCACCCACCATTGACCCGGTCCTATGTATTGGGTGTGGTGTTTGTGCTCAGATATGTCCTGTTCATGCTATCGAGGTGAGGAGGTGATCTTGATGAAGGGTAAATACTACATATTAATTGCTGGTGTTGGTGGTCAAGGGAACATTCTAGCATCGAGAGTTCTAGCTACGGCAGCAATTATTGAGGGTTACTCCGTAAGGATAGGTGAGACTTACGGAGCTTCACAGAGGGGTGGTTCAGTAGTAAGTCACGTTAAGATAGGTAAGGGCGTGTTTAGTCCACTCATACCTAAGGGTTATGCTGATGTAATACTTGGTTTAGAACCTCTTGAAGCATTAAGAACTGCTTACAACTTCGGTAATCCTGACACAGTAATTATAAGTAATGATAAGCCAGTACCTTCAGGTATACCGCTTGACTCATACCCCAACGTAGATTCTATTCTGAAGGAGTTGAGTAGCCTATCTCATAAGGTGTACGTAGTAAATGCTACGGAACAGGTAATCAAGGCTGTCGGGACTGCTAGAGCATTAAACATATTCATGCTAGGCTGTCTTTGCGGTTTGGAGGTCATACCACTAACTCAGAAGAGTTTCGAGGAAGCGATAAGGTCTGTCGTCCCACCTAAGTATGTTGACTTAAACATTAAGGCATTCCGTGAAGGTGTTGAGGCAATACGTAAGCTTGCTACGAGGTGATTTTTCATGGATCCACATGATTATGTAGCCGAGAGAGTTAGGAGTATAGCGTTATCAGAGATCAGGAAGATGTTGAGGAAGATAAGGCAGATGAGAGACGTCATAAACTTAACTATTGGAGAGCCTGACTTCGAACCCTTCGAACCGATTAAGAAGGTCCTCGTTAACGCTATATACAAGCCTCTATACTCAGGTGCTGTCAGACCTTGTGCTTACCCTCCAGGTGATGGTATTCGTGAGTTGAGGGAGGTTATTGCTGATAAGGTTAGGAGGGAGAATGGGATAGATGCCACACCAGATGAAGTAATAATTACTAATGGAGCTCAGCAAGGCCTCTTCATATCAATGCTTACAGTCCTAGACCCAGGTGATGAAATACTCATCCCTAACCCAGGCTTTGTAGCTTATGAGCCTATAGCTAGGGTTATAGGTGCTATCCCTAAGCATTACCCTATATACGAGGAGAATGGGTTTAAACCTAACGTAGACGATATAGAGAAGTTGATTACTGAGAAGACTAAGGCGATACTGATAAACACGCCTAATAACCCAACAGGTGCTGTCTATCCTAGGAAGGTACTTGAGGAGATAGCTGAGCTAGCTATTAATCATGACTTAGTGATAATATCTGATGAAGCTTACGAGAAGTTCGTTTATGATGGTGAGCACGTAAGTATTGCTTCACTAGATGATGAGGTTAGGAGGAGGACGTTAACCATCTTTTCATTCTCGAAGACCTACGGAATGACGGGTCTCAGGCTAGGCTACGTAGTTGCTCCAGCAGAAGTCATTAAGCATATGATGAAGTTAGTACTCTACAATACAGCTGGTGTTTGCGCACCAATCCAGATTGCAGGTATAGCTGCTATAAGGTATTGTGATAGGTACGTTAGGGACATCATTAATGAGTATAGGAGAAGAAGGGATTACGCATATAAGAGGTTATTAGAGATACCAGACATAAGTTGTGTAAAGCCTGAGGGTGCGTTCTACATATTCCCTAACATAGGTAAGTACGGTGACTCAGTGAAGGTCTCTTCGTACCTCCTCTCAGAAGCACGTGTGGGTGTTGTTCCTGGTAAGGCTTATGGTTCGTTAGGTGAGTATCACGTTAGAATGTACTTAGCTAAGATTGAGTTACTTGGTGAAGCGATAGATAGGATGGGGAGGGCATTACTGAAGCTTAAGTCCTGATTTGGGGGGTCTACTTGGAGATTATTCACGTAGTAGTCATTGTTGTATACCTATTATTCATTGCGTTAGCTACTAGGTTAGCTCAGAGGAGGGTTAAGGGTAGTAGGGACTTCATCATAGCTGGAGGTAGGATGGGTCTTGGAGTCTACATAGCCCTAACCATAGGTCAGTGGATTGGAGGCATCACAGTTATCGGTGGTGCTCAGAGGGCCTACCTTAAGGGTATATCTGCAGGGTGGTTCGGAATAACTATCGCAACGGGAATAATACTTGCAGGCCTCCTAGCTAGGAGGATAAGGGAGAGTGGAGTAATAACTGTCCCTGGATTGATAAGTAAGGTCTTCGGTGAAGCAGCTGGTAAGATATCTAATTACGCATTAACTCTAAGCTTCCTGATAGCTCTCTCACTTCAAGTCGCTGCTGGGGGGTCGATACTGTCAGTACTCTTCCCTGAAGTACCTGAGCAGGTGTTAATGGTTGTAACTGCATCCATATTTGCTCTCTACATATACTTAGGAGGTATATGGGCTGCAGGCATAGTTAATGTTGTACACATAATACTCATGTATGGAGGACTCATAACTGCCGTCATCCTTGAGCTACAAGCTATTGGTGGGTTCTCCTCGCTAGTGAATACGTTACCACCTAACTACTTCTCGCTGACTGGTGTTGGTGAGTTAGTTATTCTTTCATGGGTAATCACGTCAGCTGTTGCAGTCATAGGTAATCAGACTCAGTTACAGATAATTAAGTCAGCTAAGGATACTGGGACAGCCGTTAAGGGTTGCTTCATAGGTGCACTCATAGTTGCTCCAGCAGGTATTTTAGCTGCTATACTAGGTACGACAGCAGCTGCACTATTCCCTAACATACCATCCATATCAGCACTACCATACCTCATAGTCTCAACACTAAACCCACTAATAGGTGGATTACTAATAGCTGGTCTATGGGCCGCCATACTATCCACGGCAGCCCCAGTACTTGTTGGTCTATCCACTCTAGTCACCAAAATATTCTATAATGTTGATGAGATGAGTGATGAGGAGGAGTTATTTAGGAGGGTAAGGATATCTGTGATCGTGATAGCTGCAATAACTACACTCCTAGCCCTAACTATTAGGGACATACTGAAGGGGATAGTACTAGCTAATAACTTCAGAATACCCATAGCCCTAGGCATGGTATTAGCACTATACGGCGCAACTAAACGAACACCAAAACCCGTAGCACTAGGTGTGATACTATCAATAATCCTCGCAGCAGTATGTGCGATCTTGGGCATGGACGCCCTAGCACCAGCACTAATCCTAATATCATCACTAGCAATATACGCACTAATAAAGTAAAGTACTAACGCTCGACAATCACTAAGAATATCGTTAATCCTTTAACCTTCAATAACAG
>Ga0190313_1001905_pt1 | contig 10702 bp, 6 predicted proteins | sample 4870071011_MG_FD_169989 | JGI IMG/M metagenome (GOLD analysis project Ga0190313, IMG submission 169989) | Hydrothermal vent sediment bacterial communities from Southern Trench, Guaymas Basin, Mexico - 4870-07-10-11_MG | ecosystem: Environmental > Aquatic > Marine > Hydrothermal vents > Sediment ...
GACTTACACTGGAAGCCGTTGTGCCGGAAGTATGTAAAGAATTTGCAATAGACAAAGAAGGGAATGAAAAGAAATAAAGCAAGGGATATGGGCTATCTATCTCTCCAGAAATCATAGCGGCATTATATGTAAAGAGCTTGTGGTATGTGTTTTGGCAATGTGTCCGGTACGGCAATAACAATGGCCTATAATCGTGTTGAAAAGGAAATATCGCAAAATAAGCGGGTTAAGGGCAAGCTGAATAAAATAAAAAAGCGAATATTGAATATTTAAGATGTGACCCCCTTTTTCCTTTTTCCCTTCAGAGCTTACGGCCGAACTCAAGAGCCCGCTTGTTTATGCTGATTCCTGTGTTTTCCACAACAACTTCATGGCCGGTATCGGTGCAGGGAAGATATACAAGGGTTGAAGTGTCTATTTCAAAGGTCATGTCAGGCAGGTTGGGAATAACCTGCTTTTTATTGACAGCTGCATTGGCAAGAACGATTTTCATGGCCTGAATAGCCTCTGTACGTGGAAGAGTTACAGGGTATAAACTTTTTTTTGGAATTTTTTTATCCGTTTTGAAAAATCTCTGGGAAACGGTTAATTGTTTTGAAATCTGCAAAAAAGTTTTTGGTCTGATTTTAAAAGCAGGATTCCAAAAGTTCATCTCCATTTTTTCCCATGATTTATCAATCACTATCGGCTGGTTGGTGAGCCGGAGAAAATCAGCATAAGAGCCGAGTTTTATCCCATTGGTTTTAGCAGATATTTTCCAGAATGGGAGATACAGATCCGCACCAGACTCACCAGATACAGCCATGAAATCTACTTCCGTAAATTTTCCCTTAAGAACCTCCCAGGCGGTATCACAATTGCCGCATACAAGGGTAACACTGTCCCTTTCGGCATCAAGATTCCATCCGCACCCTGGGCATATTGTGGGGATAAAATCATATTTCCAGGATGATTTGCTGGTTATATTCTCTTTAAACGCATCCTCTTCACGGGAAAGATCTGATATTGGTCTGTTTAAAACTGCATCAAAGATCCTGCCATTTTCAATATATAAAGGGAGATAGATAATACTTAAGGTTTCGCCGATATATGCCCGATGATATAATTTTCCCTTTAAGGAAGAAGAAGATAGTGCCGCGGCTTTTGCCACCAGTTTTGAGGCTTTAAGGGTAAATTTTAAAAAAGAACCCGGGGTCTTTTCGGAAACAATCGTCATTTTCATGGCCTGGGGCCTTAAGCCCAATGAGGCCGGCAATCCTTTAACTGGTAACCCTGCGCTGGTGATATCTATAACCTTGTGCCCCAGGGTGAGGTTTTGACAATAAAATACCTTTCCCTTAAATCGCAGGTACGGAGCATAGATTATATCCTTTTCAGGGGCCTTATGGGGAAGTGCAAAACGGAGATAATTATGGGGATAAAGATAATTATCAACATTACAATAAGGACACCTCAGGATATGATCGGTTTCATCCAGGTCTATTCCCCCTCCACACTGGGGGCATTGATGTTCAACAGTAAATCCCATTTTATTTTATTTTCTCGCCGCACTGATTGCAAAAACTTGATTCAGGAATATTTTCAGCTTTGCAATTGGGACAAACAGGAGAAACAGGTTTTTCATCAGCAGGGTGCCCGCATCGGGAACAAAATTTAGCATTGGGCGGCAAATTTTTCCCGCAATTAACACATTGATTCAATATTAACTGCTGATGTCCGCACAAGGGACAAAATCTGGAATTTTCCGGCACCAGATTACCACAATCAGAGCATTCAATCTCTTTTGCAGGGGGCTCAGGGCTGCCGGGCCCCTTTCCAATTACGGCTCCACCCGCCGGTGGGTTATTAAAACTCTGGGAAAACATGGCAGGAACCATCAGGCCTAAACCCATACCGATTCCTGAGCCTGCATCCCCTGTTGACTCAGCAGCCTTTTCCATTGCCATGGCCGCCTTCATCTTAATGAGTTTATCAAAATCACCGATTACGCCCATCCTGCTTTTGTCATCTATGGCCTGCTGTACCTCTGGAGGAGGTGTAATCGAGGTGATATAAAGAGCGTTCAAACTCAGACCAAAATGTTCAAAATCGTCATGGAGTTTTTTCTGCAGACCTTCAGAGAGTTCCTCATACCTCCCTGGCAAATTAAAAAGACTGTCAAGATTTTCACCAAGATAATCATTAAAACGGGAGACAATCACCCTTTTAAGATATTCCTCTATCTCATCTGTGGAAAACTTACCCATGGTACCCACAAGAGTATTTATAAACAAAACAGGCTGGGTTATCTGGATATTAAAGACTCCGTGGGCCCTTAGCCTTATGAGCCCAAGCTCATCGTCCTTAAAAGCCACAGGGTCTCTGGTTCCCCACTTAAGATTCGGGAACACCTTCATGTTGGCAATATAGACTTCTGCGCGCAGGGGACTTGTCATGCCCCAGGGAATAGAAAGAATTTTAGTGAGAATGGGTATATTAGCGGTTTTTAAGGTATGCATCCCTGGACCAAATGCATCGCAGGCCTTTCCCTTGTAAAAAAAGACAGCCGCCTGACTTTCCCTAACTGTCAACTGTGCCCCAAACTTTATTTCGCCGGAGCCATGTTCCGGCAATCTATGCACCAGCTCCCGTCCTGTTTCATCAAACCACTCTATTACCTCAAGAAAAACCAGATTATTGTCTGTCCCCATGGTATTCTCCTTTACATTCAAGTGGACTTTCAAAAAACAAATCAGTCAAATCTTTTAATAATGCTTTTTAAAAAACTGATTACACTTTTATAATCATTTGTCAAAAATAATTTTGAAAAATTAAAAAAATTACTTTCTGATTTCCAGAATTTATTACGAAATTAGCATTTTATGAAACACGGTGTTATAATACTTAATAGCAACTAAGGCGGTTTTTGCCCGCAACCCAAGTCAAAGCGTATCGCAATGGAAAACAAAGGTAAATCAAAATGGCAAAATACAATTCGGACATCCACCACCGCCGATCCATTCGATTGAAAAGATATGATTATTCCCAACCGGGATTGTATTTTATCACCATTTGTACCCAAAACCGATCAAAATTATTAGTGATATTGAAAACAGTAGGGGCGGATTCCATATCCGCCCTCCATATCCGCCAAAGATACAGGGGCAGAAATGGATTCTGCCCCTACCCCAGCCAAACTCATTGTATTTACAGATATCAAGTTGAGCATCTACAAAATTTGTAGCTAAATTTTCATTATAATTTTCTTGTTTTTTATGACAGGGTTTCAGAAGTAAGGTACTATATATGTTCAAACAATAAATTTCATAAGGCCAGATGCGAAACTGAGCTATGGTGAAATCAGCATAGCTGAATTGTTACGCTTAATAAAATTATAACCTTGATGCAAAAAATCATATACAGGAGTCGAGTTTGCAAAACCTGAAATACGGCGCTGAAACAATCCCCTTTGCTTTACCGGATCATGCAAAAGTATTTCATATTGATGAACCTGAAATATCAATTACACCTGCCAAATTCGCACACCGGATTAAAACCTTTCTGGCGCAGCTAAACCCTGATCTAAAAGATGTGGCCATTGTTCTGGCAGATAAAACACGGGTATGCGGATATCAAAAATACCTCCCTGTATTAATTGAGACCCTTGAACATTTTGGAACATCCCCTGGGCATATCTCCATTTTCATAGCCTATGGAACCCATGCCCGCCAAAGCGAAGAAGAGTCCCATGCTATTTACGGAAACCCATACAAAAAATACCGCTTTATCCATCATCAATGTACAGATGAAAGCCTCTTCATTCATATGGGCAAAACCTCCCGCGGCACCCCGATAATGATTCGAAAAGATATTTTAAAAGCACGTTTTTTAATTACCTTCGGAGCAATATCGCATCACTACTTTGCCGGCTATGGCGGGGGGCGAAAGCTGATCTTTCCAGGGCTTGGATTTCAAAAAGCCATTTACCACAACCACAGCCTGTTTCTGGATAAAAAGGCCCGGACTCTGGCCCCTTACTGCCAGCCGGGAATCCTGGAGAAAAATTCCCTGGCAGAGGATCTGGCAGAGATTGAAGGGCACCGATCAGCAGACATGTCCATTCACGGAATTCTAAACTCCCAGGGAGAGATTTGTGATCTCCTCACAGGAAACGGATTATCCCATTTTAAAAGGGCCTGCAGCGAACATGGGAAGTATTTTGAAATATCAGAAAACCGGATTTATGACCTGGTCATCGCCTCCTGCGGAGGATACCCGAAAGATATTAATTTTATCCAGACCCACAAAGCCCTTCATAATGCTGCAAAATTTGTCAAAACCGGAGGAACCCTTATCCTTATAGCACAGTGCCGGGACGGAATCGGATCTAAAACATTTCTTCCCTGGTTTGAAATAAAAAGTAAAAAAAAGGCATTTAACAGACTGGCAGCGGATTATAAAGGAAACGGCGGAACAGCCCTTTCCATGATGTCTAAAACCGAAAGAATACAAATCTGTATGCTGACAGGGCTTGAGGATAATGTTACAAAAAAAATAGGTGTACACCGTATTTCGGCAGATCAGGCGGTAACAATGGTCAAAAACTGCTCCGGTTCCCTGGCCGTAATTCCCAATGCAAGCCTGATGGTAAAGATAAATGGATAAAAGTAAAATCGTAACTATTTCAGCTAATATGTATAATATTAACAAATCAGCAATGGAGCTGTTATTTTAAGTGGTTATATCTATTATGATAAAGCTTTACCTGATGTACAAAAGCCTCGATGCGGGTCAGCATATTCGTCCCCATCTGGGCGTCAAAAACAAGATTCATCAAAGGAAAATTTTTATACTCCTGCAAAGCATTTTTCAAAATCGGGATGGATATATTTCCCAGCATACAGTTTAAAACATAAATATTACACAGGCCTGATACCCCTGATAAAGCAAAGCCTCTGGCTCTGGCCGTAAATGTGGAAAGAATGGTATCTATATCAAAATATATATAGGGTTCAGCCTCCGACAAAATAGTTTTCCTGTCAAGAATTCCAAAGGGACTAAAGCTACTGTCCAAAGATTCTTCTGCATGTTTTATACAAAAATCGACCCAGAATTTTCTTAGAAAATAATAAAAAGCAGCACCGATCTTCCCCTTTTTTAAACGGTCTTTATGGTAATAATATGCGGAATAAAAAGCGAGATTATTAGTTATGGTGAGCCCATGGGTTTTTACCTCAATTCCAAGACCTTCAAGTGTTCGAACAAAGTCCTGATTGGCCCAGCGATTCAAAACAGTATAAAATTCTCCTACAATTCCAATAACAGGCCGGGGCACTGACATATCAACATCTACTTTTTCCAAAGCTCTGACAGCTTTTTTTAATGCTGAATGAATCTTATAATCAACAATGGAAAAGATTCCCCGGCAATGTGCCGTGGCTTCTGAAATTTCCTCAATTCCTGATTCATAAACGCGGTCCGTCTCTCCAAAATTTTTTTCATAGGGCCGCACATGGAGCCTGAACCTGTCTAAAACCTCTGTTGCCATGAGTCCCTGCCATAGCTGGACTGTAAAACCGAGCCCGAAAAGTCCGGTCAATTCCTCAAAACGTGTTGAGCAAAGGGGAGCAATCACAGGAACTTCAGGGATACCCATATGTTTAAACAGGGCGGCATGGCCAAGTGAATATTGTGAAAACCTGCACGCTCCATCATAGTTCAACATGAAAAAAGCAGCATGTTCAGGATCAAAGCCTGGTTCATGCGTCATTTTAACAAAATCCCCGCAGGTGACTATAAAAGGATGGCATTCCCTGCCGGAGGTCACCTGACGCCCAAGGTACTCGGTCTTTTCATCTGGCTTGGGAAGAATGGAAAAGTCGAATCCTGCAGATTCAAAAGCAGCTTTAAATATTGAGCTGAAGGCTGAGGAAACATAGGGAACATAAAGAGTTCTGTTTTTGAGTTTTTTTACAATATTCGGCTCAGGTTTCCAGATATTAAGGCGGGGTCCCTTTGATTTTATTACAAGATTTAAAGGTGCCTGGAGCTCACAGGTTTTAAGTTCCGCATCAAGGGTATCAAGAAAAGCTTCTATGCGTGTGACAAGCCCTGCGTCACCTGTATGCTCATCAATCTCAAGTATCAGGTATGGTTTATCCTGGAGAATATCCTCCATATATTTAATAAAAAAAGAATCAGGACCGCACCCGAAATTGGTAAGAAGAACAGGAAAAAACCTTTTATCATTTCTAAGCCAGAAAAGTACCTTTAAAAGATCACGGGTATTTTTCCAGACCACATTTTCATAATGTTCAGGAAGAGTTATTTCATCCGTGGGAAGCATATCAAAGGGTATAACCAGTTCCCCTTCACGCCTTAATTTACCTGCAAGATGAAGATTTAAGCCAGGATCAAAAATGTTATGTGATTTTCCAAGAAGCACAAGGCATCTGTCTTCAGGCCCCAGAGCTTCGAGAACCTCCTTCCCCCGGCTCCGTCTCCAATCATCAAAACTGTTCTGGAAATTTCTGGCTTTATTAACAGCCTGTTTTATCTTTCCTGGAACATACCCCAGGGATTTGCCCAGGGTCATGAGGGTTTCATCGAAATCTTTTACAGAATCACTCCAGCGTATCACAGGCGCCAGAATTTTGGCATCTGTCCCCATGGCATCACCCGTCATATATGGCAGAGCCTGAATATAAGGACAATTATAAGTTCTATGTATGTCATCTTTATTTTTATGATGATCAATTTCGCAAGGAAGAAATATCTGGTCAGCCCCTTTGGAGACCAAATTTCCAATATGACCATAAATTGTTTTAATGGGAAAACATGTTTCTGACTGAACCTTTAAAAGCCCCTCCTGGATAAGTGAGTTATTCGTCCTTTCCGAAAGTATTACATGGTACCCGAGGGTCTTGAAAAAAGACTCCCAAAACGGAAAATAATCAAAAAAATAAAAACTGCGGGGAATCCCCATGACCGGTTTTTCAGATTCTGGCAAAACGCCCATTTCAAAACCCTTTACAAGATGTTCTTCCCGTTCCTTAAAAAGGTCAGGCAAATGAGAATAATCCCGGGAATCAGCAACCTTTTCATATCTTCCGCAAAGGCTTCCATAATATGAGGATAGTTGCCCATCTATATAGATTTGATGAATACTGCACAGATTGGGACATTTTCGGCATTCAAACTTTTTTACTTCATAGGGACGTTCCTTTAAACTAAATCCTGCAAACCTGCTCTGCAAAGGTGGTGAATCAATGGATGCCAGAGCTGCTCCCAGGGCACCTGTAACATTATGGTGCTCTGGAATGATCAATGTTTTTTCAAGAATACTTTCAAAAGCAGCAACAACGCTCTGGTTTGCTGCCACGCCCCCCTGAAAAAAAATTTTCCCCTCGATTTTTTTATTTCCCACTACCTTTTCAAGATAATTGGATGCAATGGCATATGAAAGTCCCGCTGTGAGATCTCCGGGATTTTTGCCATTCTGCTGATGATGAATAAGGTCGGATTCCATGAAAACCGTACACCTGGCACCGAGATTCACAGGGGCATTAGAGGAAAAAGCGAGCCTGCTGAAATCTTTTTTTATCTCCACCTTGAGCCGGGAGCCCTGTTCCTCCAGGAAAGAGCCTGTTCCTGCCGCACAAACATTGTTCATTTCAAAATCTATTACACGGCCATTCTTACATTTAATATACTTTGAATCCTGGCCCCCTATCTCAATAATAGTATCGACTTCAGGATCAATATGAACAGCCGCCCTGGCCTGGGCGGATATCTCATTTATCACCACGTCGGCACCCACAAAATCTCCAATAAAATAACGGCCGCTCCCTGTTATCCCAACTCCGCAAATTTTAATATTCTCCCCTATCCTGCCGGCTATATCCTCCAGTCCAGCCTTAACCGCTGTAACAGGTTCCCCTCTGGTCTGTCTATATATTTTTACAACAAGTTTTCCCTGTTTATCTATCAGAACGATATTGGTACTTGCAGCACCGACATCGATTCCAAGAAACAACTCATTAGAATCTTTGCTTGTTATTCCAAAATACTGATCCTGGGTATCCCAATGGGATGACTTGGGGACTAAGGGTTTCAAATGAACTTCAGAAGGCCGGAACCCTGCAGAGGCAAGGGCCTTTTTTATTTTTCCTGTGAGTAAAGATTTTTGCGCAGATGAGCCGGATGGATTTCCCCTTGCCATAATTGCCGTGCCAAAAGCACCCATAACAAGAAAATGTTCAGGAATAACCAGACTGCCAAAGCCCTTTGCAGGAAGATTTTTAAAAGCCTTTACAACCGCCTGATTTGCGGCAACTCCGCCCTGAAACATAACAGGGGGTTTAAATATTTTTCCCTTACCCAGATTGGCTATAAAATTTCTGGCAAGGGCATGGCACAGACCTGCCAGTATATCCGGCTTGGGAGTCCCCTCCTGCAAAAGATGCACCATATCACTTTTAGCAAAGACACTGCATCTACCAGAAATACTGGCCGGGTTTTTTGAAGAAAGAGCAGCAGAGGCAAAATCATCAATGGTCATTCCCAGACGATGGGCCTGCAAATCAAGGAAAGAACCTGTACCTGCCGCACAGACCTCATTTAAAACATGATCCACAATCACAGGTTCTCCGGTTTCAGTATCCTGGTCAATAAATATCAGTTTGGAATCCTGCCCCCCTATTTCTATTATTGTCCGAACTTCAGGATGAAAAAAACAGGCGGCCCTGGCCTGGGCAATTATCTCGTTAATATCAGGGATATCGAGAATTTTCCCGGCAAGCTTTCTGCCGCTTCCTGTGACTGCTATGCCTTCAAAAAAATTAAATTCATCACTCAATTCATTTAAGGATTCGAGCAAAACCTGTAAAGGTCTCCCTTTGGTACGTTCATATATGGAAGCCCTGATCTTTTCTGAATCATCTATAATAACCAGGTTCAAGCTCACGGAACCGATATCAATTCCAAGGTAAAATTTTGATTTTTTCATAATTCGTAATTGCTCAACTGTAAGCCGGTTAACTATAGAGCCTGTTTAAAAATTAATGATTAAGCGAAAAAGTGGGGCAGCGAGAGCCAATTTTCTTGTTTTTTTGCCGCATAGCAGAGCCATTTAAGAAAAAAAGTAAGCAAATTGGGGCCGTTTCTATCGTTTTTGCAGCCAGTTAATAATTTTTAAACAGGCTCTATAGACTTTCAGATAATAACCCTATTTAAAAAATTGGCATAAGGTCATAGGGAGAAAGAAGTATTGTAATACTCCAACCACCGATAACGCACCAAAAATTTTTATCTTAAGGCCTATAACCGGACACTGCTTAGGCGCTACAAGCTTAGGAGTTTTGATCCATGAATCACTCTTAATATGTATACGGAGTTGCTTTCAATTTTATATATAACGCGATATTTTTTATAAATAAGATGCCTGTAATGTGTCTCAAAATAAATGTTTTCTGAAATATAAGCAAAACGTTCAGGGAAAGTCTCTAAACTGCATACTTTCTTTTCCAATTCTAAAATAAATTTTTTTGCATTGTTAATGCTATCAGCGGCAATATAAAAAAAAATATGCTCAAGATCATTTTGTGCATTATCAGTGATTGAAATTTTATATTTCTTTACCACGCTTAAATTCCTTAAAAAAATCTTTTACTTCGGTATATTTACCTTCTTTTATATTTTCCTCAGCAGGGGCAAGAAGCTTAAGCAGGTTAAATGCATTTGTTATTTTTTCATATTCTTTTGCGTCAACTAAAACAGCTTCGGCTTTTCCGTTAACTGTTAATACAATGGGGCGTTTAGTTCTATGGATTTGAGCTAATACAGAATTTGTATTACGTTTTAAGTCCGTGATTGACCGAATATCTTCTGTAATACTAATTGCCATTTTTCCACCTCCCTATGTCATTAATAGCATTTTTTATGATGCCATATTTTACATGAAATTGATGCGATAAAGCAAGCTTATTTGTTTTTCTGCTACTGGGAATAAATTAGACAAAAATATGTTTTTTAGTTAAGGTGATTTTAGGTGAAAATAATCATGTAACTGTCTATACCTGACTTTTTAATCCATTTTACAAAACAGGTTCAAAAAAATGAATTCAGACATGGAAAACTCTTTACGAAAATTTATGAAAGAATCTAAACTTTTAAGTGTTTTAACGGGTGCAGGAATTTCTGCTGAAAGCGGAATTCCCACATTTCGAGGACGTGAAGGGTTTTGGACAATAGGCTCAAAGGAATATCATCCCCAGGAGATGGCAACATATAAAATGTTCCTGGAAAAACCCTTTGAGGTTTGGAAGTGGTATTTATACAGGATGAAAATCTGCAGTAATGCTGAGCCTAATCCAGGGCATCTTGCCCTTGTTCAAATGGAAAAACTTTTTAAAAACCGTTTTAAATTAATAACTCAAAATGTTGACGGCCTCCACCTTAGAGCGGGCAATACCATGGAAAACACATACCAGATACATGGAAACATTTTTTATATGCGCTGCATGGACGAATGCCGTTCTGAAATTTATCCACTTCCTGACAATTTGCCAGGAAAAGAAAAGGATGAGGATCTAACGGAAAAAGAGAAAGAACTTATAAAATGCCCTGCATGTGGAAAAATAACCCGTCCCCACGTATTATGGTTTGATGAAGCTTATGATGAAAAATACTATAAATTCAGCAGCTCACTTAAAGCAGCAGAAAA
>Ga0190313_1001906_pt1 | contig 10699 bp, 9 predicted proteins | sample 4870071011_MG_FD_169989 | JGI IMG/M metagenome (GOLD analysis project Ga0190313, IMG submission 169989) | Hydrothermal vent sediment bacterial communities from Southern Trench, Guaymas Basin, Mexico - 4870-07-10-11_MG | ecosystem: Environmental > Aquatic > Marine > Hydrothermal vents > Sediment ...
TGGCGGTGATCTCGTAGTGAATCTAACTACTGAAGTTGAGCGCATAGATACTGGATTCCATAAAGTTAATTATAGAATACCATTAGATGCTGATGAAGGTGTCTATACAATACTGGTTGAGGCATCGTATAGTACTGGATTAATAAAAGCTAAGGGTTCATCCATTAGAAGCTTCTTAATGAGCCCAACTTTGACGAAATGGGGAGCTATACTGACAGATATCCAAGGTAATGTAGCAATTATAAAGACAGATGTTGGGTATGTAAAACTTACACTTGATAATCTCAATATGACGATCTATGATATTAGGAATAATACGGCATATGTTGCAACAGAGATCGGTGATATTAAGGCAGATCTAGATGCAATAACGACTTTTGTTGAAGAAATGAATACAACTTTAACGGATATTAATGGCGATATTGTTATCATAAAGACGGATGTTGGCTACATAAAAACAGTTATAGAAAACATGAATATGACAGTCTACGATATTAGAGGAGATGTAGCATACATAAGCTCCGAGATAGGCAATATTAAGGCAGATCTTGATAGCCTCAGAGGCTTTCTCCAAGAGATGAATGCGACTATTGTAGATATTATTGGTAGAACATATGCCGTTATAAGGGCCTGTAATACAACTATCATTACAAGATTGGATCTACTTGATGCTTCATTAACAGAACTAGCTTTATCATCCAAAGGAGAAATCCTAGCTAAGCTGGACACGAACTTGGGAACTCTATCGGCTAAGCTGGATACTCTTAATGCAGAAATAATTGGTGTAAATAACAATACAGTTATAATTAGGACAACTTTGGAAGACATACATGTTGATCTAGATGAGATAAGAGATCTTGTAGAAGAAGTAAATGCAAGTATAGAAGGAATAGAATATGATGGAGTATCCCAGGAGATAAGGGCTTTAATAAATATATGTAACTCTACGATTCCAGCTAGATTAGATGCTTTAAAGACTAGGTTATTGGATGCAATATTGACAAGCAAGGGTAAAATTATACTCAAACTAAATACAAGTATAGGTGTATTAACGAATAAATTAGATAAACTTAACCTTACAATTATAGGTATAAAAGATGATGTAGGCGAGATAATCAGCAGTGTTAAAGAAATAGAATCAACAATAAGGAACTGGACCGGAGAAACAGTTACACTATATGGTCACCGATCATTAATACTGACTACATCAACTATAGTTGATAAGCCTCAAGTATCTGACGAAATAATCAAGATCGGCGTTTCTGGTTCAAAGGATACCAAGGGAAGCCTTGTCATGATATTGCCAAAGATATTATTGAATTCACTAGGCATAACGGTAAATGATATAGCCGTTTTAATAGATGGCTGCAGGATAGACTTTGACGCTATTGAGCATAACACTTACTATATATTAAGGTTCTCTTATAGCCCCAATAGACATGAGGTAGTGATATATCTTAAAGGCATGTTAGACGAAGACAGAGATAGTATAAAGAACTACGAAGAATATATAAGAGGATTTAATCCAGAAAACCCAGATACGGATGGCGACTTCTTCAGCGACTCCATGGATCCATGGCCACTCAACCCATATATGCCTCTAACTATTATAGCAGTTCCCATAATAATAGCCTTTACAACTCTCCTAATCATGCTAAGGCGTAGAAAGAGGTTTCAATAACATAAGTTATATACTATCTTTTTTAAATACTTAGTTTAAGCTCTTTATATTAATTGCTCCTAGGTAGGAAATAAGCTATAGGCATTATTATTATAATGGTAAACACGATATAATGTTGGATAATAAGTCATTATTGAATGTTAAACATAAATAGTTTTATTCAGCCTTGTTTTTCCAAGTATTTGGCATACCTTATCATTGCAGCTAAAGAAGATACAGCTCTTTCTGGACTAGGATATGCAGGTATGCCGTTCTTGTTAAGGATTTTCATAGCCTCAAAGGTATCGATACCACCAACCATTCCAACGACGACTGGTTTATTTGAACCCTTATACAACTTTATTATGTCGATAAGTCCTTTAGCAAGGTCTCTTGGATCAAGTATTGCTGTTCTACAATAAAGTACAACGATATTATCTATTTCAGGAGATTCAAATGCTATTTGTAAAGCCTTAATATAGTTTTCAACACCTGCTTGTCCAGTTAAATCAATAGGGTTTTTAGGGCTTCCAAACCACGGCATTATACGATGAAATTGATCCTTAAGTTCAATACTTGGAGTAATGAGATTAACACCATACTCCTCGGCTGCATCAGTAGCTAGTACACCAACACCTCCACCGTTTGTTATGATAATTGTCCTATCTCCTCTGGGGACTGGTTGGTTAGCGAAGGCACGTGCCCAATCAAACATTTCCTCAACAGTTTTAGCTCTCAATACACCGGTTTGTTTGAATGCAGCACTATATATATGATCCATTCCAGCGAGACTACCAGTATGACTAGCTGCTGCAGCAGCTCCTCGTCTACTCCTCCCAGCTTTTATAATAATGACGGGCTTTTTCTTAGTCACCTCTTTCATGATCTCCATAAACTTCTTACCAGTATTTGGCTTTAAACCCTCTAGATAAATAGTTATGACCCTAGTATGAGGATCATCAGCTAAATACCTAGATACCTCAGTGACATCGATGTCTATCATATTACCTATACTAATTAGTGCGCTAAGACCTATTTCCTCCATAACAGTCCATCCCATTAATGCAATACCTAATGCGCCACTTTGGGTTATGAAAGCTATATTTCCTTCACGTATATCCTTAGGACCGAATGTTGCATTTAGTCTTGCAGGTGTATAGGCTAGTCCGAATATATTTGGACCAAGAATTCTCATACCATATTCTCTAGCTATTTTAACCAGTTTCTGTTCAGCTTCAGTATTACCAACTTCTCCGAAACCAGATGTTATAACTACAAGAACCTTAACTCCTTTCTTACCACAATCCTCTGCAACTTTTGGAACAATCTTTACTGGAACCGCTACAATAGCCATATCAATTTTATCTGGTACATTAAGAACCGATGGATACGCCTTTAGGCCAAGTATTTCATCAGCTTTGGGATTTATTGGATAGATCTTTCCTTTATAACCATATTCTATTATATTCCGTAGAATAGTATATCCTATTTTACCTGGATGTCTAGAAGCACCTATAATGGCTACACTTTCGGGAGAAAATAATTCTTTTAAGTTTTTCACCAACTCTCCAGCCTCCGCTGATCCTATTCCATGTCTATAGGATACATTAGACGTGGTATATTAATATATTTCAAAAGATTCTAAAAGAATTTCATTACACGCTTTAAATATTTCTTTTAAGCAATTCATATTCCTATTTTTCTTAGAAACAAAAATAATATATATCAATGTTATAAAAATATAGGGAGTCAGCCTTCGGATAGAAATAAATACCAATTTAATGCTTGAATATTTTCATTAGTTCATCAATTGTCTGTCTCCTGGTAAATATGACTATCTCATCTCCTGTTTTAATCTCTAAATCCTCCCTTGGAAATATTAGTTCTTCGCCTCGGTAAATAGCTACAATTAAGGAGTCAGATGGCAAACGTATATCCTTAATTTTTATACCATTCATTCTATCTGGTATAATTGCAACATAGAATATAGCATCTCCACGTAATATAGTGCTTAGATTAGCTATATTCATACCCTTTAGCAATGCATGTATCTGTATAACAGCCAGCCTCGTTAATGAGACTACATTGAAGAAACCTAGACTAACAGCTAGTTTATGATAATCCTCATTTTCTATGACAACTATGATATTTCTTGCACCCAGGCCGCGGGCATTAATTGCAGCTAATAAATTATCTTTATCATTACCAGTAACTACAACTACGTAGTCGGCTTTACTAACTTCAGCATCTCCGAGAACCCTGGGAGACACGGGATCCCCATGTAATACAGCGCAATCAAGCTCGCCAGCTATCTTCTTAGCAAGATCATAGTTGGATTCAATAATAGATACGTTATGTCCTTCAGCAATTAATTGTTGTGCTAATAAAATACCTACATTTGAAGCACCAATAATAATTATCTTCATTACCTATTCACCTAGTCTGCAATACCAAAAAGCTTCTCTAAAAACCTAATTAGCTCCGTATGAGTATATATAACAATATATTCTTTAATAGAACTACTTGTCCATGCAAAAGCTCTAGGAAACGGCGGCCTAAAATAGTATCTAATTAAGACAGTACTGGTATCTATAAGCTTATTCAAGTTAATCACTTTATCATCAATATAGAAGTATTTTCTCGAAGAAGTATTATTAATAACATATTCTATGGCATCATTAATATTCTTAAAATCACTACATGGTCCGTAAATAATCATATCTTCGAAATACTTATCTAATCCGCTTTTCTTAATCCGATCTATTTTTCTTTCAACAGTATCGTCGGTACCAGATACTATATATAGATCGAAATCCATGTCTTTCAGTTTATCGAGAACCTCTACAACTTTATCTATTAACTCAGAATATTTTATTCTTAAAAACCAGTATTTATCGATGAGTTTATCTCTATCAATATTCTTAAACACTGTAGAGTTTTTCGATAAGAAATCCCACCATATTCTATGATCCCATATGCCATAGTAATCCATTAGATCTTCAAACATCAGCATAGACTCGACAAATAATACTCTATTATCAATCCCAAATTCATAGGCTAATTTCATATATACTGCTGGCAAACAAGAATAGCTATCAACTAAAGTACCATCAAAGTCGTACATAATCGTATACATTAGATTAATCACCAGTTAAACCCATTTAACCTCTCCGAATATAGCTTTTATCCTCTCCTCAACTATATTAAACCAGTCCGGTACGCTTATCTCTTGGATACATCTATCCGGGGTATATGCCTTTATGTCTAATACAGGTGTTCCATCAAATAGATCGAGTTCATCTACGTAAAGAAACCTCTTTTCTCTATTGATTAAGCGTACAATAGATAATGCTATGGGATTAGGTCTATGTGGCGAATCTGTACAAAATACACCTATTTCTGGAAGATCATCTATTTTTATACCGAATCTTCTTAACCTTCTATGTCTAACCTTCAATACTTTTCTATGTTCAGGTCTAGTTAGATGAAGATATGCTATAACAATGATATGGGAAAAACCCTCTATTCCATCAAGTCCTTCCTCATATTCTGGAAAGATCTCGATAACTCCTTTAACACCGAAATAAGAGTTCTTGATTTCCTCAATCGTGGCATCAGTATGAACTATTCCAATAGGATTAAAACAGATTTCTTGAACCAAGATAGTATCACCATTGCCAAATCTATATTACAATTAATCATGCATATTTAATAAGCGTATATACATACCAGTATAATGTGCTTTAGAACTGTCTGGAAAAAGTATATTCCAGGGTATTAGTGGTTTGGGAACATGGTTCATAAATATACGTTAATTACCTATGGATTAATACTTTTAACTATAATAATGCTAGTCTATGTGTTTCATGTTACAGGTTATGATCAAAGGCCTGAATATTTTGAATGGGCAATTTTATACTTTGGAAGCGCTATTATACAAGCCTATGCAGCTATAATAGCTGTGCCATTTACTATATGGGTCATCTATATGCAGTCTAGATACGGCTATATTCTTGTCAGACTATTCCTGAATAGAGTAATCTATCCATTTACGATACTCGGAGTAATAACTGTTGTTACAGCAATAACCATGTCTTTAGAAAAAACGATATATGCGTATCATGCATTCATGGTTGAGTTATCAGTAGCTCTCTTATTTTTGCCGCCAATAATCCATTATATAAGGGATTTAATGACAATGAGTCCTGAAAACGTAGTACGTACGCTTCGTAAGGCGAGTGGTACGGTAGAGGAGTTTATAGCTACTTCTTTACATGTTCTAAGACTTGTCATGATTGAAGCATATCCAGAGGAGAAGGCTATTAATAACATCCTTAAAATGATCTATGAAAACACTAGGGATGTGGAGAAACTAAAACTCTATCCTGACATATACCATAAATTCCGTGATCTACTCAAAACTATTGTCTATGAAGGAACGTATTTACCCGACATCTATCTATTAAAAGGCCTTATGAAGAATTTCATGATCTGGCTAGTAAGGAATAGGAAAGAACGAATTACACGATCATTCATAAGGTATTATCGAGCAATTTCCCTAAGATATATGGAGGAAAGACTCCCATCTGAAGGAATAGAGGATTTATTTATTGAACCAGTCATTGATACATTAAAAGCTTTAAAAGCAAGGAGAAGTATACTTGGCTACGCACTAGATCAATTAATTGCATTACTTCATAAAATAAAGCGTGCTGGAACTATAGGAGATATAACAAGTCTCGAAATGTGCCACATAACTAATATTGTTGAAAAACATGTATCGGGCCTTGAAACACTTAAGGAATATGAAAAGCTTCGAAGACTAATAAATGAAATTAGAGGAGAATTCTTGTGCGTGTATTAGTTGGTATAATATTTCATATCGACTGATAAAGATACTTTGAAAAACTATATATTTAGGAGTAACTTAAACTCAACTAATCTTACCATATCGATATAAATTTGAGGAGTAGAAATAGACTTAGTGATGTATTTAGCCTCTTAACCTGTCTATCATATGGGATATAATGGCCATCACGGTTACCACTTCTAGTCTTCCAAGAAACATATCTATTGATATGACGAGTTTAAGATACCACTCAATTGAATTATTTAACAGAGAGGTTTGTAGGCCGACTGTACCCAATGCAGATGATATATTGAATAGACTGTCCATGAATTCGTATCCTGATAGTAGGAATATGATTAGTGATATAATTAATGCTATAATGTATAGGTTTATAACAAGTAAATGACTATATATTTCTTCATCGTTTATCGGCTTATCCTCGATCTTAACTACTTCAACTTGTTCTGGAGGGGAATATGATTTTCTCAAACGCCTATGTAGTTCCTTGAATAAAATAATTAATCTATACTGCTTTATACCTCCACCAGTTGATCCCATACCTGCTCCTACAAGCATCAGTATAATCAAGATATACTTGCCTGAGTCAGGTAGGCTAGTCATGTCAATTGTTGCATAGCCTGTTGTAGATAATGCAGATAATGTATTGAATAATATATCAGTATATGAAACCATTATGCCTGACCATAAAAGAGCTAAATAAAATAGTATAAAACCTAATATATTTAGTATTATGAAACTTCTTATCTGTATAGATTTTAATAAGTAACTAAGTTTTCTAAATCTTATAATAAGATAATATCTTGTAAAACTTTGTGCGCTTAAGAACATAAATATTATAGATGGCCAGATAATCGCCTTTGGAAATACATTTGTAGCTGTAAATCCGCCTGTTGAAGTAGTTGTTAATGCATAGACTATTGCATCGTAAAAGTCCAAGCCAGATAATTTATAGGTAATAAAAGCCATCAGAGTTAATACACCATAGAGTCCAAGAACAGCTCTTGCAATAATTTTAACACTCGGCATATAAGCCTCCTTACGCAAGTGTGTAGCAAATAACTGATAAGCAACAGTACCTGGCTTCAGTAGAAAACCTATAGTCATAATAACTATACCAACACCGCCAATCCATTGTAGCCATGCTCTTACGAAAATAATTGTTTTTGGAAGTTCTTCCGTAGTAAACATTGACAATCCAGTAGTTGTTATCCCTGATACACTCTCAAATAATGAATCCCACGGATCAAATCCATTCACTATCATTACGAAAGTATTAGCTAATGCGGGAAGCAGGAAGGATATAACAGCTATATATAGAGAATCGGCATACGATATTTCTTCACGAACACTATTTCTCCAAAGAAGAAAGCCTAGTAATGCAATAATAAATGCAGTAATAAGATAATCTATAGTGAAGTCCTCCATATAAATTAACGAAACTATAGCTGGTGCAATAAATGATAAGCCAAGGAGAATGAGTACTAAACCAAGGTAGTACCTAACCCTACTAATCTTCAACTTCTTGCAACCACGCTAACCTTTCTTAGGCTCAACTATAAAGCGATCGCTTCCCACATACCTCAATATAAATACCTTATCCCTATAAAAGCCTTGCTTAGGAACATATTCTGCAATACCATTCTCTACAGCCTCATACAATAATGTCTCAGGTACAAATAACCCGCAAAGTCCACACTTAAGACCCTTACCAATAAACTCCATAATAGCTCCATCAAATGGACAAATAGATCTAGCATGAACTATATCAGTTATACGTAGCTTATCAGGGTAATAATCTCTGGCCCATAGTCTCCAAGGCCCAAAGCTGTTATCATAATATCCACCAGCCCTCCTATATGGCAGATAGGATTTATCAATGACGCCCTGCTTCATTAAATCATCTATAAGCTTATTCCTAAGATCCCACATATTCTTCCATCCACGGCAATTAATCAAGAGAATGAATTTATCCTCTAAATCCCTATATTGGGCCCAGCACTCTCTATACACATTGACATAATCCCTGACTAAACCAATCACCAGATCCCTATGCTCGGTATTTGCATCAATAATAATTTTCCAGCAATCCATGGCCTTAGGAGAAGGCCTACCAAGTTCCCTACTCTCTTCTCTACAAGACTTACAATAACTCGCTACTTCATATTCTCTAATACCTTTTGGTAGTATCAATAGCCACTTACTTTTATTTACCATCGAATCCCTACCACGATTCTATTATCTCAATTCCAAATAATTATTTGAGGTTTAAAAGATATCTTATAAGGTTTTTAGGAACAATTATATATTCGTCCTTCAAAATAACTTCATACCCATAAATATTTAAACGATCTCCATATTTTTCTCTAAGACTTCTATAGAGGTCCATGAATCTAGCATACCTGCCATTACTTCTAAAGTAATGGTAGAGTCCATGAAATTCTATTTTAATATTATTTTGTCTAGAAGCCTTCATGAATCCAAGTATAATTGAACCACGTGATTTAAAGTATTTAAGAAGAGTATCTACAAATAACTTAAGTTCTTTCTCCATACTTCGTTCCCTCTTAGATATTGGGATATCAACTAAAATATTAAATAATTGTTGCAATGAAGCCCATGAGTTTTTGAATGGTTTCACCACATTAATAGTATTTTAAATAAATGTATTCTAGAAACCATGAATAAGTTAAATACCAGATAATATTGATTAGTAAACCGAATATGCCAACACTCATTAATGATTCTATTGTGTAGGTATTAGGATTAATTACCTTTATACCATATAATTCTGCTGAACATCTAAAAATATAGAGTTCTCCAAAGTAACCGAATAATATCGTTAAGAATAAAGCGAATAGACTAGGCGGAATAGATACCTGTAGTCCTAGGAGCAGGCTTTTCTTCCTGGAACCTCGAAATATACTTCGTGGAATAGAATATATAGAAATGTAAATACCAGCCAATACTATTAATACCATACCTATTGATACCACGTAGAGATACCTAGTTACATCTACTATTCCGTAGCCGTTCATGATATAGACGATCAAGATTACGTTAGCCAAGAACGTCAGTGATAATGGTAGAAATGATGGGATAAGATCCTTTTTCAAGATATCAATATATCTTTTTCCTAAGATACTTCCTCTAATGGGTAGGGTAATAAAAATGAGAGCTAGAACTCTATATATAAGAATAAATACTAGCCCTATATAGCCTTGGATAATAACTAGTTTATTAGATATATAAACTGGTTTAGTATTCGCCGCTTTTACCTGGATATAACACTCATAAGGAACCATAATAGCTAAAATAGTAATGAAAAATAATGTTAGCATAAGCGTTTTCAAAAATACACTAATCTTCAAAACGTCATCTCCTCACTTTATAGGATATATCTTCGCAATACCTGATATATGTAACCAGCCAGTCCTGTACGTATCATAAGTTCCAAATGTATCCCAGTTCTGCGCAAGTATCTTAACCATATAGTCTACCCACACGTAATCATCTTCAGACCATGGATCTAAGGGATATATAACTACTTTATATGTTACAGGAGCCTTTTCAATCCAATTCCATCCTAGATCAAGTACAGCATTACATTTAAGTCCCCTACCCTGATCGTATGGTACACAATTGCTTTGTAATACATTTCCATATACATATAATGATGGAGAAGATAATACAGTTGCTGCTAGAGTTACGGCAGTCAAGATCCAGTTACCATTGACAAATGACAATATAGTTCCAGATACCGAAATAACCCATAAACTCCACTGTATAGCATCAAGAATCTCTCTGATAGTATCTTGGGATGGGCCCCAAGCTTTATCTGCTTCTAAAGATATCATTCGTGGAGCCCATATATCCAAAGAAATATTAACATAGTCTACAAATGAATCAGCCCTACTAAAATAGGGATACTCACTATCATAAACATATCTTGCTGTGGGATTGATGTCCAGGGCAATCACTACACGATCAAAGGAATTCGTGTTAGGCGGATAATATCCAGACAATAATTGTTGCTGCTTCACATCAGTTAATCCTGACCATAACTGGACTCCATGGAAGTATCTATGTTTTAGAGAAGTTACGTATCTGCATAAAGTGTCATAGGTTTTAGTCGGATCTTCGTGATATAATAGATTTGATGTACATGTTGA